>Ga0139314_100291_pt1 | contig 12555 bp, 11 predicted proteins | sample In2P11_FD_99376 | JGI IMG/M metagenome (GOLD analysis project Ga0139314, IMG submission 99376)
TTTGGGGGTTGAAATCAAGTGTGTGTCGTGGAGGTACCGTGTCGGTCTAATTGGCGAGGCTTCCTTGCGAGTTGGATAAAGCGGTCCCCACGCGCAGTCGCCGCGTATTGCCGGGGCACGGGCCACACTTTGCGGGCGCGGGGTTATCTTCAAAGTTCAAACTAATGAATACATCTCCCGCGCCGACGAATCACCATTTCCGGGTAGCTACACTAACAGTTGTTCTCGGGTGCCATTGAGCAGTGGCACGCACGATATTCATATCTCGACGTGCACCAATTTCTTTGAAGTTTTCCGGAATCATCGGTAGAATTCTCTGCCGTTATTATAAATAACCCTTCCATATTTGCCTTCACTTCCAATCTATCCCGTCGCTGCCTTCCTGCAGAGGTACTCCACATTTCATTCTTCGTGCAATTCACACCAATCTAGTTGAACTTTGTCTGAGGGAATCAACAATGGCAAGATTAGGAGAAAAAAGGGAAGAAAATAGTGCGGTGTTCGAAGATTACCTGCCGGTGGTGGCAGAGAAATTAGGGGAAGAGGGCCTAATGGATGAGATGTGCAATGGCTTCCGTCTCCTGGCGGATGCGGAGACAGGCGTCATCACCTTCGATAGTTTGAAGAGGAACGCTGCGGTGTTGGGCATGGAATCCATGAAAGACGAGGAGCTCCGGGCAATGATAGAAGAAGGCGACCTGGACGGCGATGGGGTTCTGGATATGAACGAATTCTGCGTTCTCATGATCAGATTGAGTCCTTCCTTCATGGTGGAGGCCGAAAAGTGGTTACAAAAGGCAGCCATGGATATTATCCATACCTTTGATTTTGATAGCTCTGTGCGAGCTTCAATTCAGGGTTGGGGAAGTCGATTGGCTTAGCTCGCTCTCTTGCCCATCCCTTCGAACCTTCCAGTATATTTACATTGTTTGTATATGAAATCCAAAAATAAGATGGGAATACAGACACTTCGAATTCATTCTTATATTGAAATCTGAATATTGATCTTAGTTGCCATTTGTGATTTGGTTTTTAACAAAGCAGGCAGAATCAGGCCATGACAAATTGGCTGTCGAAAGTTTCTCCGCGTCGATAGATTCTTCGATAATCCATTTTTAATTGGTTCAATATTGCAATTCTTGCCGTACAAATTTAATCTTTGAATTCCAAAAAATAAATAGCTGGGAAGACCATATATATATATATGAAGTATCCCATTGACTTATTCCTATAACGAATTTGGGTGTTTATTGCGACAAAACACAAGATATCTTTATTGTATATTAATTATTTTTTAACATAAATGCGTATCTCTTATAAAAATGTTTGAAAAGATGTTTATTAATTATACGTTACATAAATGTTTGAAATATTTATTTTCCATTTAATCGAAATTATTTAAATTATGTTTTATAATTATTTAATTATATTTTATGGTTAGTTATATAAATTATGTATTATAATTTTTTTTATTTAAATTATATATATTTTTTATTTTTTCCCAATTACTATGTGGAAATTTGTGAGCAAAATTAAATTAACAATCCATCCATTCACAATTATTTCCAAATCCAATAAACTAAGTTAAGTTTTTTTTAATTATTTAAATTATTTTTTCTTAATTACTATGTGGAAATAGGAAATTTATAGGGAAAAATAAATTAACAATCCATCCATCCACAATTATTTCAAAATCTAATAAACTAAGTTAAGTTTTTATTAATTATTTAAATTATATATTTCTTGTGCATTTATTAACTTAGATTGGGTCAACCCATAAACGATCAACATATAAAAATATTATAGGTCTTGTATATTGGGATTCGCATTTCACATTTTTTATTTTGGTTGGGTATGGATTAATTTATTATTTGATTAAAAATTTAATAACAATTTATAAAGTTATATTTTAGACTTTTGTGATCTATATTGGTAATGATATTGTTTTGGGAATAATCAAATATTGAAATTTGGTCGACGTTTCGAACCATCTAATGTGGTTCATCTTCATGACAACCTTTGTCATGAGGATGAACCACATTAGATGGTTCAAAACGTCCACCAGCCATCTAATGTGGTTCATCCTCATGACAAAGGTTGAACTTTTGTACTCAGGATGAACTACATTAGATGGTTCGAAACGTCGACCAAATCTCAATGATGCGATTATTCCGAAATACAATCTCATTAATAATTTATAAAGTTAACATTGGAAACACAATTAATTTATTTTTTATTATATTTTAAATTTATTTATTTCAATTTTGATTAGTTGAGTGGGTTTCACTCTTATTGTGTCATGATGATTTCACCACCAGATCGTACACTTACAATGCTTGTCAGATCTTCCATGCAAAAAAGCGAAAATTCAAAGGTTCGGTTCAGGTTGAGGTATACTTGTTGCTTCACAGATAGCAGGCATTAACGTATGGCCTGTTAATTTGTGATATTAATAACTAGGTTAACCAATTTTACAAAATCACTTATTCAGATGTATTTATCTATTGTATGTGCAATTGTCACAGTCATAGGCATTCACCTCTTTCTTGGTTGTTACTCGAGTACACAATGTCTAACCTCTATTCAATGCATAATCATGAAATTGGCGTACTATTAGATATTGGAGTATGGTAAGTACGCAACCTGTAAACCTCTCCTCAAGGAAAACTCATGAGCTTAACACATGATTATAATTATAATTTTGAAGATTTTTTTTTTTTTTTTGTAACTCAAAATTGTTCACATTGTGATGGGCTCATCTTCCAATGTGCTATGGCCTCACCCCTACCAAATTTATTGGCCATCAGATACAAACAAAAAAAAACTGATATTAACTTAACAAAACTAAAATACCACATGTCAATCACTTGGTAGGCCCAAAATTGAGCAAAAAACAAAATACATCTGACGCACTTCATTACACATCTACATTGTTGGGAGCTTGAGCAGCATTACTGTCCTTGATAGGGCGATGAAAAGCATCATGAACATGGGATTCCATAGGAGCCATGCATCCTTCAAAGTTGTCCATCCGATCTTGTAATCTCTTCTAGCTGCAATGAAGAGAGTCTTGAAGGTCCAAAATGTGCCATTGATTGTGGTGTATATCATTGAGAAAGCTAATGAATTCATTTCAATCATTGTGGAAATCATGATCTTGTTGGTCAGTTGTTGCTTGCACAAGATGAATTTGGGCTTCTATGGAGTTGAAAGGGGGAGCTAAATCTACTATCTAGGGCGAGTTGCCGAGAGGCTACTCCAATGCTCCTTCATCAACTAGTGTGCCCCCTATAGAAATTTCTCTATAGATCAGCTATCTCTGATACCATGTAGAAATTCTGCAAATTCTCTACAAATCTACCTCTGAGATCTATGTAGAAAATCTGACTGTAGATTAACTCGATAATGCAATATACCAAAGAAAAATACCAAAATCTACTTCTACTATCAAACTTGCAGAAGTTTAATCGATTTTGAGTCAGATCAAATATAACACATATAACAGAGAAGAAGATTCAATCACACATGAAACACAGAAGAATAATCTGGGGAAAGCCTCAGCTAAAAACCCCGTTATCTGTATTATCATACAAGTGGAAATATCTCAGGATTACACAAAGCTTTAGCTCACAAGCTATCCATCTCTTAGTACAATCCGTCATTGCTGCTCATAGAAAGAATAGAAAACACATCCGCCTTCCTTCAGTTCTCCAAGCCTCCTATTTCCTTGCGCAATTTCTCTTGGGTCCTCCAGTTGCCACCTGTGTGATTCTCACCTCACATATTGCTCTGACCTCTGTAGTAACTACCCAATCCTAAAGGAATGAAATTCCTTCTACATGCAAGAGATTTTCTTATAGGAAAATTCTTGCAACTGATAGTACACTGTCCCTTCCTTTAATCTCAACAGGGTCTCTGTCTAAACTGACATGCATGAGTTATTTATGAGAGAATATTCAGTTATCTGGAGAACACTAGTTGCATGCATACATGCATTAACTAACTAAACTCACAATCAGTTCCACAAACTGTTTGGAACTAATCTAACTGGACTTAACTCAATTAACTGAGCTAACTAATTACAACTCATCCTTATCTCTTTAATTAAGGGATAAATTCCTCAACCAAAGGGATAACTATTGCATGTATTTACAAAGACTTCATGTTTGATTTTCTCCAACTAATTAACTCAAGATGAATTAATTAATTATTTTTCAAACAGCTAGTGAGACTAAATTCGAATTTTAATCCTCAATTTTGATTCAAGGTGAATTTGGAAATATCTTCAAAGCCAAAAGAGAAGCTGAGCAGAAACTCCAAGAGATCAATCGAATCAACATCACAGAAGGCTTTACCGAGGAGCGGAAAAAGCTAACGTAATCCTTGCAAGAAGAATGGGAAGATCGATGCTTGCAAGAGGAGATTTTTTGGAGACAAAAATCAAGGATACAGTGGATTAAAGAGGGAGAAAGAAACACAAAATTCTTTCATAAATCCACTATGGATCATAGGGCACACAATAGAATCACAAAGCTCAAAGACTCTTAGGGGAGAGAAATTTTCTCTCACAAAGACATGGAATCTTTCCTTGTACAACATTTCCTTAGTATTATAGAGGAGCCTCTGGAGGACAGATCCAGGCTCATCAATCATTTCACTCAACACATCCCTCAGCTGGTCACCAGAGAAGATAACCACAATCTTAATAGGCCAGTGTCGAAAGAGGAGGTCAGTGAGGTAATCAATGAAATGCAAAATGGTAAAGCTCTAGGCCCAGATTGTTTTAATGTAGACTTCTTCAAAGCATGTTGGAAAATAGTTAAACAGGACATCTTTGAGGTGGTGGAAGACTTAAAAAGATCCAAAAAGGTTCTGAAGGCGTTCAAAGCATCCTTCATAGCTGTGATCCCAAAAAAGGAAGATGCCATGACTTCGGATGGCTTTAGACCCATAGCCCTATGTAATGTGGTGTATAAAATTATTTCCAAGGTGATAGCCAACAGACTCAAGCCTCTCTCACCATCTCTCATCTCTCATCTCAGAGGAGCAAATAGGCTATGTGGAAGGAAGACAAATCCTAGATAATATTATCCAAGCTCATGAGGTGGTACACTCGCTCAAAAGCAATAAACAAGCTGGTATGATCATTCAATTAGATCTAGCGAAAGCCTATGACAAGCTTAGCTAGTCTTATATAAGAGCAGTTCTAAAAGCCTATGGCTTTGACCAAAACTGGATAGGATGGGTTATGGCACTAGTTACCACAACTATTTTCTCCATTCTGCTTAATGGCGCTCCTTCAAGACTCTTCACACCCTACAGAGGCCTCAGACAAGGGGATCCACTCTCACCCTTCTTTGTTCTCATGATGGAAGGGCTTGGTAGAGCGATTAAATTAGCTAATGCTGAAGGAAGAATCCAAGGCATCAAACTCACAGTGGATGGAGCGGCAAACACACATCTACAATTTGTGGATGACAAAATGCTGCAGGGCCTACCCATAGTTAGGGAGGCTAGAACGATCAAACAAATTTTGAATGACTTTGCCAAGGCTGCTGGCATAGAGGTAAGCCTCAGCAAATCAAATGTTTTTTCCTTTAATACTGACATTGCTATTCAAAGAAATATCACCAAAATTCTTGTATTTCAAAGGGACCAACTACCTTCCAAGTATTTGGGCATATCTTTCACAAATAAACCTCTCAACAAGGAAGTGTGGGAGCCAACTATAAATAAAATGCAGGACAAGATCAAAAAATGGACTTGCAGATCTTTAAACTTGGCGGGGCACCTTGTGCTCACACAAGATGTACTGCAAGCCATTCCCATATACATGTTTTCTACTCTTCCTACTTCTAAAGGAGTCACGCAAAAGATCAAAAGCATACAAGGAGAAGTAAAAAAGGAATGGGCTTTAGTAGCTTGGGATAAAATCTGCAAACCCAAGAGCCACGATGGCTTGGGGCTTCATGATCCTAAAATCATCAGTAAGGTTTCGGGAGCTAAACTCTGGTGGAGATGGATAAAGGAATCGGCTACTCCCTGGGCTAAGATTTGGAAACAAAAATATGCCAAGAATTGGTAGGAGAAAGATCACATTAGAATGTGAGGGGACATTAAGGGCTCCTATATTTGGAACCTTGCTTGGGAAAACAAAAGTATTGTTCAACAACATATTTTTTGGGAAATTCAAGCTGGGAATCTAGCACGATTTTGGGAGGATAACTGGCAGCAGGAACCCAACTTGTACAAGGATGAATTAGCAGCTCTCAAGAATGACACAGACAACAAAGGTCTACTTATGGTGAAATACTTCTGGAAGTAGGAAAGGAACAATGAAAATGGAGAACTTGGAAGGATCTAGGCCACAATGAAGAGAGTCCTCTGAGAGCCCAAACAGACTCTCTTACCCAGGAACTAGAGCATAGAAGGATTCTAATATCCTCCTTGCCTGACCAACTAAGATGGGGAAAGAACACTGAAGGAAACTTTAATCTCAAAGAAGAAAAACAAGTAGCAACATGATTTAACTATCCCAATCCTGATCAAGTTTGGAAGAATCTCTGGCAAAGCCCTCACTGGATGGAAATAAAATTATTTATTTGGCTAGTTCAACAAAGAAAAATCTTAACTTGGGAAAATATCCTGAAAAAAGGCTTCACTAGACCATCCAAATGCTACCTTTGCAACTCTCAAGAGGAGACGATAGATCACCTTCTTAACCTTTGCCCTTTCACCTCCACTGTGTGGGACTAGGTGGCAACAATCTTTAAACATATTGATAGGGACAGACTCAACATCTCCAACACTTTGAGGAACTAGAGGAAAAACTTCTCAGGGAATGAAATTATTAATAGAGCCTAGACCCTAGTTCCAGGCTTTGTTATCTGGAATTTATTGAAAGAATGCAATAGTAAGATCTTCAAGAACAAAGCTAGCAAGCCCCAACACATAATTGACCAAATTTTAAGGCAACTTAAAGATACAGTGAGTAGCTTGCTAAGGACTCTGCCTAAGGACCCTCCTCTACCCCAAAATGCGAGTATTATACTACATTTGGGTCTTCAATTCATAAGCCCATAGGGCATTATCAAGGGAGTAAGCCAAATAAATTAAAATATAAACATTTGGACGCCTCCTCCTCATGGTTTCTTAAAGGTCAATATAGATGGAGCATCTAAGGGAAACCCAGGGTTAGCTAGTTTTGGAGGTGTTATAAGAGATGAACAGGGAAAATAAATAAAATATTTTATGGCCACTTAGGGAAGGCTACTAATAACATGGCGGAACTCATGGCCCTAGAGAAATTCTTGGAAATATTGGTGAATTCAGATTCACATAATATCATCATTGAAGCAGATTCAGAATTGATTATTAGAACGACCAAGAAAATTTGCAATGGTACAACACCGGATAAAGTGTCGAAACACTGGAGGCTCTCGCAAGTCTTTCACTGTATTCACTCCCACCTGCAAACCTTAAAGACTATAAGCTTTGTCCATGTGAAGAGAAAGGCTAACATGGTAGCAGATCGTTTGGAAAAAGAAGGAGTGATTAATAAGGAAAGGGACACCCGACATGTCTGGGAGCTATTACCCCTAGGAAAACTGTTTGAGGATTGTCTCTGTCAGGCTGCCAAAGATATAGAGCAATGGGAAAGGTGGAGAGTAGAGGAGGAAGACCAAGGATACAGTGGTGTGAGGAACAATTCTGGAAGCGATGCAGGTTTGTCTATTCATTGATCACTGTATGGATCAATGGAAACACAACGATCAAATGAGGAGATTTTTCATCTCAACGATATGTGGTAATCATTGATTTTGTTGGGCGGAGGTTCAATAAGTGCAGTGGGAGGGAAATGCACTGGATTGCTGACCTGCCATTTGCTCATGGTAGAAAATGTAATTATTTTGAGTTACGACTATATGTGATTTATATTTGTGTTAGACTTTTCACCCTCTTAAGGGGTTGGTTCCATTTTTTGTAAAAGATTTAAACCATTTCTGCTTTAGTTAGGACATGAGAACCTTTTTGGTTAAACGCAAGGTTTACCTTGTAAAATATGTAATATTCTTATTGCAGTTAATATAAAGATTCCTTCTTACTTGACCAAAAAAAAAAATAAATTGGAATATATCCTGAAATGTTATCTATATCAATGCTATTTTTATCATTTCTTGATGCTATTTTCAACAGAGTTGGAGTATATCCTAAAATTCTATTTATAGCAATGCTATTTTTAGCATTTCTATTTTTTTCATTTTTTGTTGCTATTTTCAACAATCCCTCTCAACAAGAAAAGAATTCAACTCAATCCCGATCTTGAACCTTTGGAATGTTCTGCATGTAACACTTTTTCAAGTGTTGTCACTCCAACAACTCAGAAACAAAAAAAAAAAAAAAAATCCAAACTGAATCAAAATGATGCCTTTGTCATCAAAGTCTCTGACTGTTATTGCCTTTATCGACTGAAAACTATGCACCTCTGTGCTCTTCAGTATCTGACTGCTCTAGCCTCTGTCACTTTGATCTCTGACTGCATCAATCACACTGATTCTTACTGTTGCATCTATGTTGCTGCTGGTCCTATCTCCCAGCTTGCATTCACACTACACCTCCTTTGATCATGTTGCATCGTGCTGCCCACAGTTGCACTGCAACTTAGTTACTGAGAAGTAAGTAACTAATCTCCCAACTGACCTCCCTGTTCGGTTAGAAACACCCTCTGATGCTGAAGCTCCCTCTGCCACTCCATCTGCATCTGTCTCTACGCACTTAACCAGTCCTGCTACTCCTCGTTGGGGCTCCCGTAGCAAGGTCTAATCAAAGAGGTTGGGTACCTCAAGGATCCTACCCCTATTTTAGCCTTCTTGAGAATATCTCTTCACATCGCCCCACCTCACACCTGGAGGTATGGCTACATGTGATCCTTCTTCCCACTTGGCTCGAAATTTCTCCCTACTGGAGGTCTCTGCATGAGTGGATTCCTCCACTCGATCTCCTCTCGGCTTCTCTAGTTGTGGATGCTCCACAACCTCCTGAGGCTACTTCACCAATTGTGGCTCCTCCACAATTGTCTGAGAGTTCTTGTGAGGCAGCATGTTGAGAGGTAATGTACTCTCCCTCTCAACCACCAAGTCTCCAACATTTTCCTTGCTCCTCAAGGCTTTACATGCATCTTGAACCTCAAGAACATACAGGTTCTTGACTCGTGAACCGATTTGCTTCACCTGTCTCACGGTGATGTGTCTAAGGAAAACCTTTCCCTTACTGAAGACAACATCATAGCCCTTGTCCTCCAACATCGTGACCGATACCAAATTCTTTCAGTCTTGGCACATACTTCATATTAGTCAGGGTGAGAGGAGCTCCATGCTCCCTCTGAAACACAACCGTACCTTCACCTAAAACATGGTACTTTCCATCATTGCCCATCTCTATGCGCATTTGGAGGTCTTTCTCCTCCAAGGTACTGAACAAAATCTTATTGCCGGTCATGTGGAATGAGGCTCCACTATCAAGAAATCAACCACAACCCATCATCGATGAAACCATGCATGAGATGAGGGTAAAATCCAATTCGAACTGAGAGGCTAGGGCCTCACCTTCAGATCCTTTCAAGGATCCCTTCTTGGATTTCTTCAATGGAAAATTAGTTGCATAATGGACCACCTCATGACAATTAAAGCATCACACTTTAGATTTTTCAATCTTCTTCCCACCATGGGAAGAACTTGATTTGGGATGAGAATCCTTCTCCTTCCCTTTCCTTGCCTTACTGGCTAAGGCTAGAGTTTATTCATCCTCCTTAGATGAAGAACCATCTCTGGTGCTCCTCCTCATCTCCTCCTGCCTTAGCTCTAACCATAGTCATTCCCAATCTGGCAGTTTCTCTCTTCCATTCACTAAGTCCTGGTAGCTATGATAGCTCTTAGGAAGACTGAGGAGAGCAAGACTCACCATGTCATCATCAGCTGTCGCGATTCCTACACTTCCAAGATCATTTGTGTAGGTGGTGAGCTTGTTCAGATATGTAGAGATCATGTCGCCCTTTTCACACTTGATTTTCCGAAGCTTGTCCTTCAACGCCAGCCTCCTCTGGTCACTATTGTTCTGATATAGATCCTTCAATGTCTTCCACATTGAAAATAGTGTCTCCTTCCCATGGAGACTCGAGACAATATGGTCTCGAACTCCCTCCAGAAGAATCCTCCTTTCTCGCGCCACACATTTCTTCCATTCCGCCAATTCTTGGGCATTAGCTGCTGTTAGCTTGGGGATTTCTTGATCAATGAAGTCCTTCAAACCATTATCCTCTAATATCGCTTCCATGCGATCCTTCCAAGCTATGTAATTTGAGCTGCCATCCAGGGCATACTCGAGTCTCAAGTCATTGAATGCCATTGGTGAACTTTGAAATGTGATAATAAATCGATTGTACCTACAACCAAGAACTTCAAAACTTCGAACTTCTCCCTTCTTTGTATAATGTTCTCTGCTTTGATCACCTTTGCTCCGATACCATGTAGAAGTTTCTCTATAGATTAGCTATCTCTGATACCATGTAGAAATCCTGCAAATTCTCTACAAATCTATCTCTGAGATCTATGTAGAAAATTTGACTGTAGATTAACTCAATAATTCAATATACCAAAATACTATAATCTACTTCTCCTATCAAACTTGCGGAAGCTTAATCGATTTTGAGCAATATTAAACATAACACATATAACAGAGAAGAAAATTCAATCACACATGAAACACAAAAGAAGACTCTGGGGAAAGCCTCAGCTAAAAACCCCGCTATCTGTATATCATACAAGTGGAAATATCTCAGGATTACATAAAGCTTTAGCTCACAAGCTATCCAGCTCTCAGTACAATCCCTCATTGCTGCTCATCGATAGAATAGACAACACATATGCCTTTCTTTAGTCCTCCAAGCCTCCTATTTCTTTGCGCAGTTTCTCCTGGGTTCTCCATCTGCCACCTGTGTGATTCTCAGCTCACACACTACTTTGACCTCTATAGTAATTGCGCAGTCTTGAAGGAATGAAATTCCTTCTGCATGTAAGAGATTTTCTTATAGGAAAATTCTTGCAACTAATAATACACTTTACCTTCCTTTAATCTCAACTGGGTCTCTGTCTGAATTGAAATGCATGAGTTATTTATGAGAGAATATTTAGTTATCTAAAGAACACTAGTTGCATGCATGCATGCATTAACTAACTGAACTCACAATCAGTTCCACAAATTGTTTGGAACTAATCTAATTGAACTTAACTCAGTTAACTGAGCTAACTAATTACAACTCATCGTTATCTCCTTAATTAAGGGATAACTTCCTCAATCAAAGGGATAACTGTAGCATGTCTTCACAAAGACTTCATGTTTGATTTTCTCCAACTAATTAACTCAAGATAAATTAATTAATTATTTTTCAAACAGTTAGTGAGACTAAATTCGAATTTTAATTCTCAATTTTGATTCAAGGGCAAATCAAAATTGGAATATATCCTGAAATGCTATCTATAGCAATGTTATTTTTAGCATTTCTATTTTTATCATTTCTTGATGCTATTTTCAATAGAGTTGGAGTATATCCTGAAATGTTATTTATAGCAATGCTATTTTTATCATTTCTTGTTGCTATTTTCAACACCCCTTTGAGGGAGTTCTCTTTGGCCCCGATGGCCCCCACCACTCCTTGGTCGGCCTCTCTGTCTCTACATGGAGGACCCTCACAAGTAACTTCACAGACACACAACATTGAACCCCCCCCACTACACTATAGGCAACGCTTTTTCCCCACCTGCATAGAAGCTTGGAAACGAGAGGGTATATATGCACCTTTCTCCATCTTAGACAGACAATATATAGCGCCTCAATAGCCTCTACATGGAGGACCCTCACAAGCAACTTCACAGACACACAACATTGAACCCCCCCCACTACACTATAGGCAACGCTTTTTCCCCACCTGCACAGAAGCTTGGAAACGAGAGGGTATATATGCACCTTTCTCCATCTTAGACAGACAATATATAGCACCTCAATAGCCTCTACAAAACCCACAATGATGCCACATTGAGCTATTATAAACTCTTGTAAGTGGAACCAAAGACTAAAATTTGTTCTCACCTCCCTTCTAGGCACGGAACATAGGATAGAGAGATGGACTAGAAATGTAGCCCCCACACAAATGTCCTTTTGAGCCTTGACAACACAATACCTCTCGTCGCGACGTGGCCTGCACTTTGAGCCTTGGCTATGGCTAACCACTACCAATGCCCACTTCCAACACATTTTCGGGCAAAGAGAACCATGAAAACCACCAAAGGAGAAACGTCGTACACACCAGGACCACTCATGCCAAGAATATAATGCTAGTCCAAAGAGGCTTAACCAACATTTAAAACATGCACCTAGTGTATTCCACGTAAAAAATTCCACAGATAAGGTGAAGAACAGAGTTACTTGTGATAATGCGTCAACATCCTACCCAGTATCTCCTCCACTACTTCTGACTACCAGTCGTCGAAGTTCCTCGCT
>Ga0139314_100293_pt1 | contig 12538 bp, 7 predicted proteins | sample In2P11_FD_99376 | JGI IMG/M metagenome (GOLD analysis project Ga0139314, IMG submission 99376)
CCAACAAGCTCCTACATCCAACCACTCAGGCGTCTCTACTGACTGCAGGCCAGTGTGGCCATCGCCTGTACGTTCTCCCGCCACAATATCTCGTTTGCATCAATCTCCACGTATGCATCCCAATGATAATGTTCACGACTGTCGAAATTCCTAACCTTCCTAACTCCTTAGATCCGCTATTGGAGTCTACAATCTAATGAGTAAGAGCTATCTTCATTAAGTGAAAATTTCATTACAGCAGCGCAAAGCACAACTGCAAATACATATTCTTGTTATCTAAAGTCTCCACTTATACACCAGCTTTTCTTGTTGCATCGCGCAGTCCGTACACCAGTTGAACTAGGTTTTCCACCACGGGCTGGCGGTATGGTTTTAGCTGCTCACTGCTCATAGGATTACATAGTAATACGTCAATGATAACCTCTAATATCGCCGCTGGGTCATGGATCAAGGCTGGCGGTTGCGACTCTTGTAAGCTCTGTAATGCTGGCATGCCACGGTTAAGAGCAATGAATCTTTGTGTAGCCACAGTATCTATTCCATCAAGCCAAACAGGTAACTCAGAGGTTGCAAAAACTGGGTCGCTGTAAGCCATAATAGTATCGTCGTACGATATTCCATTTGCGTTTAGGATTACTCCATAGGCCCAGAGCGCAAGGCTTGTGTGATAAACAGCGATTGACTGAAAAGCATCCAAGTGATGAGAAGCCATGGCCTTGGCAGCGCGAACGGCTTGACCTGCGTGCCACATAGCTTGCCTTGAAGTTGGAGTTTTCATCCAATCACAGAGAGATGGATAAACGCGAGCCGCTTCTTCCTCTCCTTCTAATCCGGCAAAGAGCTGAACGTCTTCGAGAGAAACGTGCAAATGCATTGACACTAGTTCCAGCGTCAAAAACGTGGAGTTGGAGTGGCCATGCATAGGCTCATCAAAGAGAATCCGAAAGGTTTCCAAGGACCGGGACAACTCCTGAAATCGAGCCGCGAGTAATAATCCAGAACCACCTGGGTTGCCTCTCATGACAGAGCTGAGTTGACGATATTCCCATATAAGTCGCCATAGACTGTACAGTAACGCTGATTTGGAAACTTCAATGTCAATAATATGGCGCACAGAAGAGAGATTTGATATATCCTTGACACAATCTGCTAAGGACGTCCTTCGGTCTGGCAGTCTGTGTGAAGCCTGCCTGGAGAGACTTGCTGTTCTCCATGCTTCTGCTGAATTAGCGAGCCATAAATCGCGTGGCTCGGGAAGCGGTAGCAGCATTTCTGCGTACGATATAAGCGGACTAGAAGTCAATGTTAGCGGTTCACAGTATGCTGAAGATCAAATAGTTCTTAGTGCTCTTACTTTAGCGATAATGCCATAGATGCCAATGCATCATGTTCAAATAGGTGGAAGACTAGTCTAAGCAAGTCAGCCGGTTTTCTTTGCTATTATTTTAGCAACAGACAGTCCCCTATTTGAGAGACTAGTGATTGCTTTTGAAATGCTGGTTTTGAGTAATTGAGACAGCCCGTACCTTTTATATGATTCTTCGTGTATCCATTGCCTCCACTTCTCCTGAACTACACTAGCGCTATCTTCGGGCAGTGGAGTAATATCATGATAGCTAGAACGTCGGAATCTGCCTCCCCGCCGTATCATCTATTTCTGTTAGAAAGTTGTGTCTTTCTTGCTTGATTAAGGTGGGTTTCACCGTCAGCAGTGGCTGTTGAAAGCTCTCGGCGATCTCCATCTTGCGGCTGTTGCCACTCCAAAGTCCGATCTCAATCTGGAGCATAAATGCTTGTAGGCATTCCAAATTTCGTATTCGAGTGTTGTCTTCTTCGAACTGTACCTTGTTAGCTTTCAGTTCTAGGGCACGAGTTTGACTGCACAACAGGATCTACGTACAAGCGTCGGGAGATAATTACGTAGTGCTTCTTGAAGAGCGAAGCCTATTTTATTAATAGTTGTGTCTGGCGTTAGAACGGCACCAGCAGCAATCAGTCCAATCAACAACTCTGGGCTTCTTATTTTGCTAGGAAGAACAGTAGGCAGATGGAACCAGTCGGAGGCACGTGACACAGACGAGCTCAAAAAGTAGTGCAGCAAGTTATCCAGCAAGTCCACCGATGGAAACGCTGCCGAAAGTTGAGTCATGCTAGATTTCCTCCAGGCGCTCCAGATTATAACAAGGATTCTATCGCGAGAGGAGTGTGGCAACTTATCAGCGGATATTCTTAGACCTGTGCTTATACCAGAATCCGGAGTTTCATGAGTTTCTAGAGGCAGAGAGAGATTATGCTGTTCGGACATGCCAAAATCTTCGGTAGCAGGGATGAAATGCCAGACAGACCTCTGGAAAGCTTCGGCCCCTATCGCAAGCCCACTGTGTGTCTCTCCAGAGTGATCAGTTCGCAAGTCCATAGGGAACGTCCTCTCTGTCAACGTTGTGCAGTTGAAAGGAACTCTTCTATTGTACGTGTCCAAGAAGTCAAGGTCGAGATCGTTGAAATCATAATTTGACTCGAGCCCAAAATCTCTCATACTACTCGGCGTCCATAGCCCAGTCATTGAACCGTCATTGGGGCCGCCATTGAAAGTGCGGGCAAGAGCCGGCATCATAGTTTGGATTGCTTCTGGCAGTTTATGAGAGCTTTGTTCTACTACTATAGCAGGAAATTCCAATCCATTCTCGGAGTTGGATGTTGCTGGGGACAAAAGCGAATGGCCATCCAACCGAGTGGCCATATCAGATAACTTAGAATGAGGTAAAAGGTGATTTGTATCAGATGTATCGTAGGGAACATTAAGTAAGTCAGCGTCTTGATGGAATACATCGTCGCTTTGATGGTGCTCCTGGAGAGTCGAACCATCTAAAGTTTGAAGAAAGGTATCTGCATCTAGCCGATCTTCCGCTGGTGGTTCTCCGGTGTCCGTGTTGCTGCTTTCCCACCGTGTAAGAGCTGAATCAGATTCTTGGCAGGACATAGCCTTTGTTCTGCAACGCTGGCACGGTCTTTCGTCGTCACACTTGAGATGCGAATCTGCACAGGCTTTGCAGGCTTGAGTAGCTCGGACCAAGCGCGGAGTAGAGTGCACCGAGCCTGGGAAGTTGGATTTGGAAGTTTTTACACCACATACAGCAATGTGACGGTTGAGAACGTCGATTCTGGTAAACCGCTTGCGGCACGAGAGGCATTCGTATGGTCTGATTTTCTTATCTGTGATGCGAGATGGGTGTTAACAGAGAGAACCATTGTAGGAAACATCACTAATTTACGCACGTGATCGGACATGTCGTGATAGTTCGTCAATTTTGGGATAGCTATTCTTGCATTGTGCGCATTGGAAGAGAGATGAAGAAGGTGTTATGCGGACAGCGGGGTCTCGTGAGTCCATGCCTACTAGATCATATGGGCGGGATTCTCACAAGATTACCACTAGAAGAGCATAGAGGTGGGGTCGCAATGATGTGGAGAAAGACGTGAAGATGATATATGACCTACCCCTACGCATCGGTGCGCTCTGAGATCTAAGCTTTATCGTTTGACTCCGTGCCAATAATACAAGGGTCACTTTTATAAGTTACAAGAAACCCCATTCATCTCCACAATTGCATTCCCCGCAACGGTGCAAACCTTGCAATGGAGAACTGCAGCCAGCCCGCATGCGCAGTTGTTAAGTCGAGCTATTGAGCGCCACTCCCAGGGTCGATTAGTCGATCTTTCCACGTCTCAGAGTAATAATCTCGACAAGCTGTGGAGCCCCGTGGTGGCAGTTGTGCCGGTACTCGATGCGTTCCGCTTTTCACCCGCATTGGCATGCATTCCGCTTCCGCTTCCGCTTCCGCGTTTGTCCGCTCCCCGCTACACCGAATCAGAGAACAGAAGGTCGCTCGATATCGCTGCATTAATCGACCGAGTTAGAATATGTTCAGATTTCAACGAAGCAACATTCGAGACCGTAGGAACTTAAGGATGCCATTTAACTGCAAAATCGATGAGCCCTTACAAGACACCTCCATGCTCGATTTTTGGTTTGATTGCTTTGGAAGAGACTCAGAAGATGTAGTCGGTTATGCGCATGCAACCAGACATCCGTCTTATGACGCCACATCTTACCTGCCTATTTTTAGACTTATTGAGGATGTACACTGTATTAGCTTGCATGCCACATGTATGCCTATAGGTCATGTTTTTGTTGTCTGCTATCAACGTCAATGTCGACATGGCTTTTACAGGAATCAGTGCTCGGTACATCCACCACCGATGACTAGGGTTTGTGGGGTAGCTGCACATCATTCAAGATCGACGTCGACACCATATGGGGGAACGCTAAGAAAGTATGGGGAAGTGGGGAAAAGGAGAACGGGTGGATAGAAGCGAGTTCGTAATTAACAGGATCGCCCAGTCGCGCTGCAATTGTTTCGACCTTGCAACGGTACCTTGCATCCTCGTGACATGGTCCGCGGGGCACAAGGGTGCAAGGATAACAAAACACAGATTTGGAGCCGCAGCCGACATCCCATTACACCTGGTTTGAATAATATGGGATCGCAACCTACGGTTTAATGGATCGCCGAGTTCTTGTGCCTGCAACTGACCACAAATTTCCACTCCGGGAAAAGGGGTGTGGGGGAGCGGAATTTAGTTCGACGATGAAGTGATTTCTTATCTTAGTTTCTAGTTAGTAGTAACTTTTCTTAGGATGCTCCTAGGGAGCTCCAGTTAGCGTCAAATCTAGTTCGGCTCCACTTCCCCATAGGCAACATCTTCACGATATAAAAGGCCCAAGTACTTTTCCTAGGAAACAATGCAAGTCAAGTTCCATCGTCATACAAATTATACCATTCCTTACAAATTGATCAACATGTTTTTCCCATCTAACCTCTTTTCTCTCGCTCTTGCAATTCGATGTGCAGTTGCGGCACCCTCAACCACATACGTCAACTGGAAAACCTTCAAGGCCAATGGCATCAACCTCGGCGGCTGGTTACAGCAAGAAGCAGTGATCGACCCCGTATTTTGGAGCCAGTATGCGGGTAATGCCACTGATGAATGGGGGCTCTGCGCAAATCTCGGCTCCCAATGTGGACCTGTCCTCGAGAGACGATACGGAACTTTTATCTCACCTTCAGACATCGACAAGTTTGCAGCCGCGGGAATAAACGCCTTGCGAATCCCCACAACATATGCTGCTTGGATCAAGGTGCCTGGTAGTCAGCTCTATACCGGCAATCAAGTGCAGTTTCTCAAGAACATCGCAACATATGCCATCACCAAGTACAATATGCACATCATTGTCGATGTCCATGCTTTACCCGGGGGTGTTAACGGCATGGGCTTCGGCGAGGCGGAGGGTCACTTTGGGTGGTTCAACAATCAAACTGCCCTGACTTACTCGTACAAAGCAATTGATGCTGTCATTGCCTACGTGCAAAGTTCGGGATTCCCTCAGTCTTACACTATTGAGCCTATTAACGAGCCTGTCGACAATCAGGATATCAGGTTCTTCGGCACGCCAATGGCCCTATCGGAGAACGGTGCAGCGTGGACTGCCCAATACATCAAAGGCGTCATTGCTAAGGTTGCTGCCGCCAATCCGAACATCCCGGTCATGTTCCAGGGAAGCTTCAAAGGAGAAGCGTACTGGTCACCTCAGTTTCCCGCCAACACCAAGCTTGTGTTTGACGTGCACAACTACTATTTCGCTGGCCGTCCTACCGATTCTGATACTGTTTCCGCAGACATATGCTCTGATGCGAAGGCCTCTGCAGGTGACGGTAAATTTCCAGTCTGGATCGGCGAATGGTCAATTCAGACGGCTAGCGATAACAAATTCGCAAACCGGAAGAAAAACTTGAATACAGGACTATACGCTTTCAATAAATATACCCAGGGTAGTGCCTACTGGACTGCGAAGTTCTATGGGAACGTGCCTGTTGAAGGGGAAGGTGTTCAAGGAGATTACTGGAACTACCAGAAGTTCATCGACTTGGGCTATATCAACCCTAGTGAGGGTGCTGCTTATTGTCAATAAGCTATTCGTACCAAGGTCGAATTTTGAAGACCCAATGTCAATCACTTGGTACAATCCTGTTTGGAGCGGCAACCCATCAAGTTTAAGATAGTGCTTTCCACAAGTGCTTATGGGCCGCAACAGTGCAGCGAAACTTTTTCAACACAAACTTGTACCCTTTCACTTCGTTGAACTACCTTCTATTTTCTCTAGTTATTTATTTATTCCTGCAGAAACTGTATTCTTACCTTCTGTCTAACCTGAATCCTCAAGGTTGTTATCTATATAAATTACATTCACGAAACAAAGTGTGTCTTACACCCTTGAATGACTCTATTTATCAACCTGCAACTAACATGGAATGAGAAATTGAACTGAACTATTGAAATTTTTAGGCCGCTAATCTTAACGTCAAAAACTATGCAGGCCGCATGATCATACCTATTCTTGAATTTTATTATGAACTCGATTGCCCGAAGTAGTGATTTACTGTTCGACCACAATGCGTATCCTTTAGTCATATCTATAAAGCTTGCAAGAAAACACTAGCAGCAGACCGGTGGCTTCTGTTGATAGGACTTGGTAGTCAATCTCAAACTATACGGATGCTAAAACCAAGCAGGAGCTTAGCCGTTGTAGCATCATATGGTAGTTATAAAACTATATATATATGGACATTTGAACAAGGCTATGGTTCGTGTTGGGGCTAGCACTGTATGCCTGGATGGGACTGTAATTAGTCCCAAAAAGACTTGCGATGTCGTTAGGACCAGGTTTTTTACTGTTGATTGCAAAAGTCTAGTCCCGCCGAGCCGAGCGATGGCGCGCGCGAACATTAAGATCGAAAATCACCTACCCACCCACGCAGCCACGAAAGGGTAGTTCTACTAGAAACTACTATATAGAATAAGATTTAATATATATAAGATTTCTAGAGCTAGCATATAAGTCTATGCATTACGCTGCTCGTGACTGTGCGGGTGGGCCTGCGATTTACTTGTTTCGAGCTCGTCGCAATACCCAAGTCTAATAAAATCGTTTACCCACCCATGCCATCACTAACAGTATAGTATATAGATTTATATACTAGATATTAGATTACAGTATATAAGGAATAATATTTTGATTACTATTCTCCAGCAGAACTACCTTTTCGTAGCGGCACAGGTAGGTAAATAGTACGTTCGCGTGCGACCGAAGTCCCCTTACTCACCCATATAAGTTGAAAAGTAGGATATTGATATGATTTACTATGTAGGATATCATCTACTATATAACGAGATTCTATACCTGTTCTATAAGCCTATACAATACGCTACTCATAGTTGCGCGGGTAGGTATGTATTTTCGGATTTCGAGCTGCTCCAACGCCAAGCATTGCTCGTCGCAGGATTCAAGTCTAATAAAATCGGTTACCCACCCGCACAACCACGAGCAGCATAGTATATAGACCTGTATACCAACCATAGAGTCCTTATATATAGATTATAGTACCATATATAGTTATTCTAGGTATTACTTCTTCTTCGTGGCTGCGTGGGTGGGTAGATTATTTTCGATCTTAATGTTCGCGCGCCCCGTCGCTCGGCTCGGCGGGACTAGACTTTTGCAATCAACAGTAGCAGATATGACGCTAGGTCATGTTATCAAGCAACCACTCCAATCCTTTCATCTTCCCTATATTCGGGTTGACATATCAGCAGAAAGCTTTTTCGGCTAATCTCATCATCCTTTCGGTCTTCACTTTATCTTAATGCCTTTCACGGACGTCTAATAATGGTAATAAACTCTAGACTCTGTAGTATACTTTATAGCTTCAATAGCTACTATGTTTACTACATTGTATTCAGTAAAAGTATTATATCTAACTTTCTAAACTAATCCTAATGGGCCTTCAATTAATTACAAACAGGCTCATATATATTAGCAGTTATATTTACTGCTTTCCAAGGTGTAGAGTGTTCAATTTCTTCATTTACAATTTCTGATAGAGTATTTGGATCATCGCGTTCGACAGCTACATAAATATCTACAAAGCACCAGAAGGAGAGTTCATGCTTTCGGTCATTTCATTTGTTAGTTAGCGTATACACAGAGGTCAGATTAGGGGTTCAAAGAAAATTATAAAGGCCAAAGTAGCTCATAATTTTACTAACCAGAAGAGAAATCGATACATCTAGAATGGCAAAATGCTTTATGCCATTATGTTTTGAGGTGAAGCTCGAGATCTAGTCTATTTGTTGCTGCAGATGCCGATTTTAGCCCGTATATAAGATTTTTACACTTGGTCTCTTTGGGTCGAATACCCAGGGAGTATATTAGAAGTAGAAATTGTTTCCAATCCCCAAAAAGCAGTCACTAGGCGGACCTTGGTGACCATCAGCAATTGGCATATAGCTCTGTGTGACTTTCGATTGAGCGAATTTGAAACGCTGGAGTCAAGGTTAGCCCGAATTAACTTGAAAAGTCAATGCAAACAAAGATTCGATTACAGTAATACCAATCACCTATCGCAAGTGGTGCATTGGCCCTCATATCTGACATACTTCGTATTCATGCCTGAGTCAGGGCATCGCGTGCCATGCGTGCGCGAACTGGCACAAGGCACGAATGAGTTAACCACCGAATGTCCGCAAGTAAATATTTGTATGATATTTGTACACATCGTGTTTAAAATCTGTTTGACGCGAATAATAAGGGTCAAGTATTTGAATAGGGATGGCTCCGTTGGACATAAAGTATCAAATGACAGTTTACTTCGTAGGTAGTAAATATGGGAGGACGGTGGAAAATGGGGAATGGAAATAATTTGCGAGATTGTGTAAAGGCATTTAGAACCCACCGAATTATTATTTTCCGGCAGAGATTAGAATTGTAGGAGCGAGGAATTTTTGTAAGCATTGGGGCTTGTGAAATTAGGTGATAGCGCGGTGTGGAGTTAATAGTAAGGATGAGTTGGCTTAGGCTGACAGAGCTAAGTTTAGCCGCGCACGCGCACAGATCAAGACTTGGCAGTTCAAGGTAAGTTTCCTCCACATCCCGATGATACCAGAGTAGTACCCTTGAATCCGAACAACACCGTTGACGTCGTAGGGATCAAATGCGTCAAGCGTAGTGAATGGGTACCCTGTTCTCTGCCTCCAAGCTGCGCATATGAAGACTCTTCGTTACAGAATACCTTGGTAGCTTGCTCTCTCCTGATTATTCAACTATTAACCATGCGTGTCTTATAATTATCCGCTCTTTTCTACATTTAGAGATAGCCCACCAGTTTGCGAGTTTACCTGAACAGACGGCTGATACTGTATGCGTACATGATACAGTAATTACCAAAGCTCTCTATTTTCATTATTTTGACTAGCTGAGGACGTGGAATGGAAAATTATGGAATGGCATAGACCAGACTTAATTTTTGGCATTGGGTTCCGAATTAGCTTCTGCAGACTGAAATGGATTGACAGTCCTGGATTTCCAGACAACTACACTTCTTTTACTTGAGCGATTAATAAGAAAGACTAAGAGGAGTAGGAGTAGAGGGAGAGCAGGAGAGTGGGAGTAGCGCAAAGCTCGTTTATCTTTATGTTAACATAGCCAGATAAGGAAGCTTAACTAAGTCGACTCAACGAAATCATATCCGGCTTCGTATCCATTTCATTCTTCGCCTTTGTCCTTATCCAGCGTGTCCAATAGTCAGCCATGCGGTCTCGCTGTCTCACCGACTGGCTGTCTGTGGTCAATCAGTAGGAGGAGGCGATACGAGGACGTCAGCCAGTAGGAGGAGGCCCCGCTGACTGTGAATAGCTATCTGACGATACCTAAATAGGAGATCTTCGGTGGAGAGTTTCATAAGGGTAAAGGTGCCTAGGCAACCCACTACTTTTGTCTAACCGTACAATATACACTAAAAGGTGGGCTATCCGTACATTCTGTTTACTTTCAAGTACCCCCCTAAAATCTGTACCGATTAACACGGCTATAAGCCAACTAAACTCCCTTACTACACCACACCACACCATACCTTATCAGTGCCACGGCCTCCGAATACGAATGCATCCCAGAGCTCTGGATGGTCTGGTCTACTAGCGTGGTCGGTCGGTCGACCGACTAGGTGGTCTGGTCTGGTCAGCCCTTTTTCCCCTGACCAGGTCTTGACTAGGTCGACCAGGTCGACCAGGTAACGTGACCGGGCGGTAAAGCTAGGTTAACTAACTAGGTGTCTCTAACTAGTGGTCAAATAGATTATATATATAAAACACAGTGTATATATCTCTGTTACTGATCTGACACTATTTACTCACGTGTTAAGCCTGTACTACTATTTCGCAACCCCCGGGGTTACAAAATGCGCCCTTAGCTCAAGGTCGCAAGGCACCAAGGTATCAGGGAACAGAATAATCCACGTCCGCTTCCCCTCGCATAGTATCGATCGTCGTAGTAAATCTCGATCGTCGTATTAAGTCTTAATTATGCTTTTTATAGACGAAGATATCCCCTCTTAGCCTAACCCTTCGTTTATAAACTATCCCTTATCAAAATAGCCTCACAGGCGTCATCAAGTCTTGCTCCGTCGGACTCTATATTAGCAGTATCTCTTTAATCTACATCTATACTATCCTTAGTACTATTACCGCCTTTGGAATATCCTGAAGTACCTGATTCGTTCTAGCAAGCTAGCGTGCAGTATATTAAGAGATTAACTCTTAAGAAGCATAAGGTTCTAGCGTCGTCGCATATATGGAAGTTTAGTAAGCGCTTTATTCGGCAAACTAATATAAAGGAGGTCTTCTACTATTAGGAGTATGCTGCTATTAATCGGAAGTAAGAGCTTTAGGTATATAATAGTATAAAGAACGCAATTTATTACCTTACGAAGAGCTATAAGATTAATAGTACTAGGAATAGAACTACTAGTAAGAAGCAAAAGGGGAAGGTATCTACTTCTATTTTTATAGCTAGGCGATAGGCTTTTAAGGAGACCTTTAAGAAGTTTAAAGAGCTTCTTATTAGCTAGATAGTCTTCTGCTACGTTAGTTTCTTATAGATTAAGAGCGATTACTTCCGGAACCTTCTACTTTTTCTTAGTCCGGGTCTTAATTCGGTTCTTCCAGCGGCTGCGACTACTATTCGTGCCTAGGTTATAGCAGCGTATTTAAAGAAGAAGGAGTACCTTAAAGAGGATCTACGCTACGTACGAAGCCGTATTAGTATCTTATTTAATAGATGGATATCGCTAAACCAGAAGTTAATTATTAGTATAGTCGCGATATAGATTAATAGCTCGGGTGTACAACGAAGTAACGTACTAGGAGTTCGGCAACTATATGGCGAGCATAGCGGCGAAAACTAAGCTCAGATAGTGATTAAACTACTAGGTGAATACGGTATTAGTGGCGACGAAGTTGGATACTTTATACTCGATAATACGACGTCAAACGATACTATAGTCGATTATATTCTTACGAAACTCTACCTATAGATGACTACAAAGCAACGTCGTCGCCGCCGCCTTCGCTATCTCGGTTATATAATTAACCTCTACTACTAAGCCTTTCTCCTAGGTAGTAATTACGAGAAATAGCTTACAAAGCTTAAGAAATACTACCGTAGTAGCGATTCAGCGAAGATTAAAGAGCTTTAGAAGAAGTACGGATGCTTAGGAAGACTATATAATCTTATTCGATATATTAGGAGCTTACCACAACGTCGTGAAGAGTTTAGATTAATTATAGTAGGTGGTAATCTAGTTAAGTTTAATAAATTAGAAGTAAGTTCTATATTTATATAACCTTATCTTAATTTACTAATATATACTTTAAACTAGCTTATCTAAAGTAATTTAACGCGCTGGAATTTATAGTATAGATCGCTTATACGTGCTATTAATATTAGAGAGCGACTTAACCTCTTCTATCTCCGACACACGCCGGCTAGAGGCTCTCTTAGTATAAAGAATTTCCAACTTAGCGCCTAGCACTGGTTTGAAATCCAGTATATTTAAACAGCACTAGAAGACTTCTTTGCGACTACTCTTTTAACCGAAGGAAAAAAACACTCGCTTATAGACTAGTTTATTATAATTAACTATCTACTTCGAGAACTGAATAAGACGATCGACTACTATAAAAGGGTTTCTTTAGAAGATAAGGAGAACTTTATATAGGATTATCTTAAGCGCTGTGCGAAAGTAGTATAGAAGAAGTGCGAGCTGTATTATTCTAATAAGCAGCTAAACTAGAAGGTATAATATCCTGAGGATATAGACCTCCCTCCTGCATATTTCGACTCCTATATTCTTAATCTATATAGAAAATAGCAGTAGTTTTACCAAGAATAGGTTTAAAGTAGCGACGGGGAAGATATAGAGAAGAAAGACTAGTTTTATAATACCTAGAAGGCCGTTAAGGAGCTCTAGGAGGAAGAGTACCTAGGAAGATATCCTGCAGAGTTACTGCCCCTAAAGCCTGCGTAGAAGGAGAGAGCACCTGATCCAGCATTTGATCGTCAGCGAGATTATAAACGTATTCGGAT
>Ga0139314_100294_pt1 | contig 12533 bp, 11 predicted proteins | sample In2P11_FD_99376 | JGI IMG/M metagenome (GOLD analysis project Ga0139314, IMG submission 99376)
TCCCACATATAAATATTAAAATGATCTTAATTCAAGGTTATGAATAATCGAAAAAGATTAAAAGTCGGGGAAAGTGATGTGAAAGAATGGTAATTTTGACGATTCAACAATGAATTTGACGCAATTTCATAGATAATGCAACTAAGTGTGTAAGACTTGACATAATTTTCACCACTCACACATTTATATTCTTTGAGAAATATTACATAGATATGGGTGTTACATATGGTATTAGAGCCATGTTCAAAACATTAGGGCCTTAGACCCTTTTACTATTGTGAAACATTAAAAATGATATTGTTGTGAAGCTAAATTATCAAATTCAAATTGTCTTCTTATGTCAAGTAAACATGGATACAAGAGGAGGGATGGGTATGCTAAGGAGAGGTCGGGGTGCATGTCTACATCTTCCACTATAGCTTGCAACTTTGCACTCTCCACCAAGAGAAGAAGAACATGTCCAATAAAAAATACATGTACTATCTAGATAATTTATAAATATGATTCATTCATTCCAAAGGATGTTAAATTTACATAATAGAAAGGGAAGAGGGAGGAGTCTCAATGCATGGTAAAGGATCGCAAAATCCTTCAATTAACCATGCTCATAGAGAGCTAGAAAATGTTAAATTTCTAGATTTTTGTGATTATACTAATGGCTAGGAAACTAAAGCCTAGTTCAAAAACATGACAATGTGTATTGCACTAAGGGATTACACCTTTATCTCAAGGTGCATGTTCCAAATAAAGGGAAATGTTTTACTTTGGTGGAAGAACTTATTTCCATAGTTAAGGATGGATGACTTTGAAATTTCATCAGAACTATTTGAGGATCATTTTAGAAAACTATACCTCTTAAAGGAATTTATTAAGAAACATTTAAATGAGTTAATTCATTAAGATATAGTAGTAGGTTAATACCTCAATCTAAGTCTAGATTTATAGAACTACTAAGATATACGCTACATTTGAACACATAAAAGTTACAAGTTAACAAATTTGTATGTAGAATGAATTATAACCTTGTATCTAAAGCTACGATACTAATGCATCATATTGTTATTTAGGAAACTCAAATGGTTGTAATAGTCAAAGATGAACTTATGGGTGGTGGTTAGTTAGGTCATTGACATCTTCAAATTCAAGAGCAGAGAAACAGTTATGACAATGAACTAGTACATCAAGGCCTATAGAAAGCCATAGGGATGTGCTAATGGGACCAATGATGTGTATTTGGAGGTGACCAATAGGAAACTAGAGGCCACCATATCAATCACTAATTCACCAAGATTGACTAACACATCACATTAGTAATCTTATTTTTTCCCAATTAGGAAGTGAGACTCAACCTCTAAGAGGGGGTGTTGGACATGTGGAGGACAAAATTTTTAGATGGATTGTTCACATGTATTGATCTCTAAATTGTTGTGGATGTTCCACTAGATAGTTCATCACAACATATCTAATAAAGTTAAGCTTAAAATTCAAAATATACTATGAGGTTTTATTTCTCCTTATATTTATGCATCTATTAATTATTGTGTATTGTGTGTGCATGAAAATTATAATTTTGCAAAAAATAGGGGAAAATGAAATAAAACTCACAAACCAAAAATGACACGAGATATACCTTAAGAAACCCTTTCAGGAGAAAAAACAACTGGAAAGTGAGGTCACTCTTCTCTTGTTTCTCTAAATGTAAATGGATGCAAGTACAAATAAATGGGGCACGTGGCCATGTTGTCGCTGCTACATCACCCTCCAAAATTTTGCTACATTCAAATTTTAGAGGTGCCATTTTTCATATTAACTATCACTTTCGGTAACCAAGTGTTGTTTCATGTTAATTCATATGTTTAAAGTGTCTTTGTTCTTTCCTGAGTGTCGTTTCATCATCAAGGATATCCACAATCCACTTCATGGTCTTAGTACACTTTTAATCACAAAAATAACATTTTTGGTCGCAATTTCACATGCTTTGTCTATTATACTTGGAAAGTGTTTTTAAACTAGTGTTTTGATGTTTACTTCTCAGTATTAGGTTTTGTCTAAGTTTTACTGATGAGTTGGTATGTGTTGCATTTATTTTTCCTCTAAATTCATTGTGCGTTCCCATGCCTTACCCTCCAGAATTAGACAAATTTTAGTTTGACAAAGCTTGCCCATTAGGAAAGGAAGAGCATGCAGCACACTCCCAAGCCTTAGTTGGACCCCCCTTGATTGTTTAGGATGCACCTTATGCCCAAGCTAAGCCTTCCCTCTCTCTTGGGCACACAGCGCTCTCTCAAGCCACAAGCTCTCTGTGTTCTTCTGAATTATTCCCTTCTTGAAGCCTCTCACCCAATTGAGTGCATATCACATCGGTAGTGGTCATTAGGCATTCCTTAATCCTGGACATTGTGCCCTATTCTTGATCATTTGAGCACACAACACACCAACAATGAACATAAAGCCTCCCTTGAGCCCTATCGTTGTCTGCTACACCTTCTTTGTGACTCAAGCCTAATCAGTTGAGTGCATGGTGCATCAACAAGCACCATTGATCCTCATAGTCCCTTGAGACTATGCCCTGCACCCTCCATAAAGCCTCCTCTTCCCAATGGAATGCATAACATACTCTTAGTCCTCAACACATATCCCTTGTCTTTTGATAGTGCACCCTGTGCCCAAAATCTTCCCCTTCCTTTCTTGAATGCATTATCAATTCATAGTTGGAAAGTTTACATGGAACATGATATGATACGATATTTTTCAAGATGATGTTTTCTTTCCATGAGTAATATTACTTACAGGTGTTACCAAAACAGCATGTCAAGGAGGCATGAGAATATTTTTCAAAGGAAGTAGCACAAAGAAGCATTCAAAGACAAAGAATATGTGATTGTGATAAGTGAAAGAACACCATATTTTGATTACCAAAGTGATCCTTATACACTCCATACTTATTGAGACTATTTGGAGGGTAAATGGTAATAGCAACGACGAACATTTATCAAGAATTGAAGACATAGGCATCATGCTCAGTCCCAGTCACAATTCACTATGGGTCCAAGTCATAAATGTTAGTGACTTGTCTTGTTGTCACCAGATCATGATGTGGAGATAATGATGTAATTATTGTATATGTGGAGGTAAAAGGGTCATGTGTGGACAAAAAAACCACATGTGGGAATCCTAAAGGTCACATGTAGAATTCCAAAAGACACAAAGGAGTTCAAAAGTCATATGGAAGTTCAAAAGTCGTTTGGAGGACCAAGGGTTATTTAGAAGTCCAAAGGTCATTAGAAGTTGAAAAGTTATATTAGAAGCTCAAGAGTCGTGAGGATATGAAGAGTTATGTCTCTAGTTATAAAAGAGACCTCATTACTCAAAGAGGGGACTTTTCACCTTGGATTTTCCCACAAGGCATTAGAGAGGTAGAGATAGTTCTTTTGGAGAGAAAGTGGTGGCTCTAACGCTCCACTATTTGGAACAAGCCTGGTGTTCATTGTATTCATGTATCTTGGAAATTTTTCTTAATACTTGAAGCCCACTGCACCAACACATTTTCATGCATAGATTATGGATGTTTGTGGTTTATGTTGGCATTCTTATGTACTAAATAAATTGAACTATTTTGGTGGATTCAGTGCTTATCTTATTGAAAGTGTGTTGTGGTGGTTATAATGATTGTTGCATTTATGTGAACTATTTCGCTTGATGTATAACGATTGTTTCATGCTTATGTTTGTGTTTCTTCACTAGATCAGTATTAATACTTGTCTATTGAAGGCTCACTTTTATTTCATTTAGTGAAAGAACCTTGATACATTCTACAATTGGACATTTCACAAGGCATACTTTCTTTCTTATTCAAAAGTATATGCATGCTTATCTCTCATGCTAACTACTCAAGCCAAGGAAAATATTTAAGTAAATGGTGGTCAAGCAACCTGGATGGGACTCCTATACCAAACGGTGTGAGGTCTAATTGGGACTTCATATTGGGGATATCCCTTGTGTGTTTGTAGGATCCAGCACTGTCAACGTTCTTGTGCTAGAAGGATGGCAACCACCTTTTTATGGCTGACAATTTACCTCACCTAAACAACGAAGTATCTTTACAAGGAAGTAACAATCTAAGTTCAACTCCAAATCCTATTTCTAAGATTGGATAATCTTCTCATATTTGTCTAGAACCAACTTTTGAAGTTACCTATGATCAACTTTGAACAATCCGCCAATTACTCATTAGTTCGCAAGAGCTCTTAGACTACTTCGTGTTGCTCATAATCTTCCTCATAATCCAATAAATAAAGAGACAACTTGTATTAGTGTATAGGTTTCATCAGTGGAATATTTGGTTATTACCACCCTTGAAGAGTTAGTGGAAACTTCATATGATATAGTTTAACAAGGGGATCTTCCACCTATTAATGAAGGTGATGAGGAGATTTTCAATTTTATCACGAAGAACAATCGAGGTATAAAGAACAACCTTATTATAATGAAGATTTCAATGGAGAAGGAGAAGACTCTTAAGATTCTGAGGAAGAGGAGGAAGGAGGCGAAGACATGGTTGATCAAGGTTTGGATTGGATGGCCCAAGGGCCACTTTCTCTTCTAGATAATCTTCACTGCATCCCTAAACATCTGGAGAAGTTGTTATCGAAGTTTGGTCTTGATAAGAAGACAAAAGTTGAAGATCATGTTGATGACTTCTACATGAGTTTACGAATGCTTGAGGTATGATTTGATGACATTGCTTGTATACTTTTTTAGAAGGTAGAGCATCTATATTGTATCACAATCTTCCATCCAATTCCATTCACAATTGGAGGAAGTTTAAAAAATTGTTTTTAGAGAAGTTTACGGATGATAATACTCCTTCCATGTTGTTAAAAGAACTTGAGAACCTCAAGATGGGAGATAAAGAAAGATTAAAAGATTTCAATTAAATATTTACCCAGATATTGCATAAGTTCCTTACAGATGTGCAACCACATTATGACATCACTAAATATTATTATATAGCTACCTTTCCAACCAACATCTCTATGTTTGTCAAGAGAGTTGCAAAGGAGACATTGGCTTTAAATTTTGCACAAGCCCTTGTTGTTGAAAAGGATATAGATTCTATTGGATTCATTATAAAATCTGGTAATTCTAAAGACACCAAGGTTGTGGGTAAGAAAACTCAAGCTTCTTCAATTAAAACTAAGGAAAAGGATTCATTTGACATGGAACCCTTGGCCAAGTCCTTGAAGATACTGACTAATGAAGTATCTAAATTAAAGAGAAAGTTAAGCAATGAACATAACAACAGGAAGACTTCCAAGTTGTTTATTTTTAGAAGAAATAACAACAAGCAACCTTCCAAATCTACTCAGAGCTCAAATTTTGTGTTTAATGTTGAAATTTTAGGCATGGACAACTATTGCACCTTCCATCATGAAAGACATTCCCACAGTGGAATCACAACATGAATTTTATGGCAACTCACATTGTTGATATTTTATTAGCAAATGAGAAATCTGAGTAGACTAAAGAGACAAATGAACCTATCTTAGTCTAGGAAAGTGCAAGTGTGGGACACTCAGTTAATGCATTTGACATCATATTCAACGCTGATAAGAAAAGTGCTAAATAACCACCAGTAATTGAAGCTCCTCCTTGGTATACGACTAGTTGATATAGCCTGAGGAGTAAAGGGCCAATTTCCAAGCAAGAGTTGAAGAAACAAATGATAAGGAATATTCTACCCCCAACTCAACCTGATCAGAATACGCAAAACAAATCTGGAAGTGATTCAAATTTAAGAACAAGACCATCAATCTAGAAGTTTCTGACAAAGTTACACCTCCATTTACCTCAACATTTTTTGTTAGAAATGAAAGTATTGATTATAATGTCAATGAATATATGAAGAGATCTTTTGCTAATATTTCAATTTTTTAGCTTGCTAAGACAGCAGGCCAACATGAGCTGATTGTCCAAGAATTCTCATCATAACCCTCATCATATGAAAAAGTCTCTGCTTCTCAAATTGTGTCTGGTAAGTCTCTTGGTATTCTTGAATATGTAGTTAATTCTGTAAATTTAAATACTAACACTCTTTGCCACCCTTTCCTCTTAACATTTGAAAACTTTAATTATAATGTACGTAATTGTTTGGTCGATTCTAGCGCATATGCAAATGTAATGCCTCTATCTGTAGCCAAGAAAATCAATGTTAAATGGGATAAAACTGATGCACATATCATATAGATGGACAGATCATTGGTCCAGGTAATTGGTGAACTTAATAATAGTATCATTCATTTGTCATCAAGCCATAGAGTACACCAATGTGTCAATATTATTATTGTGGACATTCCTGAAGCCTATGGTTTACTTCTGATTAGATATTGGTCCAGTAAGCTACAAGGATATTTCTCAACGAACTAGACAAATTTATGGCTTCCATATAAGGGAAGAAAAAACCAAATTCAAGTAGAAAGTGAGCCTTATATGAAGAACATTATAACACCACTTGAAGGACATAATGACCCAGTTAGATTTGTTGACAATATTTGTTGAAATTTCATTTTAGATATTGATCATGGGTGTTATCAAGTGCAACCATCACCCATCCCACCAGATACATAGTTGGAGCTTCTTCCTTGTAGTCCAACTAGCGCAAATGAATATTGTAATATAGATGTACATAGTAGTAGTAATGTAGGGACTACCTTAGTAGCTACTGATTTTTGGACTTTGCATTCCAATGGATCTAAGACTCGGGATGTCTTAAGAGCTGGTTGTATTCTTATAGACCCAGATAACAAAAGGTATATTTTATCGTGTCATTTGGAGTTCAAGTGCACAAAAAATATCGTTGAATATGAAGCACTTGTTTTTGGATTAAATAAAGCCATTGACCTCAAGGTGGAGGTGCTTAAGGTAATTGGTGATTCAAATATTGTCACCCATCAGGTACGGGCCATTATCCATTGTGTATCACCAAATTTGAGAATACCAAAAAGAGGTATGGAAACTTTTTTCTCATTTTATAGCATACAATAATTTGTATTCCTAGAATTGGAAATGTTGCAACAGACATATTAGCTAATGCAGCTGCTAGGATGCCACCTTTAAGCGATGGATTTTCTATAGAGATTATTTATAAGCCATTGGTACCCAATAACATGACTAACTTCCATGTTTTTAATGATGACCACCAAATACATCATTTTATGGAAAATGCAGACATATTTAAAGATGTAGCCATTGATGAAGATGAGAACGACAAGGCTTTGAGGGAAGCATTTGAAGCATCAAAAGGAAATATTATTCCTAAAGGTTTGGTGTCCCCCGAAAAACTTTATGACCTACAAAATTGTTTTAGAGGACCAGTTAACACGAAGACTCAAAGCTCAAAGTTATCATATGAACAAGTCAACTTGGGAACCCACGACGATCTGAAGTATGTAAACCTTGATACATGTTGTTCTCCATAAGAACAACAGGCATGTATTCATATTTTCAAGCAGCATTGTGATGTGTTTGCATGGACATACAATGATTTAAAGACATATTCTACGTGTATCATCCAACATGTCATTCCCATTAAAGAAGGGACAAAGTTGTTTCAACAAAAGCTGAGGAAAATTCTTCCAATGCTTGAGCCCCTAATCCAAAAGGAGTTAGGGAAGTTGTTGGATGCTCAAATAATCTTCAAAGTAAGACATTCTACTTGGGTTTATAACTTGGTCCCTGTAAATTCTGATGAGATATGCTTGTGTGTCGATTTTCACAACCTCAAACAGGCATCAAACAAGGATAATTACCCAGTATCATCCATGGAATGGATACTCCAAATAGTATCTAGGTCAGAAATGTTCTCGCTGCTAGATGTGTTTTCTAGATATAATCAAGTGCTAGTGGGAGAACTAGACTATATAAAGATCAACTTCAAAACAAAGTGGGAAACTTTTGCATTCAAGTGCATGCCATTCAAACTTATTAATGTAGCCACTACTTTTTACAGGGCTATGGACATCATGTTTTGTGGTTTAATTGGACAAATCATACTAGTTTATTTGGATGATGTAACAATATTTTCAAAGAAAATATCAGATAATGTGCATCTTTGAATCCTAAAAACAGCGATGTCATAAGTATGGGATTTCTTTGAATCCTAAAAAGAGCATATTTGGTGTGTTAGAAGGTAATCTCTTAGGACACATCACTGTTAAAAGCATAATCAAGGTTGATCCAAAAAGGGTCAAAATTATAGCTCAAATCGCTTTCCTGGTGAACAAGAAAGCTATGTAGTCTTTTTTGGGGAAGATTAACTTCCTACATAAGTTAATCTTTAATTATGCTCAGATTGTCAAGCCATTGTCGGAGACAATTAAGAAATATGTAATCTACAAATGGGATAAAAGGAAGAAGGATTCTTTTTCCCATATTAAGCAAGCTATCGTCGATGATCCTACATTATATAGTCTGGATTATGGCAAGGACTTCTTGTTATATACCTTCTCTTATAATGCATCTATCATACTTGTATTAACACAAAAGGACAATGAAGGAAATAAATGACCTATATCTTTTATGAGTTTTGTTTTAGAGGGGTCATAGTTGAACTACCTTACTACTGATAAACAAGCCTATGCAGTATATAAAATAGCCAAGAATTTCAGGCCCTATCTCCTCAAATCTCACATGATTATATATGTGCCTCATATAGTGGTCAGAATGTTCTTTGTGCAATAAGAGTTGGGTGAGAAGAGAGCGAATTGGATGACCTGTCTACAAGAATATGATCTAGAGTTCAAGAGAGTTCATATTTTTAAGGGTCATGACCTCTATCAACTCGTGGCAGAAGCAAGAGATTCTCCTCAAAAATATCTTTCAGGATTTTAACAGGAAATAGATATGTATAACCTTAAACAAGTTCCTCCAACAAGCTCAACCATGCCTTATTATTAAGATATACGACAATATATAGAGCATGGCACCTTGCCCACACATTTTTAAAATAACAGAAAATGGAAATTCACCTTAAATATCTATCTTACCAACTCATACATGGAGTGATTTTTTGAAAGCACCATAAAGGTGTCCTATTAAGATTCCTGGAGCCTTAGAATACAAAAGAGGTATTAAAATATTTACACGATGGTCTAGTGGGTGTACAATTTTTGGGTGACACAACTGCGCATAAATTAATGAGGCATGGTTATTATTTCCCCACTTTATTTAAGGATGCTCATTCTTATGCCTGGAAGTGCCCAATATGCCAGAGATGTGCAGGTCAAGATTAGAATTCAGCCTCCCTACTGCTACTAATAGAAGTCAAGGAACCTTTACAATAGTGGGGACTTGATGATATTGGTGAGATCTTTCCACATTCATAGAAGAAATATTGATACATTCTAACCGCAACAAATTACTTCACTTGATGGGAAGAAGCAGTTCCCTTAAGATAAGTCAACAACCAAGAAGTCATCTAATTTCTGAAACATAACACCATAACCAGGTTTGGTGTTCCAACGTCACGTGTCTTTGACAATGCAACTTACTTTTCCTCGTTGAAAATTTATGATTTTGCATTAGAATATGGTATCATTTTGAAGCATGCATATAATTATTACCCACAGGAGAATGGTTTAGCATAATCAACAAATAAAAATCTTATTCGTGTGATTAAGAAAATTGTTTTCTTTGAACAAAGGAACTAGCACGATGCTTTAGTGAATGCACTGTCAGTTGACCATGTAACTCCCAAATATTCTCTCAAAACCTCCCCATACTTCCTCGTATATGGTATTAGTATCCTATAGTCATAGTAGTCAAAAAACAAGTTTTATCTTTCAAATTGTGAAAAATGTATAAAGGTTTGTTTATAATCTTGTAGAAGATCATGCTATGGATCTTAGTTTAGAATAAAATTTTCATTATTCAATGTAAATATGTCAAAATGTGTGAAGAGTCATGAAAATATTCATTGATGTCTTGAGAGATTGAGTTAAGTGGGTCTAAGGTCATGTTTCAAAAAAATATCATGAGTGGTGGTATGATGGTCCTGGTCTTGCATTGGAATGAGTTAGTGACATCTTGTCAAGCATTTATGTATCCTAACCAAGCATTAGGGTTATGTTTTTGTGATGTGGAGACCAATTTATTTCATTTTGGTGAAAGGAATATTGAAAGGGGTATGTGGCATGATTATTGTAGCATTAGTATCATCACCAACATGAGAAGCTTGTCCAAAGACCTCACAGTCACTCAAACCATGAAAACAGGTGGCGTTGTGCTTTCTCACTAGTGTTGCGCTTTTGCTGAAAGTGAAATTATGAGAGTTGGAGGCTTTGTGTGATTAAACAAAGCTTATAAGGAGGAATTTGACCATGTCCAAGCCTTTTCACACATATTGAAGTCATCAAGCAACTCAGAGAGTGACCACAGCTACTTCAACCATGGGGTGTTGTGCTTTTACCAAGGCAACCAATTTTGATGAATAAATCATGGTTTTTAGAATTTGTTCCATGAATGAAGACATGAAGTAGTTCTTGTGAATGTTAATATCCTCTCCAAGCCATTTGGCTCAATCAGAAGGTCAATGTTTGGTCAAGTCATGTGGATGAAGGTGTATTGTGCTTTTGCTCCAAGAAGAAGGTTTGGAGTTTGAAGGTTTGTTTTCAGCCTAGAAGTTTTCTCATGGGTTTGAAACGTTGTATGGATCATTCCATCCCATCCCATTACCCTCAGCGTGTCAGATGATGGTCGAAGATAGTATAAGCTTAGAACGTTGTGATTTCACATAGTCACCGTATTTTCACCATATCTCTTAAACCATGTACCTGTTTTCCATGAAATTTTTATAGTAGATGCATGGGGGTGAGATGAATAAGACCATTTAATTTTAGGTCAAAATTGTTCATGGTTTTTGAGAAATGAGCCACCATCGTCTACATCCATTTTTGGATTTTCTTAAGATCCATGAGTTATATTTGGCTCAAATTTCTTTTTGGAGAAGGGTTATGATGATGTTAACTTTCAGTCAAAAAATCAGATCAACCTGACTTACCTTTTAGGAGATATTCGAAAAATACAGTCGTTGTGCTTTGGCGCTGTGTTTTTGCTACAATGGAGGCATTGTGTTTCCGGACAGTCATCCTTTTAACCAAGTTACCCAAGTCAAAATATTATGTAACTTGTTTTTATGGTCTTATTAATTGTAATAAAACATCTAATAACTCATAGGCTTGATTTGAGGTTGAGGAATTAATGAAGAATGCTTAGAAAAGATTTGGTTAAGCAATCCCTAGTCTTTAGCAATTAGTTCTATTTTCATTGCTAAAGTTAGAAACAACATTCCTAATGAGGAATTAGACCCCTAGAGGTGGGAACTAACTCATTTGAGTGTATTTTATGATGTGCATGTAATAAAAAAAGAGTTGGTCAGATTGGAGAGAAGGAGACTTGTATATGTGATATCTTTTCTGAATTTTTTGCCAATGAATGAAAGACAAAAGATGATTTGCAGGGATTCCTATGTCATATATTGATGGTGTTGTGATTATTTCATGTTGTAAGTTTGTCTTATGTTTTTTACATCTCTTGGATGTATTTTTTCCTGCTTGGAAGAACCAGATGTTTAGCTCATAATTCATCTAAAAGTTGCTTTGACTTAGTTTTACCGAGTGATCTATGTTTTCTTCCTAAAACAACATTCATAATTTATCTACAGTTTGATACTCTTTGTATTGTTTCCATTTTTTCTCACACTCACCCTCCTACAATGAATTAATTCCATCACCAAGATTGCCTACCTTTCCCCTATGGAAAAACCCTTTCTCTCTTCATTTTATCACTTGACAAATAATCAATTTGACATGAATCAATGCCCAATGGATATGTCTCCTTTCTTACCGGCAAACCTTTGAAAATCAGACCTTATTGAGCACTATACCTAGCCTAATATCTTAAGTTGAATAAACTAAGTGAGAGAGCCCTGTCCAAAGCTAGAAGGGCTAGATTCTAGCTTACAAGTGTTTTTTTGGTTACCTCTGAATTTCTCTCCTCGGCCTAGGGAAATTACAAAGTGCTAACATATGGTAAAGAAGTTATCCTGCCTCCCAATATGTATCTGTCGGCCTTGCAACTCTCCCAAGAGTCCCAAGGAAAACCATGTCTCTTGGTTCAAAGCAGGATAGATACCTTGCTTAAATTTGAGGAAGAAAGGCTTAAAGCTAAGGAAATATTTGTCATGCACCAAAACTACATCAATCATTGGTTCAATAAGAAATCTACAGGAACTAAGAATTTCGAAATGGGTGACTTAGTATTGAATTGGGATAATCCCGTGAAGAGAAAGGAAAACACATGAATTTTCATTCTTTGTGGATTGGCCCCTTTACCATTGAACAAAATCTTGGTCATAATTCTTTCAAGTTAAACCATTTGGATGGGAGTGTGAGAAAAAATGGAAACAATACAAAGAGTATCAAACTGTAGATAAATTATGAATGTTGTTTTAGGAAGAAAACATAGATCACTCGGTA
>Ga0139314_100296_pt1 | contig 12499 bp, 7 predicted proteins | sample In2P11_FD_99376 | JGI IMG/M metagenome (GOLD analysis project Ga0139314, IMG submission 99376)
TTTTTGGAGTGGGAAAATTTGAATTTTTTGTTTCATGTAGTTTGTTTTGTATGTTGGTTGCATCAATTGTTTCAATAGTTCCTATGCTTTGGGCAACTGATTCTTCATTGATACAGATCTCTTGTTGAAATGCCAAATATGTCATCTTTTCCATGCTGCAAAGGTTCCATATTTCCAAGAAAAACCAAAAATTTAAAAAATGTAAAGAGGGTATGCCCTACAAGAAAAATCAAAGGGCAAAAAGAAGAATGAATGGGCCAAGAGAAAAATAAAAGAAATGAACCCAAATCAAAAGGCCAGGAAAGTGTGCTAGTTCAAATGCCACTACTATATTCCATTTTTGAAGAATTTCACAGTTAAGGGAGGGCCAAACAGCTTAATCTTGGCCTCTCTAGGTTTAAATTGCTTGTTTTAGAGATAGAGAATGAAAATTTGTCCAAACTGTTTAATCTTGGCAGATTATTAGATAGGTAGAGCAGCTAGGGTGCTCAACTGCTTAATCTGAGCCCCTGGAAGAAATAAGGATAGATTTAGATAGGAGGATAGCCAAAAGAAAAGAAGAAAAGCTGGGTTTGCTAGTTCAAGTGCACCCAAACAAAGAGAAGAGAAAATGCTAGGCAAAGTAGGCTGCGTAGGCAGTTTTGAGGTTGCAGAATGAAGAATTGTGATTAATTTTGTGTTTCAAAGTGTTTAATTTACTTCAGATCACAAGTGCAAGGCATATTCCCTTGGAGCAGCTCAAGTGAGGCATGACTAACTTCCTCTTCATCCTTTCCCAAAATCATTTACTAATTTCCCCCAGAGATGTTAAGATCTGCTTAATATCACTAAATTTCTCATCATATTCCATAAACATTTGCCTAAGTAAAAATCTGCTTGACCTAGGGGCTAGTCATATTCCTTCTATAAGTCCTATTTCCCCTTTAAAGCCTAAGATTTCTATGCCTAGCGCTTTTTGATCAAATTTCATATTAATTTCTAACTCTACTATGTAAATCCCTCTTTATTTTCCCTTCCCATATTAAAAATATGATAAAAATCCCCTTTATATACATATCCCCTCCTTAGGTTGAAATATAACCATAAATATTGCTCTTGGGAATTACTAAGTTTACTTGAAACTTAGTAATAGCCCTTATCACTTCATAAAACCCCCCTCCGATGTAATTGGACCCCTTCCGATGCATTAAAACCCTCCTCCAATGTATAAAAACCCTCTTCTGACCTTATTTATCCCTCTTTGATCAAAGAAACCCTTCTCCAATCATAAAAACCTTCCTCCGATCTGATTGGATCCCCTCCGACGTGATATCACAAGTCGGAGGTAGCAGTCACAGTGTTGGCCCCCTCTATTTGTTCCCCAATGGAAAACCCTCCGATGCAATTGCGCAATCGCAAATCGCAATATATATATGCCCCCGTTTTCGTCTCCAATCCATTTCCTCCAATGCGATATCACTATCGCAATTCATTTCTTTTGCAAACTCCCTTCTATTGCATTTCTCCCATTTCACTGCATATTTTGGTTTTACCGCAAAACCTTGCTTTTACCACAAAACCTCTCTTTTACTGTTAATCCATGCTTTAGCGCAAATCTTCGTTTTCATTACAAAACTCTGCATTACCGCTAATTCCCGCTCTATCGCAAATCGTTGCATTTCCATGTATTGCAAGCCCTTTTCGCATTATCGCAATCACAAAGGCGAAGGCTCTAAAACCCCTTCCCCTTCACTGACGTGACATCGTGATCGCCCCGTCCACCATCCGATTAACCCCGCCCATCCAATGGTTTATATTCATATCACATCACCCCATATCGCTATCGCTTGTCACACATGTTTAAAGGCCTTCGCCCCTTACCACCCCCAATATGCGATCACCGATGTGATACCACTTTTGCTATATCGCAAGTCATATATATATAAAAGACTCCGCCCCCATGTCCCTTGTCGATGCGATATTGCGACTTAACCTTTGTCGTTGGATCTGCCCTTGCTAGATCCAACGGCCCGCATTTATTTATCGCTACAGTGATCGCTCCCACCCTGTAAAGTCATATTTCTCCCGCTTAAGTCGTTTTTTTCCTTTTAAATGGAAAAAGGGTTTTTTTCTTATATTTCTATTCGGCGCCTGTGCGCACTCCAAGTGCAAAGGAAGCTTGGTCATTCTTCATCTATTTTCACCTCCTCCATCCAGAAAAGCTCCGGACAGTGAGCTTGCGGCCTCAAGCAAAGTTGCCTTCAGACAGTCCTCCTCTTTTTGACATCATTCAGTGTCGATATACCTTCTAAGCCCGCAGAAAGCAATAAAGAAGATAGTAGCAGCTCTATTTTTGCAAATAAAGTGGCAGGTAAGGGCGATTCAGTGAAAAGTGTATCAGCGGAGCGTTAAAGAGTATCAGTGGAAAAGTAAAAGCCAAAGCAGATGAACATTTAAAAGGATCCAATAAGTCAAAGAGTATCAGTACAGAGTTAAAGCCATTAGAAGCCAAATCAGATCAGAGTTAATGAGAATCAGAGCCACCTAAGAGCAGCAGATCGAAGATTAAAGAACAGTTATTGCAAACACACAGCGCATAGCTACAAAGGATGCCTTTTAACTCATTTTTGAAGGATCTGCCTCCAGGGCACCATATACTAGATATTTTACTTTACTTGCAGTAGAAGTTAGGTTAATCTTAGATATTTTCTCAGATCTATTATGAGATCTCGTTTGTAGATATTTTTCTTATAAATACCTCCCCAAATAATCTTTTAAGGGTTGGTTGTTTAATTAAGTCATTTTGGACTTGTGCTGTAAACTTGAGAACTTTTATGAACAAAGATTGCTGGAAGGTTATGATTATGAACTCACTGGTTGTGGATTTGATGGCTGAAGAACATATTACAGAATTCTCATGCTTCCTCATGGATCAATAAGTCTTTCTTACTTCTGTTTTAGTTCCTATGTTTAGTATATCATCTATGTATCATGATCTAGATTGCAGAAAAGAAGAATAGCCCAGATTTTACTTCTATGTACTCTGTGCTCAATTTCTGTGATTTCTCTATGTTTTCTTCAGAATTAGTCATGAATATGAATCCTTCATTGCTCATGTTTACACTAAGTCTTTCATTTATGAATACTATTTAGGAATCCTTAATTGCTTCTAGATAATATTCTCCCACTTTCCCTTTGATAGCATAATGAAAGATACTTAAATGCCTTTCATTCCCTGACCTCCATTCCATCATAATTCCAGCTTGAAAATTGTTCCTTGTTTAGCTATCCTGCTCTGTAATCCCTTCCTTACCAAAGAAAACAAACCCAACAGCCCATAATCATTGACTCCATTGCCCAATGGTCTAAACTTCTCACTTTGCATGCCAACTCTGTTTGAAAACATCATCCATCCCATCAAACTCAAACAAAACCATGTACATCATAACTAGCCTAAAATCCCACTAAAAAAAGCTAAATCATAAAGAGAGAGCCCTCTCTGATTGCAGGTAGGCTAGGACCTGCAATCCAAAGATTGGTTTGTGGTTAGCTTCGTCGTATCCCTTAGGAGCCAAGGGACAACCTGAGTGATAACATCATTGGTGACTCCGCTGGGGACAATCCTCAGAAAATTCCAAAAACAAGTGAGAAGCTGGCTCCGAAGAAGAAATCTCGCTATACCAGGTCAAATCCAGACCCAGACCCACCAACAATTTTTGAAAATCCCAATTTAATCCCAAGGAACCTTACGAAACAAGAGATAAAAGAGGATTTTACTGATTCAAGTCCTGAAACAGCTCAACAAAGCTATATTCCCACCCCTGCTAAACTTTCACTTCACACTGTTCCAACCTCTCCTAGTTCATCGTCCACTTCTCAAAGCACCTTTTCTACACCTCCATCCGCTGCACATACTCCTACTATTACCATTGTTGTTCCTACTGTCCCAATTGTTCCATTTCTTCCTGCTGTTCCACTTATCCCTATAAATATGGCGAATCGCTATGCACCTTTACAGCTACCCCGAAATCCAAGGGCTATGCCTTAGGATTATCAAACCAAAATCACTTATTTTGATGGTACTAGCTCTTACACAGCCCTGAAACACACCAAGAAAATGCAAGACTACTTCAAAAACTATGAAATAGATGATGATGATGTAAGAATGAAGATTTTTGTCCAAAGTCTCACAGGTGATGTCAGGCCTTGGTTTAGAGCTCTTCCTGTGAATTCCATAGCTGATCCAGAGGCTCTTTACCAAACATTTATCAACAGATGGGAGAAGAAGAAAGATCTATTGCACATATTATCTTAATATGATACCATAAGAAGAGGCCCACAAGATGTTATCTTAGACTATTGTGCTAGGTTCAATAGTGTTTTTAATGCTATTCCACAAAACCTTAGACCTCCACCTAATCTAGCTTTATACAAATTCCCTGATGGATTTGATTCTAACATGGCTTATCAATTAATAGAAAGAGCTCCTCAAAGCCTAGCAGAGATGCAGAACATAGCTGTTAGCGTGGAGGCAAACCTGATCGCTAAGCGAAACAGAGCAAGAATTGAAAGAAGAACTACTTTTAAAGAAGAACCCTCAGCGTTGGACCAAAAATTGGATGCAATCATTAAGGGTATCCACGGACTTGGAGATAGAGTGGATACTATAGAAAGAAAATCATCATGGGAAGGAAAACAAGGTAATACTATCAGAAACCCAAACTTTAGAAAAAACCAAAACCCAAACGTTGGAAGGGCTGGACCAAACCAAGATATCAGACCTCCTTTTCAAGAAGTATATGCTGAAACATCAACATCTAGTGAACCAACAGAGGACACTCACATCAACTTGATGGGTTTGAATGGTGAGCAACAAGTTTTCCTAACCAAAGAAGACCAAGTGATCATGAAATCAATCAATTTCAAACCAAGTCCGGAGAATCATTTGACTTCAGAGAAGGCTATGATTCAGCAATATATGAGGTTCACAAGCAATATAAATTGAGAAATAGAACCATAGACGTACCTGAACCTATCAAACCAAAAGATACTAAACAACCTAAGAAGATAAAGGACAAAGCTGTCCTCACAGAACCCTCTGATAAAACAGACCCAAACCCAAAAGAAGTGACTGTAGAGGATGTAACAGAGATACACGCCTCTAAGAACCAGCCATTTGTATCCTCTTCCTCAAAAGAGAATGTAAGCAGTGCTCCTAAAAATACATCCGAAACAGAAATACTTCAAGATAACACTGAAGATCAAAAGGAAATAGCTGAAAATGTAGTTGAAAAAGGAAAATCTGCTAGTCACAACACTAAAACTCAATCGAAGAAACCCTTTGATTTAGAAGCAAAAATTGGTAAATTAAAGATATCTATTCCTCTCTCTAAGCTTGCTAAACATGATGTATATAGACAACAAATCAATAGGTTGCTGCAAATGCCATAGAATAGGGATATTGTGAATGTCTTAGATGATCAACCTGCATTACTTTTTGGTCCTAAAGTCAACGGCAAAACAATAAATGGAGGTGTTCTACCCTTTTATGTCAGTTTAATCATCCATGACAAAGTATTACACAATGCAATGTTTGATTCATGAGCTTCCCACAACTAATGCCCAAATCTGTAATGGGGAAGCTAGACCTAGATATCACAAGACCGTACAAAAACTTGTTCTCATTTGATTCCAGCCGAGTCAAGTGTTTAGGCCTAATCAAAGATTTATGCGTGTCTTTAGTCCAATACCTAACTAAAACAATCTTAATGGACGTGGTGGTAGCTGATATTCCACCCAAATATGGTATGCTTTGATCAAGATCTTGGGGAGCCAAACTCTAAGGATCTTTGCAGTTAGACATGTCCTATGCCACTATTTCAGTCTTTGGGAAACCAAAGAGGCTATACCAAGAAACACTAATGAAATATGTGGTAAGTAGTGAAGAAAAGCCCCAAAACTTTCCTATCTATTCTATCCATTCTGATATGGATTCATTCATCTTGTTTAATGCTGACGTGTGTCCTCCGACTGATGATAAACCTTTGGCTTTACAACAAGAGATCTGTATCAATGAAGAATCAGTTGCCCAAAGCATAGGAACTATTGAAACAATTGATGCAACCAACATACAAAACAAACTACATGAAACAAAAAATTCAAATTTTCCCACTCCAAAAATGATTACAACTCCCAATACTGACCACAAGCATGAAATCCTTTGGTATATAGAATTCAATGGCTCAGTAAACAAACTAGGAGCAGGGGCAGGGGTATGGATGCACAACACACAAAATGACCATGCTGAAGGCCATGCCTATAGATTAAATTTCAGATGTACCAACAATATGGCAGAGTATGAAGCCCTCCTATTAGGTCTCAAACTGATCAAAGATCTAGAAGCAACAAAAGTTTCAATTCTAGGAGACTCCGATTTAATCATACAACAAATCAAGGGAACTTTTGTCACAAATGATAATAGGCTAAGAGCTTATAGATAGGTAGCCATTGGAATACTCAATACCTTCTCAGAATCCCAACTTACCAAAATCTCAAGACAACATAACTTACATGCACATAGTTTGGCAACTTTTGCCAGCACTTGCAAGCTGCCATTTGAGCCCAATCACCATTTCACAGCCGAAATCAAACACAGGCCTACTATCCCAGATAATATCAACAATTGGCAAGTCTTTGAAAACGATGCACAGATCAATAATTTCCTCACTTTACAAGAAGAATTCATAGGTTTAAACATTGATGAGAACACCATGGATGAACCATAGCAAGTGATAAACAAAAATGAGCAAACTATATCAGCTGAGACAACTAAACAAATGTTGCACCCGACCACGTTTGACAACAATAACATACAGGAGCTCAAACAAATGAATTTTGATGAAATAGCTGAGGCAGAGACTGAAATTATTGAGCTAAAAGACAATTTTCTGCCCACAGGCTTGACTCCCTTAGAAGACATATTTGATTCAAATGATATCCCTAGAAGGCCAAAGATGCAACCCTTAAATGCTGCAATTGAAGACTGTAATATTGGGACCGCAGAAAAACCCAAAATGATAAAACTGTCCAAATCTTTGCCACCCGATCAAAAGCCAAAATACGTTGACTTGTTTAAAGAGTTCCAAGATGTCTTTGCCTAGAGTTATGAGGACCTCAAGTCCTATGACACTTCAGTAATTCAACATACTATACCTTTGAAACCAAATCAAAAGCCTTTCAAATAGAAACTAAGAAGAATCAATCCTATACTTCTCCCCTTGATTGACAAAGAAGTAAAGAGAATGTTTGAAGTTGGTATCATTGCACCAATTAGGTTCTCAGAATGGGTATCCAACTTAGTGCCCACAAGGAAGAAAACAGGTGAAATTAGATTGTGTGTTCACTTAAGAAATTTGAACCAAGTCTCTCTCAAAGACCACTACCCCTTACCCAAGATGGACCATATTTTACAAAGGGTAGTGGGGTCTTCTAGGATCTCTCTGTTAGACGGCTTCTTAGGTTTCAATCAGATCTTAGTTCACCTGGATGATCAGGATAAAACAGCTTTCACAACACCGTGGGGAACCTTTAAATATGTAAAAATGCCTTTCAGACTTAAGAATGCAGGTGCCACTTTTCAAAGAGCAATGCACATGGCCTTTGCTAAAGAGATCCATGATTTCTTAGTAGTCTACCTAGATGATCTTACTCCATTTTCAAAATCAGACCAAGAGCATTTAAAACATCTGAGGCAAGTGTTCTTAACATGCAGAAAATATGGCATATCTTTAAACCCAAAGAAATCCATGTTTGGTCTAGAAGAAGGCAAGCTTCTAGGTCATATTATCTCAAAAGATGGTATTAGAATTGACCCGGACATAATTCAAGCTATCCTTCAAGTCCCTCATCCAAGAAACATCAAAGAATTGCAAGCTTTTCTAGGAAAGATCAATTTCCTAAGAAGATTCATTCCCAATTTGGCCGAGCTCATAAGACTGTTAAACAACATGCTAAAGAAAGATTCTAAAGTCAAATGGACATTAGAAGCCAAACAAGCCTTTGAGAGCATCAAGACAGCCTTAATAAAAACACCAGTCCTCACAAGCCCGAAATTTGATAGAGATTTCATCATTTTTTCCTTTGCTTCAGACCATATCATTGCTGCTGTCCTATTGCAAAAGGATGACCAGGGATGTGAAAAGCCCATTGCTTTCTTCAGTAGAGCCCTTAGAGATGCCCCCTTAAAGTATCAAATCATGGAAAAGCAAGCATATGCCCTTGTAAAAGCCATCAAGGATTTCAGAATTTACATTTTATATTCACATGTCATAGCATATGTTCCAAATGCAGTGGTTAAAGACATTCTAACTCAAGAAGGAATTGAAGGCAAAAGGGGCAAATGGATTGCCAATATCCTAGAATATGACATTGAAATCAAGCCCACTAAACTGATAAAAGGACAAGGATTAGTGAAACTGATGATCGAAACCAATTTCCAGGCCCATGACATTAATGAACTGGACAATGAACAGGAGATGGCGACTCCACAGATCAATAAAGCCTTTTTACAATCACCCTGGTATTCTGACATATGTTTTGTATTATTAAACCTACATGCTCCTCCAGGGTTGTCCAGAACTAAAAAGAGATTTTTAAAAATGAAAGCTTCAAAGTTTTGTATTTTAGACAGTGCCCTGTTTTGGAAAAATCATGAAGGAATATTGCTTCATTGTCTAACATTGAATGAAACTGATAATATTATGAAGGAGTTTCATGCAGGGGACTGTGGAGGACACTTATACTGGAAGTCTACTGCTGACAAGATTCTAAGAGCTGGTTTTTATTGGCCCACCCTCTTTGTTGATGTTAAAAGGTTTGTAACCTCTTGCCATAAGTGCTAGATATTTGAAGGCAAAAGAAAGCTGTTGCCCTTACCTATTAAACCCATTTCTACTGAGAAACCATTCCAGCAATGGGGTTTAGACTTCATTGGGGAGATCCACCCATCCTCCTCAGGCTAGCACAGATGGATTTTAACTGCCACAGATTACTTTACCAAGTGAATAGAGACCATCCCTTGTAAGCAAGCCAATGACTCAACCGTCATGCAATTCCTAGAAACCAACATCTTGTCCAGATTTGGCTGTCCAGAGAAGATCATTACAGACAATGTTGCTGCTTTTAAATCCAAGAGAATGATCAGTTTTTGCCACAAATACCACGTTACCTTAGGTCACTCCATAGCCTATTACCCTCAAGGTAATGGCCTAGCTGAGTCATCCAACAAAAGCCTCATCAATATCATCAAGAAAGCCTTGGAGGAGAATAAAAAGAATTGGCACAAAAAGCTTGTGAATGCACTATGGGCTGATAGATTGACCACCAAAAGATCCATTGGAACAAGCCCATATGAGTTAGTTTATGGAATGGAGGCAAGATTCCCTTCATCTTTGGGAATCCCAGTGATCAAGCTACTACAAGAGATACAAGCAGAGCCTAATGATATTCAAAGGAGGATTAATCAAACCATTCACTTGCAGCAGATAAGAGAGGAAGTATATCACAAAAACCAAGTTTTACAAGAAAAGCTGAAGAAGATGTTTGACAAAAGAACCAAGGCTGAAGACTTCTTCATGGGAAATAAAGTGTTAAGATGGGATTCAAGGAGAGAAGACAAAGGAAAACATGGCAAATTTGATTTCCTGTGGAGAGGACCATTTGTTATTCAAACTGTGCAAGGCAATAACACATATTTTCTTAAGAGTTTGGATGGCACAGAAGCTGTAGATGGTCTTGTCAATGGGTGAATGCTCAAGCACTATTTTGATCCCGTTTGAAATAATGCAATGCAGTTGTATATTGTACATTAATATTTGTATTTTCTACATTTTTATTTACATCAGTTAGATAAAGAAACAACGCAACAAATTTTGAAGGAACCAGCAAGAGGCAGAGCCGTAATATCATTGCAATTCAGCTCAAAAAGGATGATGCATACAGCTTACAAAAGATCCAGATCAATGTCATCCAAGTCAAGATGTTTTCAGATCATAGCAATAGTTAAAAACAAGGCAATCTGACTTGCTGTTCTTGACTTTTCACAAGGAAAAGCCATCCCCAAGTGGAGCCACTGTTAGCCTCCTATAACAATAGGTTTCATATTTCATGATTGACAGTTGAAATGCCAAATATGTCATCTTTTCCATGCTGCAAAGGTTCCATATTTCCAAGAAAAACCAAAAATTTTAAAATTGTAAAGAGGGTATGCCCTAAAATAAAAATCAAAGGGCAAAAAGAAGAATGAATGGGCCAAGAGAAAAATAAAAGAAATGAACCCCAATCAAAAGGTCAGGAAAGTGTGCTAGTTCAAATACCACTACTATATTCCATTTTTGAAGAATTTCACAGTTAAGGGAAGGCCAAACAACTTAATCTTGGCTGCTCTAGGTTTAAATTGTTTGTTTTAGAGATAGAGAATGAAAATTTGTCCAAACTGTTTAATCTTGGTAGATTATTTGATAGGTAGAGAAGCTAGGGTGCTCAACTGCTTAATCTGAGCCCCTGGAAGAAATAAGGATAGATTTAGATAGGAGGATAGCCAAAAGAAAAGAAGAAAAGCTGGGTTTTCTAGTTCAAGTGCACCCAAACAAAGAGAAGAGAAAATGCTAGGCAAAGTAGGCTGGGTAGGCAGTTTTGAGGTTGCAGAATGAAGAATTGTGATCAATTTTGTGTTTCAAAGTGTTTAATTTACTTTAGATCACAAGTGCAAGGCATATTCCCTTGGAGCAGCTCAAGTGAGGCATGACTAACTTCCTCTTCATCCTTTCCCAAAATCATTTACTAATTTCCCCCAGAGATGTTAAGATCTGCTTAATATCACTAAATTTCTCATCATATTCCATAAACATTTGCCTAAGTAAAAATCTGCTTGACCTAGGGGCTAGTCATATTCCTTCTATAAGTCCTATTTCCCCTTTAAAGCCTAAGATTTCTATGCCTAGCGCTTTTTGATCAAATTTCATATTAATTTCTAACTCTACTATGTAAATCCCTCTTTATTTTCCCTTCCCATATTAAAAATATGATAAAAATCCCCTTTATATACATATCCCCTCCTTAGGTTGAAATATAACCATAAATATTGCTCTTGGGAATTACTAAGTTTACTTGAAACTTAGTAATAGCCCTTATCACTTCATAAAACCCCCCTCCATTGCAATTGGACCCCTTTCGATGCATTAAAACCCTCCTCTGATGTATAAAAACTCTCTTCTGACCTTATTTATCCCTCTCCGATCAAAGAAACCCTTCTCCAATCATAAAAACCTTCCTCCGATTCGATTGGATCCCCTCCGACGCGATATCGCAAGTTGGAGGTAGCAGTCGCAGTGTTGGCCCCCTCTGTTTGTTCCCCGATGGAAAACCCTCCGATGCAATTGCGCAACCGCAAATCGCAATATATATATGCCCCCGTTTTTGTCTCCAATCCATTTCCTCCGATGCGATATCGCTATCACATCCGATGCGATATTGCTATCGCAATTCATTTCTTTTGCAAACTCCCTTCTATCGCATTTCTCCCGTTTCACTGCATATTTCAATTTTACCGCAAAACCTTGCTTTTACTGCAAAACCTCACTTTTACTGTTAATCCATGCTTTAGCGCAAATCTTCGTTTTCATTACAAAACTTCGCATTACCGCTAATTCCCGCTCTATCGCAAATCGCCGCATTTTCATGTATCGCAAGCCCTTTTTGCATTATCGCAATCGCAAAGGCAAAGGCTCTAAAACCCCTTCTCCTTTGTCGACGTGACATTGCGATCGCCCCATCCACTGTCTGATTAACCCCGCCCATCCAACGGTTTATATTCATATCGCATCACCCCATATCGCTATCGCTTGTTGCGCATGTTTAAAGGTCTTCGCCCCATATGCGATCGCCGATGCGATACTGTTTTCGCTATATCGCAAGTCATATATATATAAAAGACTCCACCCCCATGTCCCTTGCCGATGTGATATTGCGACTTAACCTCCGCCGTTTGATCTGCCCTCGCTAGATCCAACGGCCCACATTTATTTATCGCTACAGTGATCGCTCCCACCCTGTAAAGTCATATTTCTCCCGCTTAAGTCGTTTTTTGCCTTTTAAAGGGAAAACGAGCTTTTTTCTTTTAAATGTTCATCTGCTTTGGCTTTTACTTTTCCACTGATACTCTTTAACTGATACTCTTTAACGCTCCGCTGGTACACTTTTCGCTGAATCGCCCTTGCCTACCACTTTATTTGAAAAAATAGAGCTTCTACTGTCTTCTTTATTACTTTCTGTGGGCTTAGAAGGTATATCGACGCTGAATGATGTCAAAAAGAGGAGGACTGTTTGAAGGCAACTTTGCTTGAGACCGTAAGCTTGCTGTCTGGAGCTTTTCTCGATGGAGGAGGTGAAAATAGATGAAGAATGACCAAGCTTCCTTTGCACTTGGAGTGCGCACAGGCGCTGAATAGAAATATAAGAAAAA
>Ga0139314_100298_pt1 | contig 12488 bp, 10 predicted proteins | sample In2P11_FD_99376 | JGI IMG/M metagenome (GOLD analysis project Ga0139314, IMG submission 99376)
GGATGACTTTGAGTGAACAAGGTTGACTATTGTTAAATACGGTAAACAATGGGTTGACCAAGTTTGTTCATGGTCAACTATTTAAGCAGACTCTACAAAGGGTGACATTGTTATACCCAATATTGGCAAACCATGGTGTATATAAACCACATTAGTAAACTTGGTTGTGGTAGTTACAACCGACGTGTGTGGGATTGATTAGTTGACTATGTATGAGCATGGTTGATGAGAGTGGATGAGGTTGATCAATGTATATCAATTGCATTAGTAATTGTCATTGGCCATGGTTGATCTTGGCTGACCATTACCATTTTCCATGGTTGACCATAGCTGATTATGGATGACCATTATGGTAGACATTAGTGAATGTGGTTCATCTTGGTTGACCATTATGGTTGGCCATGGTTGACCATTCTAATCATGTTCAACCATTCAACCATGTTTATCATGGTTTCCCTTGGTTGACCATATTCGACCATTATAACCATAGAGATCTTGATTCATGACCATAGTTGTTCATGAATGACCATTATATTTTTTTAATATCATTTACATAGCTATTATTAATAATAATATGTATATTTGTATTAATAATAATATTATTATTATTAATTTTAATATCAATGCTCCTACTAACATTATTGTTTTATATTACATATTATATTATATTTTTAATAACACAGCATATTAAATGTTGCTAATAAAATTAATATTAAAATAAAGTTTAATACATATCTTTATTACATTAATAATGCAATATTGTTATTGTTATAATTAATGTAATAAAGTATTAATGAAACATTATTATAATTACTTATTAATGTTATTATTTTAATATAAAACTAAAACATTAACCAATGTAAAAAAAGGTAAGAGAATTTAATATTATTATAAATTTAATAAAACTTATTATTCATATTATAAAAGTAGTAATAAAGCATCATATTATAATAAATTGAATAAAATTGAATATTATTTTTATATGATTAATTTTTATTTTTTTTTAGGTTTGAGTGGGATTAGATCATCATCATGTCCAATATATTACTCCTATAGAGGTGGGCAATTGAACAAGTGACTTCATGTCAAGAAGTGCATTAACAGACCAAGGGATGACCATCTATCGAAGACCTATTATATTATAAACTAATAATAATAAAAGAAAAAACCTAAAAATTTATAAAACTAACCTATATATTAAAACATTAAAAACCTAAAAGATATAATGAAATCAAAACAACCTAATATATTACACCTTTTACTAAACAATAAATTATTATGTTTTACCATGAGTTATATTTAGGCCAATAGGCCTTCCTATGCATACAAAAATCGTCTACACTTTTACGCCGCTCCATTCAATCAGGTGAGACACTTTCAACCGTTGATTTGAAGTGTGACTACTTTTTCCAAATATCGGTTGAGTTGTCTTCTTTTCACCTCTGAGTTCTGTTGTGTGCTCCATGGCATGGCAAGATATTTTTACTACTTTTTCCCATTCTTCTATGTCACTCTTGAAGATATTTTTACTACTTTTCCCCATTATTTTATGTCACTCTTGGCCTCAGAGTTAACCGTTTCTTTGGTCTGCCAGTTGTTTTTGCTGTTCTTCTTCCCTTGCTTTTGGCAAGCACTATTCTTCTTCCCTGGATTTTGGTAAGAACTGATTAGTATTAAATTATATACCCCATAAACCAATTAAAACTACCTGCAGCCAACTCTTTAGCTATATCTCTGCAGACTTAATCCCCAAACCCCCAAAGCCATGATCTGGTGCATCTTGAAGTAATAGATCTTTCTGATGTGGTGCTGACATAACAATCCATTGAGCATTTTAAAACACAGAAATGTTGGTTTGAACCTTTGTAAAGAGCTTTTCGAAATTTGACTTCCATTCTCTGATTTGCCTCGAGAGGCTAGGCTTGCAGAGGAGACAATCAAGGCAATGTTGCGGCGTTGGCGAGCGATCGATCAAATCTGTGGCCTTCCCAACTTCATTTTCTATCCTTTTTAAACAATTGTGTAAATCATGGTTTGAGTTTGATAGGCGGTCAGTTGCGCCCTCCCATGCACCTTCAAAATCTCCAAGGTGGAAAGCATTTTGGAGTGATTCTGCATAAGAGAGGTCCAATTCTTCTCTCCACGTCATTCCTAAGACATCTGGTAGCTTTTTTTTCATTGAGCTTTACTTTGTAGCATCATTGAAGTTTTAAATAATGAAAAATAAGAAATTTGCACTTTTAAGCTCTATAGTTGCATGGGTAGCTCATTATTGTATTTGAACTAAACTGATAGAGCACTTCTCAAATTTTGGATTTGAATGTCTCATTTTAGGAAAAATCTCAAATTTCAGGTTGTTTGAAAGGAAGTGAAGCCCAGCTAATCTACACATTTAAATTATAGTATCACACATTATTTTGTTAAAAAGTTTTCAGCGCTTTTGAGTCGAGATGGGATAGTCAGTTACTTTATGCGGATCAAATCCCTTATTTTTCTACTTAGAGTTGAGTGTCGAGTTGCAAGTGTATTCGTGCATTCATTTCACAAGGCCAAAGTTGGATTCTTTGTATTCCTTTTCAGGAGAAGCTATCTCTGGCGGTATGATAGGGCCCTTGTAAATGTTGTGTACTCCAACGAAACACTTCAAGGCTATTGAAGTTGGTGCTCAAATAAATTTCACCCCTAGCTTAAGGTCTAGAACTATAGATTTCGAGGAGGCTAAGAGTTTGGAATAAATTGTGATATTCAGAGTGGTGGATTTTCTTTCTTTTTCATTTCCCATTATTTCATATTGTGTAGTTTAAATATGCCTGGCTGTCTTTTTAGTACTTGCATGGAGGTTGCAAGCCTTTCACTTTTTACAAGTCAAGCTAAATTTGGATATTCAAGCAAAAATGGAGTTTCAAATGCCCTTAGTTTCGAAATTCAAAGGCCCCTCATATTTGGAACCAAAAGATTTAATCGTTGTGGAGCAGAGAAAAATACAATAGAGTTAATTATTTCCAATAGGAAGATTTAAGGCAGGTAGGCCTTTCAGGGTTAAATGCTAGATGGATTTCGATTCTAAATCAGTTAAAAATCCTGAAGTTGTCACTGCTCCATTGAAAATGGTTGGAGGAGATCTAAGCCTATCTCAGTCAAGAATAGGAGATAGTGCAGATATTAAAGAAGATGGTTCAAATGCTAATAATGGTGGTGACAGAGGATGCTTTGGAGGGAATGGTAATGGAAACTTTAGAGGAGGAGAAGGCGAAAAAGGTGGTGGTAGGGACAATGAGGGTGATCAAGGTGGGAATGATGGTGAAGATGAATTTGGACCCATTTTAAATGTAGAGGAAGTATTCAAAAAGGTAGAGGCTCGAGGGGTTGTTCTTCCATCTGATATGGCATAAGCGGCCAAAGTTGTTGGTTTACGCTAATTGCTCCTTTCTAGATACTTGGATTTACAAGTATGCTCATGTGTTTAAATCATACTTAATATTATATTTGTGGTACTTGGATTTATTTTTCCTTTATTACTAGCATAATGATGCCTTTTTTTTTCTTAGCTATATTCTGATTCGATTGTATAGGAAGCGGTGTGGCCTCTAGGGATAGCCAATCAAGAAAGTGTTGCTTTATGCAACCACATGCTAGCTAACCCAAGTTTTTTGTTTAAAGTTTTTGTAGAGGTCTTGCTGCATCCATTGGATCATTTCTTGTATGTAGACAATATAAAACAAATTTTTTATTGAAAACTACATGCTGTTCTTTTTTTACCGCACTGCATAATTTTCCATGGTGTTTCATTATGCATGTAGATAATGATTCATTCTTGTTGTGCGACAATTAAATTATTAAAATATTATTAACAAAATAGCATGTGCTATGAACCAATCTCCAACAGGATCAAAACCATCACTATGAACTCTTCCAAAATTTTCAAGAATTTATAATACTTCATTAGCTGATCTAAATAGTATCTGGTGTGTTGTTCCTCCTTTCAAGTGTGCATGTTCATGTTTAGATGGTCATCTTCAAGCATGGTTGCCTTCAAGTGAGCATGTGTGTTCATGTTTAGATGGTCATCTTCAGGCATGGTCATCTTCAAGCGAGCGTGAGATCACAATCAGGAAGGCATCCATAGGGAAGAAGTGCTTCTTTTATTCTTGCTACTTGTAATGTTAGCAGTGATTTGGTATTTTCTTATTTTTGTTTTTGCCTTCCGGCCTCCTAATTTGGCATTGACCATGGTCTTTTAACTTCCAACTTCTAAGTTCTCCCTTTGACATTTAAGGTTTGTAATGTCATATTTAGCATGGTTTCGAATATTATATTTTGACTTTCTAATCGCAATATACAATCATGGTTTTCAATGTACTATCATTCTATATATGTATATTATTCTTTATAAAATATAATAATAATATCATGGTTTCTAATGGAATTAACTTTTTAATAGCAATATATCAACATGTTTTCAAATATTATGTTTTGACTTTCTAAATGCAATATACAATTATGGTTTGCAATGAAATATATTGTTAGGGCATAGTCATGGTGGTTATTGCCTTGGTCACTAGCAAGCTTCGTATATGCTTGGCCATCTATAGAGGTTTCTTGATTTTGAGTAACTAACTTACTCTAAAATGGAATAAGACAATCAATGTGTTCCTTGTAATATAGATATAAACAAAACATCTAAAGAAAAGTAATTGCACAATGATCTAGTCCAAGAAAACAAGGTTTTCCAAAAACTGATTAACTCTTTTAGAAAAATTGAACAATTCCAATTTAATAATCCTATTGGCCCCTCTTTATACCTTTTGGGGCAGTTGCTAGTAGTATACATTGTCATGTTACATTAAAACAATTATATATATTATTATTATTATCTAATTTTAAGCTATGTTTATAAAGATATACATATTTTATCCTTTAGTTTTAAACATATAACTTCTTAAGAAGAAACACATACTCTTGATCATTAAAATATATGTTTAATGTATATAAAATATTTATATACTTTAATTATTTATTGTTTTCTGAATTTAAAAATTCAATCTAATATCTAAAAATTAAAATATAAACCTTAAAATTTTATTTAATATATATAAAATCCCCCGCCATATTTTCACATTAAAAGCACATGCTATTATAATTAAATTTAAAATTAAACCAAATTAAACTTTAGGGAGCATTACAGCTATGGTTGCAAAAGTTCAACTATGAACGGCCACATCATGTTTTAGAGAGCATGACACTATTTAAATTGTAACTCATGCCTCAAGTTAAGAGGCACACGTTTTAGTTAACATTAGAGATGTTTCAATGTTTTTTTTTTTTTTGGTAATCCTCCTACCTATTTTTATTTTTTTTATCCTCATACATAGTGACAAATAAAAAGAGCCATAAAATTTTAATTTTAATTGGGTAAAAAAATAATAAAAATATTTTAAACATGGTTTAAATATCTGATTTATATATCTAAGGAAGATATCATTTCCAAATTTAAACCCTTGATTTAGAAATACAGGAGAATTATTATTTTCAATTTTATTTATTGATAAAGTAATGATAATGAGAATATATTAACATTTTTCATTTTAAATCATATGACAAAAAAATTAATTAGTAAAATGATTAAAATACATTATTTCAATAAAAAGTAACTAAAAAGTAATGTTTTTTTTTTTTTTTTTTACTAACTAACTTTTTTATTGTTATACTTTGCAAATATACAATAAAAAAAATATTTTTGAAAAGAATAGGTGTGCTGTAATTGCAAAACAGAAGGGCAGAACTCTAAAGATGTTTAGGTTGTAAGTTTAAATCTTATCTAAAGCATTTACATATATTGCTAATAGTATTGTACAAAAAGGTAATGATGGAATTGGTAGACATGAATAGCTTAGGACTATTTGATTTTAAATCTTATCCGTTCAAGTCGGATTTACCTTAATATTTTTTTTTAATGAAAAATAAATCAACATTACATTTAGAGTATTCTTTAATGTTCAGATAATAATAAAATATGTTGTAGACTAATCGGTAAGTCATAAATTTTTGGTATTTACTATTGAGTGTTCGAATCACTCCAACATAAAAAGGTGGATGTAGCTCAATAGGTAGAGCAACTGTATGTGGCACAGTAGGTTTTCTGTTCAAGTCAGGGTATCCACCCTATAATTATTTTTTACTTTACAGCAAAAAGTTTTGCAATTATTAGCTATGCATATTATACTTAAGCACAGCCCGAGTAGTTCAATTGGTTAGAACATTAATTTCATGCATTAAGAATGAGAATTCAAATTTCTCCTCTGGCTCATAAAATGCAGATTAAACAATATATACACTAATGATAATAATATTACATATTGTTTTATTTTTAAAGTGGTATTAGAGCAGATGATAAGGTTTAATGAAAAAAGTAAAAAGGAATTAGCTCAATTGGTAGAGCAACTGTTTTACACACAGAAGGTCAGGTGTTTAAATCACCTATCTTTTATATGCTTACATCACTATTAATCTTATTATTACTTTCAAATGCTTTAACATCAAGAAAAGATCAATCTATTTTGTTTTCCAGAGTTGTGATTCTAGGATTAATCTCCACAAGCTTTTTAGCTTGAAATAATCTTTTCATTAAACCTTTAGGTACAGGTATAGGTATTTATGGAGGTTTATTTAATGTAACCACATTTACTCAAACATTTAACATATTCATATTTATGGTTAGTGCTGTAATACTAACACTTACAGCATTCTATCCTAGAAAAGTTTATATAAAAGAGCATTCATCTTTGTACAGTCTACTTTTCTTTAAATTCACATACAACAAAAATGCCATTTCAAACAAAATGGGAGAACAATTTCGTATTATAGAGTATGCATTAATCATCGTGTTTATACTGTGCGGAGCAGCCTTTCTAATAAGCACTGCAGATTTAATTTCTATATTTCTTTCCATAGAATTACAAAGTTATGGTTTATATATTCTTTCTACTTTGTATAGAGATTCAGAATTGGCCACTGGAAGTGGTTTAACTTATTTTTTACTAGGAGGACTTTCTTCCTGTTTTATATTATTAGGATCTGCACTTCTTTATGCCAACTCAGGTACAACTAGTTTGGATAATATATATGTTATAACTAGCATTACTGAGGTAAATACGGTACCTAATTTTATTACTTGATATCAACCATATTATCTTCACTTGTCATTAATAATATTGTCAGTTGGATTTTTATTTAAAGTAAGTGCTGCTCCATTTCATTTTTGAAGTCCAGATGTTTATGATGGAATACCTACAATTGTAACAACATATGTGGCCATAGTATCAAAAATTTCTATATTTGCATTTTTTTTAGAATTAGTTTACTACACAGAATATCATTTTTTTGATTTTTCTTGAAAAAACGTACTATTATTAAGTAGTTTATTTTCTTTAATAATAGGATCTATATTAGGTCTTACACAATTTAGAATAAAAAGATTACTTGCTTATAGTACAATTAGCCATGTTGGTTTTATCTTATTAGCATTATCAATAAATAGTCCTGAATCTATTCAATCATATATTTTTTATATCTTACAATACTCTCTTTCAAATTTAAATGCCTTTATCATATTAGTGACTATAGGATTCACTTTTTATTTATACGTGTACAAAGAAAAAGAAAGTCAAAAAGAACTAATGGATCAAAACAATTCACCTGTACAACTTATTAGTCAAATTAAAGGATATTTTTATATAAATCCTTTTATTGCAATAAGTTTATCTATTACTCTATTTTCATTTGTAGGTATTCCTCCAGTGATAGGTTTCTTTGCTAAACAGATGGTTTTAAGCGCAGCTCTAGATAATGGTTATGTGTTTATGGCACTTATTGCAATCTTAACTAGTGTTGTGGGGGCAGGATATTATCTAAATCTCGTGAAACAAATTTTCTTTTATAAACAAGATTATCAAAAAAACCCTTCACTTCTTCCAAATCATGTGAATGAAGGATTTTTCAAAAACTCCTTTGTAAGTAACTCACACTTAGTAGGTTATATTTCACTTAATGGAAAAAACGATGTTCAAAAACCAAATAAAAAAGTATGATTTAAACCAGAAAATATTACAGTAAATAGTTCTCTTACTGGTAGTATATCTATAATAACACTATTACTTATATTGTTTATATACATGCCAACACAATGATTCAATCTTGTTAATATACTAACTCTTATTTTATTCAAAGCATAAATGACAAGTCAAACTTTCTTTTTAATATTTATACCTATACTTGCTATCATATTATTAGCAGTAAATTTAATTTTTGCCCCTCATAATCCTTATGAAGAAAAAGATAGCGCTTTTGAATGTGGATTTCACTCCTTTTTAGGACAAAATAGAAGTGAGTTTAGCATTTCTTTTTTTATATTTGCTCTATTATTTTTATTATTTGATTTAGAAATATTGTTGGTATATCCTTACATTGTTAGTGCATATGTGAATGGTATATTTGGTTTAATCATTATGTTAATCTTCTTTTTAGTGTTAACTTTAGGTTTTGCATTTGAACTAGGAAAAAATGCACTATCTATAGAAAGTAGACAAGCGTAATATACTTAAAAAACTCATATATTAAATATTAGATTTACTATTTTGTATTAGTATTGTCTGTACAAAATGAAAAAAAAAAAAAACAGGAAGGTTCCATTTGTTGGTATGATGGGTTGAGCTGTAAACTCAATAGCTGAAGCTGTCGAAGGTTCGATTCCTTTTCTTCCTATATATTAAAATACATAATTTATAGCCTTTATAGCTCAACGGTAGAGCGGAATACTGTTAATATTCTGATATATGTTCAATTCATATTAAGGGCTTAAATATATATGTATTTGCAATAAAAAAAACGTGTTAGCTTAATGGTTAAAGTATTGTGCTACGGACACAATTTATGCAAGTTCGACTCTTGTGCACGTTTTATTAATGTGCTGGGGACATGTTGTAAAAGGTTTACATTTTGATTGCAGATCGAAAATTTGGGGTTCAATTCCTCCGTGTCTCTATATGCTAAAAATATATAACTCTTACTAGCTTAATGGTAGAGCAGGATACTTCTAATATCTGGATCTGAGTTCAAGTCTTGGGTAAGAATTTGGCATTAAATTTTATGTTATAATACAAATTGATCATTAATATTGTATGTTTATATAAAGTTTTCTTTTCTTCATGTAAAAAATGAAGAAAACGATTTATAATATATTTTGTTATATTTTTACTATTTTGCACATAAAAACTATAAACATTAATTACATAAACAAATTTATATATCATGACTAACCTATTTACTAATTTTTTTGTGACTTGTGATGCTCCTAGACCATGAGGTCTTTATTTCCAAGATAGCGCTAGTCCTCAAATGGAAGCACTTATTGAATTACATGATAATATTATGTTTTATTTAGTGATAATATTATTTGGTGTGGCTTGAATATTAATTTCTGTTATTAGAAATTATGTAAATGATAAATCCCCTATTAGTAATAAGTATCTTAATCATGGTACATTGATAGAGTTAATTTGAACAATAACTCCTGCTTTAATATTAATTTTAATAGCTTTTCCATCCTTTAAATTATTATATTTAATGGATGAAGTAACAGATCCATCATTAACAGTGTTTGTTGAAGGACACCAGTGATATTGAAGCTACCAATATCCTGATTTTCTTAATGATGACGATGAAGAATTAGAATTTGATTCATATCTAGTGCCTGAATCAGATTTAGAGGATGGAGCATTAAGAATGTTGGAAGTTGATAATAGAGTTATTTTACCAGAATTAACTCATGTTAGATTTATTATATCTTCTGGAGATGTTATACATTCTTATGCTTGTCCTGCCCTAGGTATCAAATGTGATGCTTATCCTGGAAGACTTAATCAAGTATCTGTTCTTGTAAATAGAGAAGGTACATTTTTTGGACAATGTTCAGAACTGTGTGGTATTTTACATAGCTCTATGCCTATAGTTATAGAATCTATATCACTTGAAAAATTCTTATCTTGATTACAAGAACAATAAAAAAAAAAATAAAAAAAAAAAACACACACACAGAAAGCCGAGGAATGCGGTGGCTCAATCTAGACAGAAGAGTCATCTTGATTAAAGCAGTGTTATTAGCCCTCCCACTGTACCAATTTGCAATTATTCAAGCTCCTATATGAATTCAAAAGCAGATCAAACTTATTATAAGGAAATTCCTTTAGCAAGGGGGTAAAGTTGAGTAAAAAGAATTAGTCTAATAAACTAGAAACAAGTGACAGCACCATATGAGAATGGTGGCATCTTCATTCAAGTCCCGGGATTGATGAATATAGCTCTCAGAGAAAAATAATCTGGAGATTCATAATAGGAGATCCCTCTTGGTGGAAACAAGTTCTTGAAGCAAAATACTTTAGCTCTTCTCATCAACCCTTCTAATTTCAAAAATCCCTATCAAGCCTTGTTCGCACATTTGGAAGCTTATCAGGAAAGCCCTTCCATTAATAAAGGATAATACTTCCAGTGTTCCAGGAGGAGGAAAATATATCAATTCGTGGCAAGATAGCATCATGGGATCTCCCCCTCTTTCAGACTTTCAAGAAATCCACCCTCTCAAGACTTGGATGCAAAACAAAGGAATAAATACTCTTGATCAAATTTCTTCCTGGAATCGTGAAGATAATTCACGGGATGGTTGACTTCTCCCAGCTTTCCCTTTCGACCTTAGCAATCAATGGAAATTGATTACCACAAACCTTAAGGGAGCAACGCCTATAATTCTTCGAACCCAATATAACTTCAAATGAAACCCAACTAGAGGGGTTTACACTGTTAAGTCAAGGTATGCGAAGCTCCAAGCAGACCTTGGTCTACAAGTTTGGCCTCAATGGAAATCTATGCGGAAAATAGAAAGCTTACCAAAAATCAAATTCTTTGTGTGGACAATGCTCAAAGGCAAGATTCTTACAGTGGACAATCTCAGAAGGAATTAAATAAAAAAAATGAAGAAACAATCCTTCTAGATGCTTGTTGTGCTATAAAAATGAAGAAACAATCCAACGTCTTTTCTTAAATTTCAACTTTTCTAAACACTGTTGGTTGAATCTTATTCATTTGATAGAGGCCAACATCAATTTCAACCTCTCTCTCTCGGACTTCTATGATAATTGGAAAGCATCATATTTGTATTCTTTAAAGAATAAAAATTTGATTAAAGATTTTGGAGTTGTCTCCCTTCTTTCCTTTGCTGACAAAAATGGCTTGCACGCAATAAACAAATCTTTCAAGACAAAAAGCCTGAAATTAGGAAAATTCTAGCCAAAGCCTAAGGGCTCGCTTCATAATTTATTCATGCTAAAGGAGCAAAGAATTTGGATCCAAGCATTCTCCAACATAAAGAGAAGGTATGGATTAATTTGATCTCGGATAAACCTCAAGTTAGGAACTATCCTCCTCCTACTTTTAGCAAGGCAAAAGACTGGAAAATTAGATTGAAAGAAAAGGACTTTCTAATGTGGATAAATTCTTTGAAACGTCCATGTCTTTTCTTCGATGGAGCTTCAAAATCAAGTGGTTATATTCTTGAATGTCGAAATGCAAGCTCAATCTCCTTTGAATGGGGATTGGGTATAGAAACAAAAAATAAAGAAGACGCATACGGGCTGCTCCTGGGATCCGAAATTCTAAACAAAAGAAACTATATGAATCCCAGTTATTATTGGAGATTCCTCAATATTAATCCAGCAAATGGTCTCTAATACAAATCCAAAAAATGTTGAACTCAATCAGATTGTTTCCCCGACTAAAAAATTTGGGGAACATCTCTTATTTTCATATTTTAAGAGAGCATAACAAGGTCATTGATAAACACACAAACAATGTGTGTGCATGACCTCTAGGAGAAGTCAAAATCAATGATGAAATTCATTACAAAGATATTCTCTTCCACATAGACATGATTTTCATGTGAGCAAAAATGAGGGGCTAATCCTCCTGGAGTTGTGTTTTTTGAGTTTGCATGTCCCTTGTAATCCTTTGACCAATCTTATCCCTTTTTCAAAGTCGAAGTCGATAACCCAGTTGTCACGTCGTGGGCAAGGGATGCTCTCTCACAAATCCCAACTCCATATCCTCTATGTCAGAAGTGTAATCCCCTCAAAATCACAGCGTCCTATCTGCTCTACCCCAAGCCGAATTTTTGGATTTTTGTCTCATTCTTCTCGTGATGCTATCCTATCTACTTCTCAATTTTCCAAAGATACCTACCCTCCTTTTATATCTCCTCTCTTCTCTCAGTGTCTCCCATCTCTATTTCAACCTCCTCCCTTTGAGTTGTTGAGCGGAGAAGGCCGTAGGGCTGGAGGTTAAACCGCCACTGTTTAAGGACTATTTTGTGTAGAATAAACCCTTGTGAAGGCTGCCGTAAACCTATAGGATTGTTGTGTGGTAGGCTGCAGGCCATACCACCA
>Ga0139314_100173_pt1 | contig 12482 bp, 10 predicted proteins | sample In2P11_FD_99376 | JGI IMG/M metagenome (GOLD analysis project Ga0139314, IMG submission 99376)
TCTAGAAGCCCAGAATAAGTTGTGGGTTAAGTTACTGGCCCTGCGAGCCTTAGTTGGAATAAACACTCTAGAGCCCTCGAAGGCTTGGTAGGGACCAATTTGAGGATGGTTTTGTGATGTCTGATCATGAGATGGAATCATTATTTGATGGGTTGAGGCAGATGGCCCCTAGAATCCTTGGATGGTTTTGGATTGGTGTGTTCTATGAGATTGCACATTCAAGCTTGTAATATGGCAATGGTGAATGACTGAAGAGAGATTTGTCTAAGCCATTCTATGGTCAGGTGGAACATGGTAGTCTCATCCTAGGTTTGGATTTTTCATAAGCAATAAGAGGTTATTTCTCCTTGTATTTCTATGAGTATCATACTGGTTTATATCTGGATCATATGGATGTGATTTCATTGGTATTTTGTTGCTATCATGTTGGTTATGTATATGTTTTATGATAGTAGCTATGTAGGGATCTCATCATGTTTTTACTTGTAAATGAATGAACAATGTATCTATGGCCTAATGGATGAAATGTAAACCAATGTGTTGAGGCATCAATGCTTCTTAGAAATTCTCAGATAAGTATGAGACCCCTATGCTTAGACATATGATTTACACCTGTAGATTACATATTCATGATATGATTGATGAAAGTATTGTCATGGTTAGTAGGGATCCAGTTAAGGGCTTGTTCAAGTATTTGCATTTGCCTTATTATTTCCTTGTTATCTTTCTGTTATGAAGGTGTCATTCAATTTTGGGCAGTGACCTGGGCTCTAGGCCTGAAAATGTGTCTCAAATCCTAGGGACGCTGGCACAACACTGAGAAAAATAGTCCCTACACACTAGCATGCCTTGTCATGAAGAGTGTCTAAAGCCTGTTAGACATTGTTAAGGCCATAGCATGGGAGTATCTAGAGGTCAAGATGTCCAAAACCTCAATGGGAGACATAGGTTGGTTACTAGAAGTGTTGGGATAGTTCCAAGGGGTCCTATATATGATGTGGAAGGTCTATATGATGTGTTTTCATTAATTCCATTTCCTTAAGTTCACCTAGGAGGTTGAATCCAATCATAATAGCATGTCATCACATGTTTACCCTAGTTGGCCGGTTACTTTGATAGATGTGGGAGGAGGGTGTTACAGTCCAATCATGACTTGGGGGAGGTAATGATTATGAGTGAAGTGGATTTGATTCCCCAAGGTATTCGACAATTCCTGATAGTATAAAATCAGCTACATGCAAATGAATAAGATGATGTCAAGCATGTAGGAAGACCATATAATTACCAGGCATTGAGGTATCCTGTTAATCGATGTGAGGGAGACCACTGATGATGAAAATGGTTTCGAAGGTACCTAAAACATTTTTGAGTGTGTGAATGAATGAGATGAAGCTTAGCACTCCATAGAATCAGTCAACATGGGTCGACGATGAAAGCCCAATGAAAACCATGGGGAAACGTACCACTAATGATTGCAAGCTCTAAGGTACTAGAGTGTTTCTATATATACATCTTGGATATGGTGTTGAAGTCAATGAGAAGAAATCTATTTTAGTAGGTCCTTCTTGTATCTCCCATCATCGGTATGAACTGGACACCAAAATAAGGTCTCTGATGATAGAAAATGAAGAATTAATGTAGAACTAACATGGGGATGATCGACAAAAAAAGGTATGGTGATACATGTAGGTGGTTGACCCTTAACTAAGAACTCCCTTGAACATGTAATGACATGACATAATAGTGAACTTGCAAGCATAGAATAAAGAATACCAACATACACGATGGTGACCTAGGAGGCATCGCCAAATCCCATATTATAATCGAAGGGTAACCAATCAAGTGAAATATTGAATCAATTAATAGAGTTACTGAACTCATTCTAAGGGTGTCATTCAAAATTCCAAGAACACCAACTATAAGAATATGACTCGAACAGGTTCCATGTTCAAGGGAAACATACAAATTTCGAGACAGAGATTCATAAATTAAAATATCTCTATTGTTCTTCTATAGTGGAACCCCTTCATGGTTTGATGAGCATGAAAGAGAAGATAAGTAACCTTAATAGGTTCCTTTCTCATAAGTTTTTTAGTGAGGTCAAAAAAGAGATAAAAGTACACTCATTTCATTCTCATGGTTTAATGAGCTTGAGAATGGAGAATAGGTCATTCATTGATTTTCAATTTAATTCATGAGAAAGAAAAGATGGAAAGAACTTGATGTTTTCATATAATTTTTAAGAGCATCAAAATATGGTAGCAAAAGAAGCTCATGATTTTCATGAGTTTAATGAGTCATGAGAAGAGGACCAAAATTTATTCAACATTTTCATATATATTTAACAAGCATGGAAATATAGGAAAAGGCACTCAGGATTTTAATGGTTTAATGAGCATTAAAAGAAAACTAAAACGAAGCTCATTCAAAAGATATGAGTTGTATAAGAATATCCATTTTTTTTGGTGTAACTAATGGAACCAACCTAAGCAAAGAAAGAAGTAGTGGAAAATTGTTTGTTAATAGAAATCAACTCATTCTAGTAGTATCTTTGAAAGGTTATAGAAGGGTTGTGAGTTGGGGGAAAGGATAATGCAAAGGCAACAATTAGAGCATGGTTGTAAATCTAGTGAGTGAAATGAAGGCTATAATTTATATGAAAATATCTACCAAGACATTAAGGATCATGATAATAGTTGACCATGAAGGAACATGGGAAAAAGTGTGGGGACACCTACAGGGTGATAGCCAAAAATATAACAGAAAGAGAGAAATGAGGCTCAAATTCAAAGTCATGGCTGGTACAAAGGATGATCCTTGAACATATGAAAGAACTGCAACATGGATACCAAGGCATTAGTTAGGTGTTATTTTATTATTCCCATTATTACGGTGGATAAATCCCTTTCGTTGACTAGAGAGATCTCCCTAGATCCTAATGGAAACTAGAAATACACAGGCAATTGAATGACTCTTTCCCTAAGCTTATTTCATTTGAATTATAAATCCAAGAGAAGGAGAATAAGCAGATTATGTATTTGTAAAATGGTTGATGAAGATCCTTACTTTGTCTTGATGAAGCTTCCAAATGCTAAAAAAGACCTACAATCACAGACATAAGAGAGATCAAAGGCATATGATATCATAACAATTCAAACAAGCCTAATGTAATGATCAAGGAGATTAGAAATTTATATTATCTTATTGAATATCAAAAGAATCATAAACCATTCATCATTTCAATAAGACAATAGAATGGGAAAGATAATTCATTTGTATTAATTCAAGGATAAAGAAGAGCCTTACAACCTTTGCCTTGATGTCATGAGGTTCCTCCAAAATATCTCTAAACGTCTCCTTAGTTGATATGCCTTTCAATCTAAATCCAACAACATAGCTGTATCTTTTCTAAACCTCTTAATCCCTCTATCCTCTAGTCAATTTATATACCGAGAGGAAGAAGTTTCAGATCCAAAAGAGAGGGATGAAATCCTCTAATTCGAGGATTAGGGTTCCTTGATGAAAGGGAATTAGTTCTATGATATGAGGGATATGGCTCGAATAGATATGACCTAGAAGCTTTCAGTTGGGATATGTTCAACCAACAAAGGTTCTAGAATTCACTTTTTATTTTTACTTTTCTTTCATTTACCTGCATAGTCTATAGTGGAAGATAGCGTAGAGTTCTGCACAGTTATCAAGGATATAAACTGAAAATGTGTGGAAACTTACTAGGAAAAGCATGCATACCACACTTAACAATTCATAAAGCCATTTTATCCAAAATTCACATCTTCCTCAAGGTTTTTTCATTGTTTGAATTCTAAGGGACTATAATGGAGCAAGTATATGTATGGTGATATATCCATTTTAATGATCAAGTTTCATGTTGACAAAATGACGTGTAACAGATTGCCCCCTAAAGTGAGAAGCCTGGAAAATGTGTTTTTAAATATTTGAGTGCTTTATCATGCCAAATATTTGATTGGATACAATAGTTGGAATACTACAAGAAACATTTAAGGATTACAATGAAATATATAATGATCACTGAGGTAGGCATTTCCATTCTTATAGTAAAACCAACTCAATGAATAAGTACAGGAAAAAATCAGGAATCATATTCATAGTAGACACAGTATGGACGCAACCATCAACTATGAAGTTTTCTACATAATCATGAATATATGAATCCTCACAACTTGGATTGATGAAATTAGAGCTAGGGTTTTGACCTCCATCTCTCGATTCGTAGTACCAATCTAGCCATGTGTGTGAATGTTTCGAAGTCGAACATGGTAGAAACCACTTGATTACTGGTTAATGATGTGAATTGTTAACAAGTGTGAGAGAAACAACCAATAATGAAAATGGCTCTCAAGGTACTCTCAGTACAATCTATAGAGTGTGAAAATATGATTTGAAGTTGAACACTCGTAGAGTCATTCGATTGAAGGCCAATGATGAGAACCTGTCATCAAAAGCAAGAAACATACCATTAAGGCATGCATGCTTCAAGGTACTGAATGTTTCTAGATCAACTTTCTAGATAATGAGTTGAAGTCGATAGGAAGCAAACCATCGTAGAAAAGTTTACGACATGAAACACAATGTCAAGTTTTAATGAATAGTAGCAAGGATTGATTGAGGGTTGGTCAACGCGATTGAAGGCTAAAATTTTCAAAGGAATATGAATTGAGGTTGAAATTCTCTTGAACACATAATGACATGATAATTGACTTGGAAACATTTGACTCAATGATAATACTAAAAAGCAACTGAAGACCTTAAATGGGGTTCGATTAACTATAAGAAAAATATATTTTCCAACCTGACACAGGTGTGATGGAGTGTCATTTTGAAGAGCGACAGACCGCTTTATAATGAATGTAAAACAAATACCATTTCCCAATTTTCCCCCACCAGTACTGGCAAGTACCTCTTTATTTTTTACAAGCTTGAGGAGTATAACATATGCTTTTCCTATAAGCTCATCCTTCAGATGAGTCCTCCAAAGTACTTTTAACGAACCCTAAGAAGGAGTTGTTTGTTCTCATTATGCTTAACAAGACCTATGCTATTTAATTTTTAATGAGTTCAATAAATGGGTAAATCGATGTCATTTTCATGTTTAAATAGTTTAAAATGACACGAAAAGAAAACTCATTCATCTCTTTTACCATAAAATTTTAACAAGCCTGGAGAAAGTAAATCTTAGTGTTTTTCAATTTTAGGGAGTTAGGAGAAAAACATATGTAAAATCCACAATGTTCTTCTTCATAAGTTTAGTCTCTCAAGCCCGAAAAATAATAAAATAATACAAGAGATAACTCTATTGACCATAATATGTCAATGTATAGTTTGTTCGTAAATAGTCTAGTTTAGTCCATAAAATGGGTAAACTTATATTGAGTGGACAGTTTTTCATTTACTTTTACGATTTTGAACAATAAAGTGCTTGGTAATTTTTCATGTTTTGTGATTTTTAAGAGCATGAAAAGTGATAAAAATCTGCTCACAGTCAAAATGATCCATTTTTTAAACACTCTAACTTGTTATGCACATTAAACTCAATAAATTATCATAAATACTAGACATTAGGTTAAAAACACTAAATTTGTTTACTTTTAAAAGTTCCCAGACATAAAAATAATATTTTAATCACCGAAAAACTTATAAAAGTTCAAAAAGTAACTTTATATTTTACATTTATTTTTAACCAGTTGGAGAGTAGAAAGAGGGATTTTTACCATCAAAGATTCGAGGCTAATTCTGAGAAAACTGGTGGATGAAATGATGAACCATTTCCTCCAGGTAAGAGATATCTTCAATATCTCCATTTTTATTTGTTTACATTTCAATTTTAGGTATTCATTTGATTTTTTTTTGGGCTTATATGTTTAAAAATGCACTGTCGGCCCTGTGCGAGAACTCTTTATTGGGTCCACGTAGGTCGGTAATATTTTTTGTATTGAGAAACATTACCTGTGTGGAACCTCTCCCGAGTCTCCATGCAGTTGTGCTCTATTTACCAAAAAGAGGTCGTACAAGCGCAGAGGGTTTTGAAAATGTAGAAATTCTACCCCAAAAAAGCCACAACTTGTTTCAAATATTATTCTAGCTCCTTATAAATGTTATTTCAAGATAATTTGACCATTCAAACATGGAATGGAGGGAGAGAGAACATGAGTACCATGATTCAACAAATTTGAATGATCCGTCCACTATGCGGGCTTTGAGAAATTGTGGTCTCTACAGGTATTGGATAATTCCAAGAATGAAAGCTTAGGTAGAGCTCATGAAATTATTGGTAAGATCTTGGGATGTCTACGATCAATTATTTTCTATTTAGGATCATTGTGTCACCATTGATTTCAATGATATATATTTTTTGACTCAGCTCTCCCGTAGAGGTATTGATATTTCTTTATGTGGGAAAAGGTTGAGTCGAGATACTACTTTTGGATATCCCTAATGATACTATGGGAAAACCCCACTCAATGATGGCACAATAGATATTCAGGCTATGGGGGACCTGGCCTTCACGACCATAACTTTCAAGGTTAGAAAATTATGTGGCAGTGCAGCCTTCACTTGGTCATAAAGGGCCAGATGCAAAATGTCTTGGAATGTTCGGAATCCATAGTGTTTAATTGGTGTGAGGCAGTAGTTGTCAACATGGAAGGACAACTAATGAGAGAAGATAATGGTAGACTGAAGAACTTTAGTTATGGTGACATTATGATTTATTCTTCTCTAGAGAGGATTCCACTCCTGAGGCCACAAAATATTTTAGTGGATGAGATAGGGTCTCAAGATCCATAGAAGTCGAGGTGGGTTTCACTTATGGCTCATCATGGGGATAATGGTTTGGTGGTGAAATATTCCCTTGAGTTTTTTGTTTGGCTAGGTCAAGGGATCATCTTGATCAAGTATTTCTGATATGAAGGGATGGATTACAAGGATGACCCAGATATCAATCCTCCAGCGGGACACAGTAGGGTGACCTAGGTAAGAATATCTCATTTTGATGTTTTTCTCTAAATTTTTCACTTTTATGTGTTTTTCATCTTTCAAGGCTAATTATTCGAAATACATATGCAAATGTGGGTGTAGTTCAACTAGCAGGACTATGACATTTTGATAGGTGTGGTGACCATCCTATAATAATTGCAACACCCATCTGAGAGGTGACTAATGCACTAGAGGAGTTAGAACACAACTTAGAGAGGTTGAGTATAGACATCCTAGAGATTGTTACTGATGATTTTCCTCTCTAGTACCAGAGGCATGTTGTTGGGGTCCCAGGACCGCTTAGGTGACTATTACATCGGGTTGCTAGTGTGTTGGCTTAAGGGGGCCTGACCTAGGTTCAACGTTAATTAGAAAAATAAATCACTATACTACTGGCCCTTTCGGCATCAAGCCATGAAGTACAGACCAAAATCTCACCCAAAGTAGTATGGGGTGTTGATGGAACCAAGTTTCCACACCTTGAGACAGTTGTGATGTTGTTTAATTCCCTATATCCCTATCTTCATGCAGGTTACTTCCCTCTAGGGCTTACAAGACAAGCCCTCTATTCCATCCTTCAGTGCCTCCATGGAAGCATACGATCAACCTTCGCGCAACCCTAGCCTGCTCCTCAGGTAATTTCATGTTGCTATGGCAGCGTGCTGTGAAGATTCCCCAATTAATCTAAGAGACTTGCTGATCTTAACAAACAATTATAGTTAACCCCGCATAAATAGAAAACTGTAATTATGTTCAGTCATATAATGTAATTTCATTCATTTTTGCATCATATAAGCATAATAAAGGAAATTCATACATAAATATCAAGATGCATCAATAGAACAAAGACACTAAAATAGCAGAATATTTCTCTTTATTGATATATTCCAAGTGTTTACAAAATTTATCCACCCTGCGCACATAGTTGTAGGGGTTCGCACACTCAGCTGCGGACTTCCACCCTAGTCCTTTGTGTACTTAGCTGTAGATCCTCTACATATGCTACGACCCGAAAACTTAGACTTCTTACTTAGAGCTATGACTCTCTTACATCATTCATCCTTCTAACTACCCACGACCACAAAATGTGGAGTCTTTAAAATTTTATTACAAAATTTGATTCAAACATGGGATTTTAGCCCAAAAACTCTCCTTGGGGGATCCCACTCCCAATGTAGTGCTATAGTTTTCTATCATGATCATCATCGTTCTTAGATTCTTAGCTTCTTTAGATACATTTTGATTTTTGTATCAGAATATTAAGATAATAAAGGCCACGATGCCTTATGTCCTTGAATGACATATTTTTGTATAACACTCTCTACAAACCTTATCTAATGAAAAGCTACTACTTTTGATTTCAGTTTATCATGTGCAATATATGGATGAAATCATTTTTCTTACAAAGGTTGCAAATGTATATTTAACACATGGTTGGGTAATGCACCAGTTAAAGAGTTTAAATTTCTTGGAAAGTGTTGATATTCAATGTAATCAAACTACCTTTCCAATAAATCAATGCTTAAAAACATTCTTAACATTGATGAAATTATTACTGTGTAGACACTGTTTAAATGTAATACTATGAGTTGCCAATCTAAACTAACCATCAAATGTCAAATGCCAAATGAGATGTTGTCAAATAATTGTTTAATGACTACACTATATTTTGCAATGTTGTTCATTGTTTGACCAAGGCATACCCCATTAATAGAAACAAACTCATCTCTAGCTAAATAGATAAGCCAAATTGCATAAGACAAATTTTGAGTACTACGACTAGCACCATCAGAAAAGCCAATGTAAGTTTGAGTGAACATTGACATCCGCAAATCATGTGTAAAACAAAACAAGTAGAAGAAGTAGTAGTGGATTGAAAAAGCTACTTTCCTGCCTACTCTGCTTGGGCCTTATCAGTGGCCTCCTTTTTCCTCTTCTTGACACTACAAGTAAAAAGGTCATTGGTGAGGGGTGAAAAGTGTCACCATAAGCTCATTGGTGATGGTCAAAAGAACCTTCGTCACCAAAAACTGAACATCACCAAAGGTAGTGTCGCCAAAAGTATACGTGTTGTAGTGACATTCAAAGTCTGTCACCAATAATGATTTATAATGACGGGTGGTGACCATCACCATTTCATATGAGCAATGGTGATGGACCATAGCCTTCGTCACCAAAAACTGAATGTCACCAAAGATGGCGTCACAAAAAGTATAGGTATTTTATTGACATTCAAAGTCCCTCACCAATAATGATTTATAATGACGGATAGCGACCATCACCATTTCATATGAGCAATGGTAATGGACCATAGTCTCCATCACCAAAAATTGAATGTCACCAAAGGTGGCGTTGCCAAGAGTATAGGTGTTATGGTCACATTCAAGGTCCATCACGAATATTGTTTATAATGACGGATAGTGATCATTACCATTTCATATTAACAACAACAATTTATTGTGATGGATCTCTCATGGCCATCATTATTGGTGCTTATATATGATGATGTTCATTGACCGTCACCAAAATTCGCATTGCCAGAAGTATAGGAGTTGTGGTGACATTCAAGGTTCATCCTGAATAATGACTATAATGATGGACAATGATCGTCACCATTTCATATCAACAAAAATTATTTATGGTTACATACTGGTGGGCTCCAGTATTGCAGCAATAATGCTACAACTCCTGGAACTCCCTTCTTTAATTTTATCAACCCGGTAGTTCGTAAAAAACTTGGAAGCGTCAGTGCTGTATGCACAAGTACTAGCTCTTGCCGAATCTGTCACTTGGTCAGTTGGCACAAGTCTGCTAGGGGCTTCAGGCAACTTCTATGAGCTCTTAGAAGAAGCTTTTTAACTGATGGATGAAAGCTAACTCAAAGGAAGCTAATCTACTTGCGAAAAGAAATTGAAAGCCAAAAAGAAACGCAAACCCTAATTCTACCAGCTAGTCCTAATGACGCAAAGGAGAGCATGCAGACTACTGAAAGAGATGCTGTTACTTCTATGAAGGTAAAATACATGTGTCTAGACTACCTCTATCTGAATAAAACATCTTTTTGTATTTTTGTATAAGTTGTTGGAATTATCATGCATGTGCTTCTAACTATTTTTGACTGTGCAGAGGTGGATCAAGGAGGAGAAATGCTTAGAAGTGGTCGGGAAGGTTCAGAGAGGAACTAAGGGGTCCCTAACACCCTTCCAAAGAGTTTCACAGAGTTTGGCTATCAAGAAACCTCATTCGTGAGCTTCTACAGGAAGTTTGCAGGGGTTCTACAAGATGTTCTGAAATTTCTACAGGATGTTCTGCGATTTTCTACAGGATGCTTAAAAATTGGATTTTGGAGGATGGGTGAGTGAGGGAAGATGCATTAATGGATATGGTGGTAGGATAGGGGTTTGAAGTGGCCTAGGAACTGGTGGATGGAGGTAAGGAATGGCAAGGATGGTTCGATTTGTTCAAGGGAGAGTGAAGCAATGTTGCACAAAAATTAGGGTTTTGGGAGTGAATGGCAAACGTGAGGCAAGGATTCTAAGTAGAGGGTGGAGTGGATGGTTCTGATGAAGAATAAGTAGGTGAAGGAGTGGTACAGGTGCTCTGCAAGTCATTTTTCAAATTTGACAAATGAAGACTTGGAAAATCAAGAACCTAATTACTTTGACCTAATCTGACCTAGATAACAACAAAGGAAAATGGACAGAAGTTTATTTGCAATGAGACCATGTGAAACAACTATGAAACTAAGCAATCATAAACCTAAGCATGCATCCAAAACTAATATCAAGTTCTGCAAATGAGATTTGAACACTAATGATTGCATGGTGAAGCAAAGAAAGTGTTTTTGTTGGCAGCAAAGTCATCCTAGTCATAGGTCTTGATCCCACTAAGGGAGAGGTGAAACCACAGATGTTTGATGGCCCTTTTCTTGAATATTTTTCTGTTAACAACCTATCAACTAAATCTGAGCATGAAAAGCTATTTTACTTATAAAAAACAACCTAAATAACAAAACAAGATTTAAATCTAAATAGCAGATTTTATTCTAAGAATGCAGCAAAACACATAAAGATAAACAAAGGAGGTATTGGGTGCTTGAGATGGGCCGAACCCCAAGAGCTATAGCCTCCTAAGAGAGATTTAGAGCTGGTGCAAAGCTTGATTCATCTTTATTGAGCAAGAAAAGAAGAGTTACATCAAAATTGTCCACAAGGAGAACTTGAAAATGAGCTGAAAGCGAAGCTAAGCTATTGCCTAAAAATCGAAATACAAACTAGCTAACTTCTACCTACAAAATGACTAACCATTGGCTAAACAAAATGAGGCCCTAAGCCTTCTTATTTATACAAATTGAGGACCCCAACAGTCCTCTTAAACTTTAGGGACTCGGCTGCCCAAAACTTGTAGTTAACAACAGTCCTACTTGACTTGCTTGACTGCCCTTGTGTTAATTGATTTGGTGGCCCTTGAACTCCGAGCTGATGGTGGAGAATTCGAGGTAAGGGTCCATAAATGAAGGGGACACCTTCCTACAAATCCTCTCCCTTGTTCTCCCACGAATTTGGCTGCCAAGTGCTCATTAAAACCTTCAATTTTGTCTCCAAATTGACCAAAAAGGCTACACAAAGCACACATTAGACTTGTTGGCATAATGACTAACCCAATTCACTCTATTGATTAAGTCGAATTAGGAGGTTGAATGAGCCCAAATAATTATCCATTTTTGGGGCTCATCACATACCTTTGAAGGTCATCACTATTGATGTGTATTTATGGTGGCATTCATTGACCATCACCATTTCATATTTTAGTGAGGGTCGAAAAATGTCACCACAGTTCATTGGTGATGGTCAAAAAAGCCTCTGTCACCAAAAAATGATCATTTCTATTCCATATGGATGTCAATGCACGATGGAATCGAACTAGCAACTTCCTGCTTGTAGAGCAAGTGCCCTTCCATTAAGGTAACACCCTTTAAAGAATTAGACTTTTACATATTAGACCTTAAAACTTCATAAATTGTAAATTCTAAAACTTTCAATAAATTAAAGTTGCAGCAATATTTTACTAAACAAGCAAAGAAACATCGAAGATGCAGGTCCCTACCAAATGGTTATGGAATTTATGAAAAGCGGGTGGAGGGAAAAATAATTATGTATAAGAGAATCAATATGTTCAGTTGAATAGTCAATTAGAAGTGAAACTTTGAAGACATTTATAATCTATAAATGACCTATAACTAGAAAATGCACCAATTATTGCAAAGGAAATGTCATAAGTGGATAGCATATGGAAGAAGAATATTGATGACAACATATGCAATATGTTATAGGTTGAGTAAAGGAAAAATCTCAATGTTGTTGTGTTTGGTGTTTAGATATCTAAATGATATCTAAAATTTTGTCCAAATGTAACATGGATCTTCGGAAACCATGAAGGACATATGATAAAAAGAAAATTATATATAT
>Ga0139314_100100_pt1 | contig 12438 bp, 12 predicted proteins | sample In2P11_FD_99376 | JGI IMG/M metagenome (GOLD analysis project Ga0139314, IMG submission 99376)
CACCACGCCCTAGCTTTGTCCATTGTTTTTCTATTTGGGGGCACCTTTCCCTTATCTTCAGTGGCTCTTCATATTCAACAAAGGCTTTGCAGGAGGGAACTTTACACAATGGGGACCATTGCTTCTTAAGGAGGGAGGAATGGTCCGAATGGAAAATGGCATCAACCCATGGTACTCATCCACGCATATTATTCATCGACCCATGGAATTTACCCATGGTATTGTAAGTGACATCCACCCATGGTATTCTTTCACCCATGGTATTTGCCCATGGTATTGTAACATCCACCCATGGTATTCATTGACCCATGGTATTGTAACTGAAAAATACTATAAGTAACAAGTCACATTTTGTAAAAGGACAGATTGTCCACCACAATGTAGCCTTTACAGTTCAGAGGCATGTAGCCACCACATCTCTTCTCAGAGATAAGCTACCATCACCCTAGCTAGTTTATTTCCACTTGGGTTTTAATAAAAAGTTTCTTTGTGGTTTTGTTTATTGGGCATTCTCATATTTTTCTTCTCGCATTTCAAGTTTTCAGATCTTGGGGGTTTCTCCCCCCAAGATCCATTTCAAATTTTTTTAGATCCTAGGGGCCTCCTCCCAAGATCCGGATCAGGGACCCTAATCCAAAGCTAGGGGACTTACAACTAATGGCCTTGGCATATTGGATGTGTCATAAGGAATCTAAATATACATAAATGAAAAGGGTATTGGCAAGAGAAGAAAAAGAACCCCTTTTCATCAGATTAGAACAGACTAACTCAATGGTTGTCATCATCACTCACAACCTCATTGCAAATGATCCCAAGCTTGCACCATGATACCTTATTGTACAAGAACAAGAAGTCACTCAGTTTGAATACATGCTAAGATTTCTAGGAGATGAGAGCTAACAAGCTTGCTAAAGGAGATGGATCACCTTACCCTACAACCTAAATATCAAAGAATATCATTCTCCTGATAGAATTAGGGATGGCCTAGAGAGAGTCCCAATGTATTAGAAAATGTTACAGAGACTCAAAGTCAATTGGGTTGGATTGAAACTCAACCCACCATTTATTTTAGGTATGTTAGAAGGGAGAAAGGAAGAAGAAGAAAGAAAGAAGTGGGAATAAATAGAGAGGAATGGAGGGATTTATCCATAAGAGTAGGAGACTACAACAGAAGCCTAGAATGTCAGGGAGGTGACCAAAGCAATGAAGGACATGGCCATAGATTGAGTTGCTCAAAGGATGAGAAACATTTTCAATGGGGGGTGATGATGAGGCTCATCAATGGTTAAATTATATGGACCTTAATGCACCTCCATCTTACTAAAATAAACTTTTCTCATCATTCTTTACATGTTTTAATTATGTTTTTCTTAATGATGAGAGTAAAGATGAGATGTCATGTCTAGTGGTCTAATGAGCATTGATTGCAGGTTTTGGAGAAAATTTTGGCTAATTAAAGTGGAGGAACTCGAATGGAGACAAGAAAGAGGGACTATAGGAGACAAGATTTCCCACCTTAACTCCTCACTCACTCAAATATTCCTTAATCAAATCTCATTAGCTCCGAGTTACCAGCAGTTGAGTCATGAAGTTTATTGGCAGCCAACCCAGTGACAATTGAAGACCAATTGATCTCGACATTGGAGCCAAGCCTCCCTAAATTTAAGGAAATTGTTGGTAACCTCAGTTGTATAAATCAAGAGGCCTAAAGCCTCATTAGGATTCAATTTTTTTATTTAAGATAGCTAAGAAGTTTTCAAGTTGAAGCATTGTAACCAAGCACTCTTATGTATTTCTTATTTATTTAATTAAAATGAGAAGCATTCACTTGATCTAGCATTGAACACATATTCCATTAAATTTGGAAATATGTTATTACAAGGACAATGACTAGAATTTAGCTTTTTGGCTGTTTTGAAATTCTAGATCCACCATTTAATTCCAAATTTAATGAAATATGTGTTATTGAATTGACTTAGAGGGATGAAGCTCATAGGTTACGGACCAACCCTAGCAGCAAAGGTTCCTTTTGTTGTATATGTATGCTTATTTTATATTCATAGGTAGTTGCTAAACTGATTTTGGTGTTGTTAATTTGCAAGTATTGGTAGGTTTAATTACTTTTCTTTCATTTGTGGATAGCTCAAATAGTAGCATTGTAGTGATAAGAATAAATTCCAGAAGAGGCCGACAACAAGTGTTTTTCACCTCATTTCTCCCTTTGAGGGATCATGGTTTGAGGAACACTTCTCATACAACCCAAAAAGACAGAATTCCTGCTTTTTGTGTAGTCTAGGGTTTTCTTACAATTAGTTCATTACCTTTCAATTTCATAGGTGTTCTAGCAACTATAACCAACCTCCAATTTTTTTTCCTTAGCTTCTTTTTGGAGCCTTCTTTCCAACCTTTCATAGCACCTTGTCTTGCTTCATCAAGTACACAAGATTCAATGTATTTCTTGTACAAAGGCAGCATGTCAATCACAGCTTGATTCATTCCCCTCATAGGCTATTCATCTAGACTTGGTCCAAATGCAAGCTGAGAAAATCCCCCAAGAAATTGCACAATTCTGGAGGGCAACCAGCCTTCCATTTAGAAATTGCGCAATCTTGACAGGCAGCCTACTGGGCTCTAGAATTGTGGAATTCTACCAGTAAACCCTTGCAAAGAAAACTACCTAATTTTCTCCAGCAGGGCTGCTTAGCCCAGAATTTACACAAACCTGGACAATACTTAGCTACTTTGCAAAGAATTATACAAATTCTCTAGGCAGCCAACCCAGCTCCTAGCCAAAAAATGCACTTTTTTGATCTAGGTGGATATTAGTGGGCACCCACCAAGTCCACTTGGACCCCCACCATTGCTTCCTTTAGTTTCTTAGTTTCCTTAACTGCATCACAATTTACTATTTTTAGTAGTTTCTCGAGTCCTAAACTTCTTGAGCCATTTTGAGGCCCCAAATGATGTTTTTGGAGAAAATTGGGAGCAACATGGGTCTATGGACCAATTTTTCTCTTCCCAAAGTTGTAGTTCTTGGATATATCTTTCTAACGAGATGTTGTGCACGTAAAATGGAGAGCATATGCCAAAGTTACGGCCCTAAGAAGTTGATGTACCAATTCACCCAAATGAGGCCCACAATTTGGCATTTCATATTCTAGGGTTATGTTTTTGGATGTTTAAGATTTTCCATTGTTTCTCAAAAATAAATGTCCCTTTGAGCCTCATTGTAACATAGTTCAGAGGCATGTAACTACCACATTTCTTCTCAAAGATAAGCTACCATCGCCCTAGTTGGTTTATTTCCATTTCCTCTTGTAAGCATATTTCAGTATTTTACATTAATGAAATGAAGTATTATTTCCACTGCATCTTTATCTATAAGGTTATCTCTATATTTTGTTGCATTCCTGCTTAAATCCAGATCAGTGGTATCAGAGCGGTCTGCTTTTTCTTTGTTTTTCTTTGCATGTCCCTAATGAGGTTGGGATATAAGGAGTTAGGGCTTGAACTGGTCGAACCTTTGCAAGACCAGCCTCGCAAATCCTGATGACCTCCCATGGTGAATGAAAATAAAGATGAGGGGGTAGGAGATCCTATTAAAATCTTGCTCGAAGAAGCCCTCGAGTGACAAAGGAACATGATGATGGACAACTTTTCCCAGATCCTTCAATGACTACCTAGGGGCCACACATCGGCTACCAACAACCACTCTAGAAATGCCACACCATTTAATGTACAAGTTAATTTTGAATTTCCCATATTTGAGGATCAGATATACGCAGATGCCATCGATAAATGGTTAAATCTACTAGAGGGTTGTTTTTTTGTTCATGATTTTTTTAGTCAAGAAAATATTATTTTTGCTCTACTCAAAGCGGCCCCCCCATGTCAAGGACTAGTGCGAAACCTACTGCGAGAAGAAGCATGAAAGTACAAACTTACTATTTTTTGTCACACTGACTTGGAATTCATTTCAAGATGCCATCAAGGAGTAGTACTACCCTATCAGAATCTATGAGGATCAATACATAAAGTGGACCATGCTGCGGCAGGGAAGGGACCAAGACGTGTTGGAGTTTACCAATATTTTCCATACCCTTTGCACAAAGTTGGGTATCAAGGATTTGGAGTAGCATTTGGTACTCAAATACCGTGGTTACCTACACAAGCACATCCAAGAAGAAATAGAATTCTTGAACATCTCCTTGCTCGACACTGCATATCGATATGTCATCAGGGTCGAGCAAATGTTTAAACAGAAGAAGCGAGACTCTGAATCTACAAATCCAAGGAAAGGGAAAGGTGCCCCCAAATAGAAAAACAATGGACAAAGCTAGGGCGTGGTGACCCAACACAATTTGCCAAAGTTGCAAGAAAAGAATAACACCACAAAATTGAAAAAGGACTTGGGAAAGTTGTGTGAGTTCCATAAGAACTCCACTCACAACACAAGTGAGTGTCTAGCCAAGAAGTCACTAGTGGCTGAGCTAAAGGTTTTAGAATCAGATGCAAGTTCTGACTCTGAGTTAGAACTTGACAAGGGGAATGACAAAGTGAAGCAGATTATCGATTCAGAGCCCAACTCCATTGTTGCCACCAAGAAGATCCAAAAGGAGGAACCCGAAGATCTAGAGGAGGAGGAGCATCTCTTCAACTCCACGATATGGGTAAAGGGCTCCCCGCTACAGTTCATTGTCAATAGTGGGAGCCAAAGGAACCTTATTTCAAAAGAGGTTGTGAAGCAGTTGGGCTTACTGACCACAACACATCCACAACTGTACACCATCGGGTGGCTTCACCAAGGATGGGATCATTGCATGAGCCAGTAGTGTCGCCTTCCATACAACATCAAGCCCTTCATGAATGAGGTATTGTGCGACATTTCCACCCTTGAAGTTTGTGATGTATTACTAGGAAAACCATACTTGTGGGAGCGACATGTCATGTATGAATCAAGGCCCCCTGTTGTTATTGTTATTTTGGGAAATAAGTTGTACAGGATAGCGAAGGTAGCACCACCTATTGCCATCTCTTTGGTTACTGCAAAACAATGTAGTAAGCTTATTTCCAAAGCCAAGAAATTTTTTTCCTGTTGATACGCCGTCATGGAAAGAAGAAGATGGTGGCCATGATCTCTAGAGAGGGCCCCTCTACACAACAACTACAAATGGACAAGGTCATGAAGGAGTACAAGGACATCTTCACCCCCCCCCATAGGGGTTCCTCTGCAATGTCATGTTGGGTGTGGAGCATGATTATTATCCTAATTTAGAGGTCTTTTTTCAGCTGAATGTATACCCCAGGAAGATTGTACACCCCTCCATGTGGGGGGGTGCGGGGGGGGACTTGTCCCCTCCGCGGGGATTTGGGGGGGGGCATTCTCCTCGGCTGGGGGCTCTGGGGGCAAGTGATCCCTCGGCGAGGGTTTAGGGGGTAGAACCTTGAAGCTAAAAACAGATGTAAAATTTCCTTGTAAAAGTATAGTAATTTCTAGTCAATCTGGGCCGTTCATTAGGCGGATGATTTAACAGTAGAATTTATGTTTAGTTTAGGGTTTTTTTTCCTAGAAGGCAACCCCTATCTTTGTATGAGGGTATTGTATTGAGGCTATTGTATATATGTGTATTCTCAGAGTGAGAAGCAGATAGGTGAGGCTGTGAGAGAAAAGAGAGGATATTACAGTGGATCTGTTGTAGGTTGTGTCTCTTCATTTTGCTAGATAATAGAAAGGAAGGACTAGCTATTCGGATGGATGTAGCCCAAACTAGGTGAACCATGTATATCTGTGTCTCTCTCATTTTATGTGTTTGTGTTTTTCCACATATTATATGTCATTCATTTTTCTATCATATATAATATTTTTCTAACATGTCAAGTCAAGCAATCCATCAATCTGACACCAGGTGCATTGCTGCCTAATGGGCCATCCTATCGGTGCTCTATGCTGGAGAACAATCAAATCAAGAGGCAGATTCAGGAGTTGTTTCAGAAAGGTCACATTCATCTGAGTTCATCACCTTGTGGAAGCCTGATCGTGTTGGTACAGAAGAAAGATGGGACTTGGAGACTCTGTATTGACTCTCGGGCGCTGAACAAGATCACTGTTTGTGATAGGTATTAAAGACCTCCTAAACCAACTGAATGGGGGAAAATATTTTAGTAAGATCAATTTGAAGTTAGGATATCACCAGGTACCAATCAAACCCTCCGATGTGTGGAAGACTTCCTTCAAAGCCAAGGAGGGACTTTTCGAATGGTTGGTTATGCCTTTCGGATTGATGAATACTCTTGCAAATTTCATGAGGCTAATGCATCACATCGTATTGACATTCATGAACTCATTTGTAGTGATATACTTGGATGATATCCTGATCTTCATTGAAAGTTGGGAAGAGCACCTCCACCACATCCGACAGGTTCCCCAAACATTGCGGAAACACAAGTTACATGCCTATTTGGAGAAATGCACTTTTGGCATGACCCAAGTTTAGTATCTGGGATACATTATTGATGAATAGGGGGTGCATGTAGATCCAACCAAGATAGAAGTCTTTCTGGATTGGCCATCTCCAACCACTCTGACAGAGCTCCACAACTTTCTAGGTCTTGCCAACTTCTACTACAAGTTCATGTTGGGATTTCTCATATCACTTGGCCCTTGAGTCAAGCTACCAAGGGAGGAGCGAAAGAAAAAATCTTTTGGTCTAAATCTCATCAGAAGGCATTCATACAGTTGAAATATCACCTCTACTCGGCACTATTGCTGGCATTACGAGATTTGCAACAACCATTCAAGGTCGAGATAGATTCTTCTGACTATGCTATTGGGGCAGTCCTTACTCAACATAGGCATCCACTAGCATATCACAGTGAGACACTTTTAGACACAATCCGAAAGTATCCCACTTATGACAAAGAGATGTATTCCATTATACAAACCTCCCGACGATGGAAGCATTACATTTTGGGGAACGAAACGGTCATCCACACAGATCATCGACCCCTACAGTTCATACAGACCCAAGGGAAATTGCAAAATGATTGCCATTAGAAGTGGTCCACATACCTACAATAGTTCCATTTGAATATCAAGTATAAGATGGGTAGCATCAATAATGTTGCAGATTGCTTGAGTCGACCACTGATCATGGCATTAACCACCGTGCTCAACTCTTGTGGGCATGAGACTTTTGATTGGCTACTTCTCTACAAAGGAAATCCAAAATTTGGCCAGACATACTAGACACTCTTGGATGGTGAGCATTTTCTATATTTTCACCTCCAGGATGCCCTATTATGCCACATAGGTCACCTTTGTGTTCCTTCAAGTGAGCATGCCAAGATGATTTGGGAAGCACACTATAGTTAAGTTGCTGGGCATTTTGAGGTAAAGAAAATGGTGGCAGTATTGTAGAAGTATTTTTATTGACCGAATCTTCAACAGAATGTCAGGAAGTACATCACATCATGCATTGCCTAGGCAATTGCGAAACTGACCATTAGGAAGAAAGGCCTCTATACCCCGCTACCTACCCCCATTCGACCTTGGGAATCCATCTCCATGGATTACATGTCAGACCTTCCTTCCACTAAGTGTGGAAACAATTGTGTTTTTTTGGTCATTGACAGGTTCTCAAAGATGGCCATTATGGTGGCTTGCAAGAAGAATATCACAGCAGAAGCCACTCCTAAACTCTTCTTTGAACGAGTGTGGGTACACTTTGGGATCCCACAATGTGTCATCTCAAATCAGGATAACAGGTTCCTAAATACATTTTGTTCCAGTCTCTCGTCAATGTTGGACACCAAACTCACTAAATCCACAACCTTCCATCCTCGAACTGGTGGCCAGACAGAGGTTGTCAATAGGATGATCGTACACATTCTGTGAATGTACAACTCAAAGCATCAAAGCACATGGGACGATAGCCTCCCCTATGTTCAGAACAACTACAATTGAGCTCTCCACAGCTCGACTGGCCACAACCCTTTTCAGATGGGCCTAGGATTCTAGCTACTATGTCCCGTTGATGTGGCCATGCCATTTGCAACTACTCATGCAGATTTAGCTCATGTCCAGTTCGAAACAGATAAGACAAAGACCTTCATTGAGCACATCCAACATATTCTCCATCAGGTCCATGACATTTTAGAGAAAACAAATGCCAAGTACAAGTAGCGATATGATCAACATCAGGTGCTACACAAGTTTCAGGTGGGCGACAAAGTCTGGTTGCATTTGCAATAGGAAATCCTTACCGAAGCCTATCAGAAACTCAGATCACTCTGATATGGTCCTTACACCATTACCAAGGCTATGGGAGATAATGCATTTGAGCTTAGTATTCCCCCATTCCTTGGCCTGCACCCAGTGTTCCATGTGGACTACCTTCACCCATACTTTCCACTACTACTAGACACATCCAACATTGCAGAACAACTCACACCCACAAAGTTAAATCTAGATTGCATGGAACAAGCTACAACTGATTGGATCATGGACACATAGATCAAACACACTTGCTAGTAGAATATCCAACGGTATCAAGTTGTCAAAGTAGGTCAACTCCTTCACCAGGGCAAGTGGCTAACCAGGGACCAAGTTAAGCAGAAGTTTCCTCATCTGATGGAGGAACTCAACGCAATGGGGATCATTGCTTCCTAAGGGGGGAGGAATGGTCTAGGTGGATATTGGTGGCCACCTACCAAGTCCATTTGGACCCCCACCATTATTTCTTTCAGCTTTTCGGTTTCCTTAAATGTATCATAGTTTAATATTTTTAGTAGTTTTTTGGGTCGTCAACTTCTGAAGCCGTTTTGCAGCCCTAAACAACATTTTTGGAAAAACTAGGAGCAACATGGGTGCCTCGACTAATGTTTCTCTTCTCGAAGTTGTACTTCTCAGATATATATTCCTAACAAGATATTATGCATTTCAAACTAAGATTGTATGCAAAAGTTACGACCCTGGGAAGTTGATGTACCAATTTACCCAAACAAGGCCACAATTTGGAATTTCATCTTCTAGGGTTAGGTTTTTGGATGTTTAGGGTTTTCCATTGTTTCTCGACAATAAATAGGTCTTCGATCCTCATTGTAACATAGTTCAGAGGCATGTAGCTGCCACATCTCTTCTTAGAGATAAGATACCATCGCCCTAGGTAGTTTATTTCCATTTTTGTCTGTAAGAATATTTCAGTATTTCAGATTAATGAAATGATGTATTATTTCTGCTACATCTTTGTGTGTATGGTTATCTCTATATTTTGTTGCATTCTTGTTTAAATCCAAATCAATTTTCTTCCAATAGTTGGGTAATCTCTTACATGTGCAACTGAGTTGACTCGTTCCCTTCAAGACCAAGCAAAACTAACTTTCATTCATGGACTGCTTCTCCCGAGGCAACATGCAAAGGCATCCCTTGATTCAAGGATCTGTTTTTAGAAGTTGGAGGTTACATGCAAGTACCATCTCAAAAATGTCCCACCAAGTGTCACTTTCCCTAGATTTGTGGCACGTGTGTCACAACATCGATTCATCAAAATTCATCAACGGACTCTCTAGAGCTCATTTTATCACATCAACCTTGTAGGTCTAACATCCCACATCACATCTAGGAGTTGTCTGCACATCCAACTCAACTATTTTCGGGTAAGCCTACTTTCCCTATCTTGTGTTGCATTTCTAGCACTTTTTGTGTTTCGCTTTGTATGAATGTTGTCTGCTTGATTTGAGTGAGAGCTTGTTGTCATTTTGATACATACTAGCACTAATTTAGTTTTCATTAATATCTCATTGTTTTCTCATGCATGAAACCATTTTTCATGAATGGTCACCGATTCTGCTACTCGCCTCACCCACATGCATGTTGTTCCATTTTCTGAATTTGTTATTCAGAGATTGGATGCATGATCATTCACTTATGCTTACACTTAGTATGACCATACATTCGTATTCACATTCACTTTCAGTTGCCCATCGGCGAGTCTCGCCAACCTTGGTCCAAACTCTGCCTTCACTGAGACAGCATTGCGCAATCCGAAGAAGGAAGGCTCTGTCTTCCTCTCCAAAAATGTGTATTTTTACCTAGGCACTATCCTCTAGGAATGTTTTACACATTTTTGAGGGACAGTGACTGCTAGCCTAGAAAATTGCATAATGCAGTCCCTAAACCTGTAATCACTCCTAGATGGAATTGCGTATTACACAATTCTAGCAGTCAGCAGCTAGACTAGACTATGCATTCCACAATTCTAGTAGTCAGCGGCTAGACTAGACTATGCATTCCACAAGTCTAGTAGTCAGTCAGCCTCTTAGCATGCTAGATTGTGCCTTGCACAGTTTTGGCATTCAGTCTCCTGACCTTCGAGCCAAAATTGTGTGACCTTCGTGATCAGTAACACAAGTATGTTGCAACTCATTTCTCAAGTTCATTTTGGTTTTTGACTGACAAATTTCTTGCCATGAGTGTTTCCATGTCTCCAGGTATCACAGGTGTTCATATACCTGTTGGCAATATATGTATAATGGTTTCCAAGAGAAAATATTTGAAGACACTATTCAGAGCACACATGGGGATGCAATCAATCTAGTGTCTATGGACTTGCCTATCCACAAAGACATCAAGTTGTTCGTAGAAAAAGAAATCAAGATATGATGACAATAGCATCACAGCAAGCCGCATCATGAATAGTAGTTGAAGGAAGCTTACCAGAAGAAATGGATATTTTCTTCAGATGGTTCTAGGATGTGAGGTATATGTAGTGTGTTCATGTACTTATTTTTCTATGCACTGTGTTGTACAGATCCCTGTTTGATGTTTGATGTGGGATCTTGTTTTCTTACTTGTTTCATGATTCTTGGTTGATGTGAAGTGAAATAATATGTGGGATGTACTTGTTGTCATAATTCATCATGCTTTTTTTTAGGTCCCTTTGTCGTTATGTTGATTGGATACTCATGTTTTCACCATGTACGTTTGCATTCAGATCTCTTTTATGCCATGTTGGTGGGGTGCTCATCATGCATGAGTTTATGTCATACTGATAAGAGTCCTTTTGACTGAGAGTTCCTATAGCAGAACATCTCTTGGAGACACTCCTGCATGAGGGCATTTTCCTTGTATGATAGTGACATCACATCTTATGTACATCATCACTATTGGTAGCACTTAATGCAGCGCATGTACACCATCTTGACATTGGGGCCCAGAGATGTAGTCCCTCCTGGATGAACTGCATTATCAATGGCTTATGTTTTCATGTGTTGATGAATGCCATGTTCCTGCAAATGTATTCATTTATGTTTTTTTAAAGATGCAATTTAACACATCATGGAAGTAAAAGGTCTTGGAAGGGTACTTTGTCACACCCAAACCTGGATCATGCATGCACACCATCACGGATGACCAAGATTGGCATAATCTCACCACTTTCACCATCACAAGCATGTCGTCGAGTTGGTCTCACCACAATGGACAAAGTTTCAGTGATGTATTGCACAACGTTCTTAGGCCATTTCGTTCCACATGGGCACACATGCATTGTAATGTAATGTCTTGTCAAGTGTAAGTCAAGTGTTGATAGTTGGATGTAACAATCATAGAGTAGATGAAGAGTCATGAGGATAGTTGAATAGTCAGAAAGGGGAATGTCAAGGGTTACCCCACTCGTTTCTATAAATATTCCCTCATAACTCATTATAGAGGCTTTTGCTCAGTGAAACTTCAAACAGGAGTATCTAGAGAAAGCTTGGATAGTATTGTAACAAGCCTTGGCTTCTCAACTACGCAGAGCTGGTTCATCTCTTTGGAGGAGCAGGCAGTTGTGGTTGTAATGTTCCACTATTGGAACTAGTGGTTGGACATGGATATATTGTGTGACTAGAACTTACACTTCTTAAAATAACAAGAGCCAAAACTTTTCATGCATATGTTGTATTGTATTCTATGCTATCTAGTTTACTCTAAATGATATATGTATTGGTTTTATTAGGCATGCATATATAGACTATTCTATATAAGTATGTATCAATATTTCTTAAATGTGTTGTTGGTTTAACCATCACTTTGGATTGCTCACTAACTTGAATTCTAGCATGTGATGCATCTTCTCTTGTGTGTTCCCTTCCAGGCTGTGTACTACTACAGGTTTCCAAGGGGTGCAATCACCTCATCCTTAGTGTATTAGAATCTCTCATGCACTGTCCTTGACTTACTGCATCTATCACACCCTTGCTACCAATAGAGTTATCCTACTTTCCTCTGTGTGAAATCGCATTCAAGGCATTACCGTACAGCCCACTGCTAGGAATCCTACACCAAACGGTCTAAGGTCTAATTGGTAGTTCTTACCAGGGAGATCCCCTAACATGTTGGCGAGTCCAACACCATCAACACATAGTGTAAGCTACAATTTATATTTCTGATCTCTTAGG
>Ga0139314_100300_pt1 | contig 12432 bp, 8 predicted proteins | sample In2P11_FD_99376 | JGI IMG/M metagenome (GOLD analysis project Ga0139314, IMG submission 99376)
TTACTAGTCGAGCGTGCTTACGCACCCTAAAGGTTCAATTTACTTATTGGGTGGGGGGGCTTATGGTCGAGCCTGCTTACGCATCCTTAACAGTCGAGCCTGCTTGCGCATCCTTATCAGTCGAGCCTGCTTACGCATCCTTATAAATCAAAGCCTATCCTGTAGGGTTTGGTGGGAACGCTTTTCTTTTCTTGTAGATGTTAGTAGTGGATGTAACGTCGGGTATGCAGGTGAACATATGAATGGGTGAACAGGTAGTGAATCTTGTACCTTTATGGGGAGAACTCTTCTATATTAGCCCTCTAAGGGTACGTGCTATTGGCAGAAGGATCAGTTGGAACGCCCTACCCCAGAAGATGTTCTCCATGCAAGTGAATCAATTGAAAAGTCCGATAGGTTTCTTGACCAGGCCACCTTTGATTAGTGAATTTTATATGCCCCAACCTAGTGTTTCAGCCGGGAATCGTGGGACCAGCACTATTGAGCTTTTCGGGACGGGTTTCCAGATACTTCTTATGAATGAAGACAGCATTCCTAGGAAGACCTTTACCATGCCTACTTACCTTATACTTTTCACTGTTCTCTACCAACACCCACCTTGCTTTTTACCGCCCTTCTCTACTTGCGTGATTGGACTTGTGGGTCACTTAGAACCTTTACAAGAAATCCCTTCACTTAGCTGTTTACTTTGCCTTTACTGAACTGTTACCAACTACTCTCTTGTTCTATTTACCTCACTCTACTTAGTGGATGGAGGGAGTGAGCGCTGTATGTCCTTGCTTCAGGCAATAATCTTAGTGGTTGGGGTGGGTACAGCAATATTCTCTCTTGTTGGGTCGAGCGAGCTGACTTAACCCGGCCAAAGACAATTTATGAATGAAGATAGCCAGCCTGCATTGCTAGGATATGCCTACCTGCTCTCATGTTACTGCTACCAACTACCTGTTACATTGATACAACTATCTTGACTGCCTGCCTCACTTAAACTACTTATTTGTAATGCCCCAAACTTATGGATGGCATTGGATGATCGGATCGAATCAGATCGGATGGATGGGATGGGGTAATGTGGGGTTGGAAACGGATAGATACACCTGCCTGGCCGTATCGGAGCGGCCAGATGAGGGATATTTCTGTGTGGGGGCGCGGTGGGAAAGAGAAACGGGACCTGATACCTGCTGATAAGAGAAGGGTTAATAGCAGCAGTACCTACCTCCTAAGCGCTTCATTCATCATCAAGTGGTATAGGGACAACAGGCTAGGTCTATAGGTGGTTAACTATAAGGTGGGTAGGTTGTATGATAACACTAAAGCAAAGGCACGGAGTGGGTAAAGGGTGAATGAATAGGATGCCTCCCCTTTTTCATTTGATTCTTTATCCCCCACCCTTTCACCGAACCTTTCACCGAACCTTTAGCCTTTAGTTAAAAGCCTGTAACCAAGGGACTTAGCCCCTTTCACTTTTCACCTTTAGCCTCACCAGAAGCCTTCATCACCAGACTCACCAAGTTCAACAGAAGGAAAGGAAGGTCCGGAGGGTCTTGCGCTTCCGAGTGCAAGGACCCGACAGGGGGCTCGACTGATAAGGAGAGGAATAAGCCATCAGCCTGTAACCTTTAGCCTAGAACCTTTCAACAGAGGATGGAAGCAACTTTCACCTGTAACCACACCCTGGAACCTTTTGCTTTCACCTTTTGCCATCAGCCAAGCGAGGAGTTAGTGATTCATTTCTTTATTGAGATAGCCCACATCACCACTGGCCAAGAGGAGAAAGTTCCCATCAACGCATACCCTAGAGGAGAAGAAGGACCCATGGCCGAGAGGAAAAGATAAGATATGGTACCCACCATAAAAGAGTGAAACAAGCTGTTACCTTACTAATATCTATATGGTTTCCCAAATAGCCAATGGATTCTATATTTATTGGTAACTGAAAGCCTAGGTTGCACAGAGCGGGAGTGGCAGGAGGGCTGGTCCAATCATTCAAACCGGGCTGGGAGAAAGAGTGGGGCTTCACGAACTAATCCGACGTTGCTTTGCGAGAAAAGAAAGAGCACCGATGCTTGATTGAGAGATTGATAGCCCACATCTTACAAGATAGGCGCTCCCACCGGAAACAGGCAACCATCTTACTAATGCCACATCCACACCAAACACGAAAAGTACGGGACGGGAAGGTACTACGCGGGACGGGAAGGGAAGGAACGGTGCAACGGGAAAGATAGATACAACGGGTGGAAGGAAGGAGTACACAGTGAGTGAATCGAAGGTCGAAGACACGGCTTGCGCCAACATACAGAGCTTAGTTGGGTTAAGCTGCTTGCCCGGATCAATATTGATTGATGGCCAACATCTACCGATAGGGGGGGTCCAACGGCCCATATTACTTAGGGGCGAATGACGGCATCTCCCGAGAGGGGTGGTCCAATATATGCTATACATGGAGGTGCTACAATGAGGTGAGCGAGACCATCCCATTCCAAGTTGACAACAGACGGGAGAGATTGAACCATATTCTTACCATATAAGCTTATTGCTTGAGTTCCCTAACGATTGAATCTTTTCCTATTCTTGAGCAAGCGCTTTGCGCATCCCGATGCGGACAAACCACTACGTACCTTTGAGTCACACCGGCCGTGTGATCACGTTTTCCAGAAGTCCGCCCTAAGTGTCAGTCCTAAGTGATTGATCCATAGTTTCAGTTCTTCGTGATCGAGGGTAAGAAATAGAAATAAGGTTCTCACAGCTTTATTTCATACCATTGATTTTGAGAGGGGATTCTCTTCGGAACCGGTATGCGAAATCAACAACGTCGAGACAAGCCATAATTATGGCCGCTCAGGATGATAGAGTTGGAATAGGAGCTGTCAGCGGGCTGCACGAGTCATAAAGTGATTCCTTAATCATAGATCTTCATAATGTATTTCGAGATAGCTTGTGTCTATATCCCTCTTTACAGACCGTGCGTGTATCCAGTGTTACTTATGGTCAGGCAGGGCCTTAGTGAAGTTCTCGTTTCATGCTTGCTGCTCCGGCTTGAGTGTGAGCGATAAGTAGTTTTCCTCCCAGGAGGGCTGACTCAGTTGGAAAGGAATCGTTTTGCTAGGGGTGGCAGGATGGGAATTTCAGAAAGAAAAGGCGGGGCGTGTCAAGATGATAGAGAATAAGAACGGGGCCTATCAAGTTATTCTACATGTGAACCTGGTCCATCAATATGGGAAATGAACTAATGAAAGGTGGCCTAACCTGGGTTATGATAGTTCTAAGCTTACCCCTACCCTACTTGCCCTCTCACATAAGGCAAGGCGGGCAAGGGAGTATTGGATATCCTGACCTGTGTGATAAATATGACCTTTCTTGCCTCTAAAATAGATAAGGGGCCTCAGGTAAGGACCTCACCAACTGGATATAAAGTAATAACCTTTCTTGCTTGCTTGTTGGTCTTACTAAGATCACACGTTCCTTATTTATCGCATTCAATAGCTGTCTGGTCTAGCGGGGGCACTGCGGGACTGAATAATGAATTCATCGAGGCTTTTCAAGAGACCTGTTCTATTTGAAAGGTCAGTAACCTCAGAAATGCCACGAGCGATGGCGGCCTTCTAGTCGAGAGTTCGCTTACTCACCCTGCAATAATCATAATAATAATGTGTGGGTCAGAGGCGGGATGACCTGGGAGACCAACTTATGAGGTATTGTTTGCGAAAAAGGGAGATCTTCTACGGAAAAACCCCTTTCCCGTAGCAACGGGAAACACCCCAAACCCGAAGTTGTAAAGCCATGAAAAGAATTCCTTCCTCAGATTTCACGAGTAGGCGGGTAGGTGGGGAATAAGAGTGACCCGGAAGAAGAGCTTGATATGAATGGAATGGATCCCTGGGGAGAACCAGCTAACCCAGTTGGAAAAAGAGAAAACCGCTCATAGAAATCTGGTGTATTCGAACCCTTGCATATCGATACCTTTAATCCATAGCCCAGAAGCGCTGTTCGAATTCATTTTGTTTCCCAATCCTCGCTGCTGGGATATAGCTCACCTCCATGAAAGCTCGTGATCCGAGGGCAGGGTTCCTTCCATCCAGAATCATGAATCTTATAACCATAAGAATCTTCCTCAACAATTGATTCTATTGTGCTATATGCTCGCTTGCTAGCGCTAATGATTCAACGAAAGCTCAAAAGCATATTTATACCCTTTCTGCTTTTCTAAGAAACCGCTTGAATCGAATCGAATCATCGAGGCAAAAACAATAGCTACAGCTCTGCACCATTGATTGTATAAAGGCCGGCGCAGCCGATTGTATTGATGAGCGCTTACTCCGATCCTCAAAAATGATCGCGTCTATCGCATTTCCAATCAATTCATCCCGGTTGATGCATTTGAATCGAATTACTTTCATGCATGCCCCGCACTGGCGTTGAATGCACTATTACGACCAGCGGATCAACTCCATAGATAGGAAGGGGGGACAATAGATCCAAACCAACTCGTGAAACCAGGAAGGAAGGCAGTCAGACGCAGGCAAGCAAGCAGATAAACAGGCTGGCAGGCATAACCGGACTTTCTTTCTAACGAATCCTTACCTTAGCGTAATTACATATATAATGATATATATCTTTGTATACGATATTCTTATCAAAAGGCTAGTAGAGAGCAAGTCTTATTGCATACATGTTATTTCAATCGAAAAGCCTATATCTCCCCCCGTAATGCCTGCTCGTTTACTTTGTTTATGATGATAACCCCCGACCAAATCGAGACCCAGCATCAGTGACAGTCGAAGATCCGGATCCACCCATTGAAGAATCATAGGCATCAGTGTTAGATACAAATCCAGTTCCAAGCCAAGTGAAAGCATCCGAGTAAGCACCCCTTCCGGGTCGATAGCCAGTAGCAGGAGCGGTAGTTTACCCCGTTAATCCACCGGAATCACTGATTTCAGTAGCATCAGTTATGAATAGGTGGCATAGGCCACGGAGGCTACGGTAGCATAGAGAGCAGAAGCAATTGACCGAGTGAAAGCAGCACAGGTGGTTGGAGTTTAGCAAAGGTATAACCCCTTAAGATCTAGATCGAGAGCTTGTTCTCACATTTACTATAATTCAAATAACCTACTTAAGACTAATACTAATAAAGCAATGAACCCAATGGTATAGAGTCCATCGTCTCTATAGAAAGACGCACAAGGAAGGAAAGCACCGCTTTACCCACTTTATACCTGCCGGGGGAAAAGAACAAGCTTAGAAAAGAAAACTTAATACGGGGGCGTTAGATGTGTGGAATAGACTGGGTGAAAAGTATGCACAAAGGCAAAGCCAGTAGATCCACCGACGGATTGAGTTTCCGATCCTTCAGTTGACCCCACCCCCACAATACCACTAAGACTCAACCCCATACCTTCCGGTAGTAGACACTAAACCTAGAGGCAGATCTGTTTTATATAGTAGAAGAATATGTTCCGGATCCATAATCCACTGATATAGGTGAATAACCATCAGTTGATCTAGCCATCGGAGGGACACTAGGCCTGGGAAATACAGTAGAAGGAGGAGCATAGGTGAAAGTAGAGGTAAAGACAGGAGAGGAAACAAAGGCAGGATTTTGACCATAAATAGATTCAATATACGAGGGAAGACCGGTGCAGGGAGAAGGATAGGTAGGGACCTAGACGGAGGGTAAAAAAGCGGTGTGGGAAACCAAGGAAGAAGGACTCCGAACCATAGGAGGAGATGCGGAGGAGACGAGAGGAGGGGACCAATATACTAGGTAGCCCCAAGGGACTCCTGATCCCGTGCAATTAGGACCATGAAAGGAAGGGAACTGGGAGGGTCATTTCATTATCCCGTGCATGTGCATGAGGTTTAGTCAGCTGGGTTGGTTTTTCCCTGCACTCCCGAGAAATGGGTTGGTTCAGTATAACCCACAAAGGAAACACACCACATTCTTTATCCCTCCATCACGCCATAACATCTTGCCACCCCGTAGTACGCCTCCATCTTACTACAACCCGCAGAGCGCACACATGATACCTGTTGTCAGTCAATCGCACGAATAGAAAGCATAATCACCGCTATCCGTCACCCAGCCACTATGCTACATGTTACAGTAAAGCTCCGCCATAAAGTATACCGAGCCATCCGCCCATCTACAGCCCATATAGCCCCCAGTGCACTCCTAAGTCAGTCGAAAGACCAGACACTCCAATTTTCACGCCCAGATAATGATCCTGTAGCGTAGTTTACCCATATCCCGTATCGAAAACAGATGCAGTTACATGTACGGACCCAAATGCAGATCCAGATTGAGTTCGAGCAGATCGAGATCGAGTTCCTGTCCTATAGCGAGTTGTTTACCTTGATTAAGTAACTAAGCTAGCAGCACCCGTAAGAGCAGTCTCAATAGCAGTGGTTGAAGGACAGATAGCAAGGCGAGGCAGCGGACAGGCACACAGTAAGGGGGGCTGCGCCATCCATACCCACGGATAGAGCCCATCCCAAGCGCATCGATAGTTTACCAGCCACTCCCCTTACCAATCAAACCTAACGCCCACTGGACACTATAGTATGACGTTACGTTCCGGGCTTACCTACTGTTATTTTCTCCTTTGCATGTGATAATCTGATTCCCTGCTTTGATCCTTCCTCATAGGGAGTAGCAATGGAGGCCACAGAGGCAGAGGTAGATTCACCAGAGTGGCATCCCGGCCAGTGCCATCTGGCGGTACGTGAGCTATATCGAGAGTCATGTCCCGCGGCCTCACGCCACACCAAATCTAGCTAAGCGTACAACAAATCCTAGGCTAAGCGACTCGCCCAAGTTACAAAGTAATAGCTGGTAAATTCATCTATCTTCAAGCTTCAAGGAGGATTCGGGCCTCAAATACGACTACGACTACAACTCAGAGACTTGGTAGGCGACTCATACGACTCAGAGACTTGGTAGGCATTCAGAGAAGAAAACATATTTTGGTAGGCGAATTGAACTTTCCTCTTCAATTTACTTATTTGCCCCTCAAATAAGTCAAAAAATGGTCGAGCACCTCTTCAATTTACTTATTTGCCCCTCAAATAAGTCAAAAAATGGTCGAGCCCCCTAAAGGGTCCTTACTAGTCGAGCGTGCTTACGCATCCTAAAGGTCCTCTTCAATTTACTTATTTGCCCCTCAAATAAGTCAAAAAATGGTCGAGCCCCCTAAAGGGTCCTTATCAGTCGAGCCCCCTAAAGGGTCCTTATCAGTCGAGCCCCCTAAAGGGTCCTCTGGTAGGTGGCGAAAGACCAGCAGTTTGGTAGGAGAAGGAGCGAAAAGCCGCTAGTCATAGCCAGGAGTACTAGCCAGGAGTACTAGTCGATCATAGCCAGTCTTAGCCTTAAGGTATAGCCTTAGTACTAGCCATAAGATACTAACTAGAGTACTAGCCTTAGTAAGTTCCTTAAGGTAAGTACTAGCCATATGGACTTAAGAGTGAAAGCCATAAGGTAGGGTAGAGAAATTAGCTTTATTTCAACTTGCCTTTCTCTTTAGTGCTCTCTTAGAGTAGAAGTAGCTGTAGTTCTTTCTCTTTTTAGTAGTGCTATAGACCCTTTCTCTCTCTATAACGACTAAATTAGCTGTAGTTCCACTTGTTGCTCTTAGCTTTAGTTAAGTTTTCAATTCTCTTTCTAATGACTCTCTCTCTATGGAACTGGGCTATTCCATGGAACTGGTTGTGTCGTTTAGCTAAGCTTTACTTATAGGTTAGTATCTATGATAAGCCACACTCTCTCTATCAACATGTCTAGCTCTTGCCTAGCCTGGTTCAGTTCATAAAGCAGCTGACTTACGGTTCATAAAGCTTAGTTGTACCAGCAGCTTCCTTATTTGTAATACCCTAGCAGCTTCCTTAGTCGTAGTTTCAATCTAGCTTGTCTCGCCATACGTTCACGTTATAACAGCCCTCGGTTTCTTTCTCCCAGCTTCGGTGGAGTTGCGTCAAGCCTTGCCGTTGTAGCAAACTATCTCTAGCCACTACCTCCACGTTAAAGCATCACAACCATACCCGAGTAAGAAGGCCCACATCACTAGCCGAGAGGAGAAATACCTCATCACTGACCGAGAGAAAGGAAGAAAGATGTCCCCCATCGTTCCCAACAGATGAGAGAAGAGGAGATATCGCCATACGATAGAGGATAAGGCCCCTATCACATGATACCTGAGTCACCATCAAACCAGATCCCGTTCAATCCATACCCCTTTCACCAGACCTCGTTCACTAGAACCGAGAGAACCTCATTACCCACCGCCCAGTACCAGGAGGTTTACACAGGGAGGCGCATTTACGGGATGCCGGTACTCAATCCTGGTTCTCGATGCTCGTACTAGATGCTTGATATAGATCTCGAAAAAGAACTCTCTACACGAACTACACAAACTCTTTATCTATACTCTAAATAGATTTCTAAATAGATCTCTCTACCGAGATACTTCTCTAACTCGGTCTAGATCTATACAAAGAAAGGGACAAGCTTGCTAGAAGTTGCTTAGCTTACTCTTGTTGTATAATAACATATATAATGCTATCATTGCTCGTGCTGTTAATGAAACGAGGCTAGCTAGGTGCATCTGGGAATTAATGAATGAATGAATGGCGAATCGGCTTTAGAGGTTTGCTTTCGATCCGAATAGAATTCTGAAAGGAGGGGGAAAAGTAAGCACGCTATTAGTTTATTATGCACGGTCGGATAATTACGTATATAACACAATCAGTGAATCATTACTGCTTGAGTTACTTTCTTCGAGAGTGACTTGGCTGGATTGTTGCAGAAACCTAGGCTGGGATCAGAAAACGGCTTGCTCGCTTGCTTCAACTTATCTCTATCTGCCTGACCTCTACCCTCCGCCCTATTCTAATCCGATGGCTATGATCCGCTATAATCCGATTGGAAAATGGGACAGGAATACCCTCATACATAGAACGAAGCAGCCGGTCCGCTCTGCGAAGTGCTCTTGATTGATAAGGCGATGGCGGCCTTAGCAGTCGAGCCCCTGCCGGTTAGGGTTTGCTTATTGGGTGGGGGGCTGCCGGGGGCATCCTCTCTTTTCGAGGCATCTCCATCTCTAATAACGGACGGCCGGCATCTCGAATTCAGTCTTATTACGTATATAATAGTTCTAATTAATGGTTCGGCGGTGAAGTCTGTCCTCTCTTATATTAAGGTGAATGGGAGCGAGTCGGGTTCCGTGGAGTTAGTAGTCTCCTTTTCTTCCGGGTTGAGAAGGAAGGATTGCTTGCCTGACGATAGGAGGGCAAGGAACGCGCGGGTCACAACGCTTGCATATTCACACGGGATCGTATAGACATTCAACACCAATAGCTCAGCTTTTCACCAGCGACCTTGAAAGGGGCTCTATACTTTCACATGGCCATGAGGAGCGGGAGCGGTAACTCATAGGCTATCTGTACTACACCTTTACTACTAATAGGTATTCTAACAGGTAGCATCTTTTCTCTTACTGCCAAGGTTTTCTATCTTTATGCATTGAGTTAGGCCATCTATAGCACATACATCTCTTGCTCCATTCGTTGGGGAACGCTTGCTCGTGGTCGGTGGGGAAGCGTATTAGCTTTCCTTGGGGTTACCATATTCTATTGCGGACCTTTATAAGGAGGAATACGCGTGTGGGACAAATCATGAGGGGCAAGGAACTATTCATGAGCATGAGCTAGTGGGGATACTACGTCTAGTGGGGATAGTACGTATAAGATACTGCCTTAGAGACTGCGGCGTGCCCGTATGAGGCCTTAGGTGGGATCTTCTATACATTCAATAGCATAAAGGGCATCACTAGTAGGTCTCAATTGGGGGTCCCATAGGTCGTCACTGCCTTATACAATAGAATAGATAGAATACACAGCCTACAGGGTGAGCCAACGAACCAAGGATCACTACTTTGGAGTGCCTCGGGTACCGAAGCCATCCATTCGGGTACGCATCACTAGTTAGTGCCCGATGGGGATAGTGTAATAGTCGGGCTAGTGGGGCAACGAATAGATATGCATCCGTTAGCTCCGTTAAGGAACACCTTAAGAGAAAGGAGATCCGTTAGCCTTAGGAACGAGATAAAGACGAGATATATCTTTAGGAACAAGAAACGTTGCTAAAAAAGTGAGGATCTTTATACATACGTATCCAGCCGTTAGTGGGGCTAGTGGGGCAAGGAACTATTGGGATAAAGTGAGCTTCTTTACGGTTAAGTGAGCTTCTTTATACATACCTTAGTGCCCGTATGAGAGGAGATTTCAGGAAGACATCACTGCCTGAATGAAAGGAAGGCACACCTGAATGATAAGAGCTACTACCTTATTCCTAACTTTCTCCCTGTAAGATTCTTCTACTAATGCAAGTGGCCAAACACCTTTAGCTCCTAAACACATGCTTGCTTAGATAAGGAAGGACACGGGATTCACTGGGGCTTGAACCACACAAAGTAGAACTAGCCGGGATCAACCTCAACCTGTACGAGTCTTCAGTTGCGGGCTGCTAAATAGCCCTCTGGACGAGTAGTTCCTTACCCGGATAATAGCTCCCCGTACGATCAAAGTTCCTAACCGCTAAATAGCCCCCTATACGAGTATTAGTTCTCCTTTTGACCACCTAAGGGACTCTCTCACTTTGCCTAGCTGGGTTCGGCCTAACCTTGGGGCTTTCATTCAATGGCTCCCATTAGCAGCTTGACAACACAATTTAGCCCTGACTAAGCCACCCTAGGACACTTTAGTCTATATCTACTTATGCATGCTTAGATAAGGAATGTAACCCGGATTACCGTTACACAAAAAGACGGTTCACCTCAGCCAAGTATAGGTTACTATACATAAGAGCCCCCTGTACGAGGATAGAGGATAGTAGTTACGCGCTGGTAAATAGTGCCGGAACCCGTACAATAGGTGCCGGCTACATAGCTCCCTGTACCAGTCTTGGTTGCTGGCTTGAAAGTAGCTACGGAACGATTATATGGTCTATCCTAAGGCCGGTATCCCTAGATAGTTCTAGTTATTGATATAGATAGAATGAACATGCCATCAGTTACTTATTCGGGCTTGCTTATCTTCTCAAGGAAGCCTCCTCATACCCATTCGTAGAGTTACCCACTCTAGGCACTCTTCGGGGGGCTCGCTCGTCAAGGAGTATGGGTGGATAAATGCGGATCGCTGCTGGGAGGTCCAACCACCCTAAACTTTTCTCTTCGGCCATTCTCCCGGGTGCAGAGCAGATTTGTGAATTTGTTACGGCAACGTAATATTTGTCTCATCTTTTTTGAAATTACGTATATAACAACGGAAGTCCTTCCTCCGGTACTAGGTAAACCAAGAGTTCCAGTCCCAATCTTGAATTCAATGGCGAAATTCGTGATTTGATCATATTTCACAGACTATCTCCTTACTTCAAAGTCTTATTGAATAGAGGAAGAATATCATAAGTAATGGTATGCCTACCTTTATTCCATCCAAGCTCTTTTTGTAGAAGAGGAATAAGGTAAGGGATGGCCTGGTAAAGATAAGGACCTTAGGGGCTATGGTTCCCCTACGGAACCCTTACTTAACGAAGAAAGGAAGTATTTACCTACAATAAAGAACGTCCAATTGCCCGGCCGGAAATAAGAAAAGGCCAAGGAGAAAGAAAGTAGTACACAATACCAAACTGTCTCAAATCCGCCTATATAAAATACGCCTATAACGCCTTATTTACTGTATCAAATACGCCCCGTGCCCTCCTTATTTCTTTATGTAAGTAACGTGTGCCTTGCCATGCCGTAACGTGCGTGTTTCCGAACGAGGGCCTTGCTCTGATGAGCTTATTAACCAGACACGTGCATGGCCAATCCATCCATCGATGGTTGGAAAGTGAGGTCAAATTTCATAAAAAGAGCCATTGAAGCGGTTTTCTCAAATGCCTTATAAAGTAGAGTTCCCCGCCCGTGGATAGGAACGGGTGGAAACGCCTAAAGTGCAAGCTTTGGTCTAAACCCTTAGTAGTGCTTCCTTCCATTAGATCCGGCATCTCTTACCGGCTCTTATTGTCTTCGGTTTCTTGGATCCTACCATCTCGAAGTATTCCAATTCTCTGGGATCCGTGGGACAAGGTGGGACTCGCACGCCTTTCCTTTTGGGTGGTTTCGGTTCTCTGGGCAATCAGTTCCCTTTCCAGGCTTGTCCATTAACCGGATTCCCCTCGGGGGATACTGATAACCCTCCTTGTCACCCTTCCACAAGGATTCACGTGCTTGATTCTAAATATTGATCCCAAACCCCCTCTCCCCAACATCCATCTGATCCGTATACCTAGTAAATGATTCCCCCATAAGGAGAGGTACGTTAGTGACTCGACCAGCGGGAGAGGTACGAGAAGAACTAATAAGGCCGCCATCGCTCGACTAACAGGAGAGGAACTGGAGG
>Ga0139314_100301_pt1 | contig 12424 bp, 6 predicted proteins | sample In2P11_FD_99376 | JGI IMG/M metagenome (GOLD analysis project Ga0139314, IMG submission 99376)
AGCTACCCACCCGTCGTGTTGCTGGCCGCGCTGGATGCGGTGGACGTGGCCGAAGAGCCTACAGTACTTGACGTCGCCAGAGATGCTGTGGTTGTCGTCGCCGGTACAGCCGGCGAAGTGATATGTGATGAACTGCTCGCGGACAAGGAAGAGCCTATTTGGGAGGAGATTGAGGTATGAGCCGCTGTGGTAGATGTTGTCAATGTTGAAGGTGTTGAAGATGTTGAGGCTTTTGGGGACGATGAGGATGTTTCCGTCGACTTGCTCAAATTCGAAGCCAAACTCGCCATCATCGATGCCTGCGACGCCTGCACAGACGACATTTCTGGCGATATTGATGTCGGGAATCCATTTGAGCTGATGGTCGCCATCATTGATGCAAAGCTCTGGCTGTCGATACTGTCGGTAAAGGTAAAGGGCGGAGAGGAGACTCCGGAGGACGCCATGTTCATTATGTGCGACGCACTCATACACGAGGGATGACAGCCGCAGCGGGCGAAGCAACGAAAAAGAAATCGGGCCCCCAAGCGGACACGATAATATGAATAGCTCTGATGAAATATTTCAGCAGGATCGAGTTGGAAGGAACAGATGACGCTCGTTCGATGTAAGCAGAAGGATTGTAGGATCCGCGCGACGCAGGACGAGGATATTACTTCAGACTCGTGTTGAAAGAAGAACCAATGGCTTGACAAGTGGGCTGGCACACGAAGGTTGGCAGCAGCCACGACTTCGCATAATCTCGTCCTCGGACAGCAAACTGGTTAACAGTTAGAGCAAAGCTAGCCTAAAAGCACAGTGGTTCAAGGCAGCAGATACGAAACAGGTTGGAGGGGTTCTCAAGTAGCGGACGTCCGGTAGCTCGAACCAAATTGAGTAGTAAGCCTGTAAGCGGACCCCTATGCGAAGAGACTATAGGTGGGTAGCTCCAAGCAGTCCACACTTCCTGCAGGCTCCTTACCGAATACTACCACCGGCCACGCCTGGCTGCCATGAACGCCATGCCGCCTCTTCAACGGCCACGGGCTATTGACACAGTTTCAAGCCCATGATGAGACTGATCATGTCGTGCTCGCTAGCGTCAGTCGTGCTCTTCAATGTTCCGGAGTGTAACTGAACAACTGACTGGTAACACCTTCTGAGAATGAGTTGCGGGTGGTTGGTTCAGATGAAGCTCCGGCATTGGCTGCTTGTTGCTATTTGGAGATCACGTTGTATAAAACTAGACTGCACGTGGCACCGAATGGGCATAAGCAGAGGACAGCTCCGTGCTTGGTGGTGTTGGCCCTTGTCGACGCTGTGACAAGCTTGGCAGGTCACTGCGCCTACATTGGGCCTAAGACACTCCTATGATGCACATATGTCGGAGGTTCTGTCCAGTTTTCACCGACGCTGTCATTTTTGCACTACAATACCCGTTAAGAGGAAGGCGGGAATGCTCCAAAAGCAACCAATAGTGGTGCCAATCTTGCGGCTAGGGCTCAACTAACGGTCACATCGAAGCCAAGGCGGCAGGGTGATGTAATTAAAGGTGGTGATCTTGAACAGCATGTGAGACATAATTTGAGGCTACCTATGTATAGCAAGACCCAGTTCTACAAAGGTAACAAAAGGGCACACTCCCTTGTCACCGTCCATGCTATTATCTACCCTGTTTAGTAGTTAAGCATTATGTCGTGAAAGTCACGACGCATGATTGTAAGATCAAAGATCGTAAAAACGAAATTGAACAGCAAGTGACAGATCAAGCCAGGTTAGGCCAGGTGTATGTGTACACTCAGAGCTTGCTGCAATATCACAAGCATAATGTCAAGGCTCCTCTGCAATGAGCCCGCTATTGCTATAGCCGCTCGATGGTCTATGATTTGTGGGTGATATCGTAGCGAGGCTTGTCATCTCCTCAATATAGGCACTATTGCAACTTGAAACTAACATAACGCCATTGTGGCGCTGATGTTCCGTCCCTACCGTCGTGAGTGTATCTGCGGAGAATAAGCGAAGCAATTGAGGCTTAAAATCCCCTATTGAAACACGATAGTAGTCGGCAATGGTAAGCCCAGCCTCGGAACTGATGTAGTTGTGCTGCGCCTTTGCTTGCGCATGGTCTTTCTTGAGCTTGTGCAACGAACACGGAAGACTTGGCTAGCAAGATGGGTGAACCAGAGTCTCATGTGTGAAGAACTGGAATCATGGAAATTTGTGTGTTGCGTTGGTGCGCACCGAGCACGAACCTCCACTGCCAGGTACGGGCTCGACGTAAGAGGTGATGCAAGTATGAGAACCTCAGCTCCAAGTCTTCTTGAACTAGGTCGAGCCTGTTCATCCATGATTTTTGAAGGGGGAAAAACGATTGTGAAACGCACAAGCCTGTAGACCTCAACCAGACGCGATTGTTGGAAGGTCAGCATTATGACCGTCAACTGAACTGCAAGGAGTACGGATATTGCAGGAAGGAGCAGTACTGGGCGAGGTTTTGAACGACCATACTCGAAGCTGGGAACAGAGAGGACCCTCCTCGAGCCTCATCTGCTCGTAGAGTCTCGTCAATGTCGATTTTTGTCGTGATTTCCACATAGTCTGTGCAGATGACTAAAACTCATGCTGGGTTGAACAGGACCGACTTCACCCGAAACTTGGCTTTGTACCCATTGGCACTGGCGGCGGAGCTTGCATATGTGCAGGCTTACGCGGTGCTGGTGGCGGCGGAGGCTTCCTTGCAATCGAGGCAGACAGCTCTGTTGCAGCAGACGATGTCACCTGTGGTGGTATACTGGTCAGATGCTGAGGTGCTTGGAGGGACGGAGTGTAAGACGGGACGATAGGAGTTTGTTGATATTGCTGGCCAACTTGTGACGTTTGTTGTTGCTGATGCGTATTGTTCTCTGTATCACTGTGCTCGTCGAGGAACTTGTTGATCTTCGAAGTCACTTTGTACTTCTGGTCCCAAGCCTTCGCTTTGGCCTGAGCGGTAGCTATCGAGTCTGCATGCTTCTCTCGGAAAGCGCCTGCTGACCGTTGTGCCTGATTAGCAGTCTGAGCCGCAGATTGTGCATCCGCAAGGCTGATTGACTGCGGATTTGTGCGCAGATTCTGTGCGGTCTGAAAGGCAGACTGAGATTGTTTCCATGATGGCATAGAAGTTTGTGAAGACGAAGGAGACGGTACTTGAGCTGCCAGTAGAGGAGTCGCTACAACAGCGTTCTCCTGGGAAGGTGATTTCATCCTTCCAAAACGTGCATGTAGCTCGGACAATTGCTTCGTACTTGACGGTCGCGCCGCACTGCTCTCGTTTCCCCACGGATTTTGTGCATCGTTGTTCCCAATTCCAAATTCTGGCACAGACACACCAGCTTTTTCAAGTCTACTGACCGCAGACTGATTTAAATACGGGTCAGTGCCCGGTTTCGTGGCAGCCACATTGTAAGGTGGTGGAGTTTCGATCACCGGAGGTGAAGTCGTGTTCTGTCTCGATGGTAATCGTGGAGGAAGTCTCGGCTGGCTTGATGTGGTGGGAGTCTGGGTGCGTGAGGGAACTCCAAGCACTGGCAGAGCCTCTCGGCGTACAGGAGGAGGAGGTAAATTGTCGGTTCTCAGGCCAGTACGATCCGCGCGATATGGTAGTGCTGGGGGGGCTGACCTTGCTGGCTGTTCGTCCTCTGCCGGTGGCGTAACAGCATGGTTCGTTTCATGGACCTGCTCCAGCCGCAAGGGTGCACCAAGACCCTCGCGATGAGGTGTGATCTCGTTCGGGAGTGCTGCTCCACCATGATAGTTGACATTCTTGGGTGGTGGACCGAACAAAGCCGGGTCCTTTAGGGTGGCCAGTGGTCTCGACACATGTTCTCGAGCGGATTCAGCTTCGGATTGCTTGCCTTTACCCATCCAGCCTGCCTGCGATTGATATAATCAGACTTCATGCTTCATGCTCCAGATCTTCGATCACACTGACCACTTGGTTTATACCCTTGAAATCGCCGCGCCACGATTCCTTACCGCCTTCTTTACCCTTTGGATGCCACCCGTTCTTCACTAAACCCCTCAAGTCGCTCATCCTTATTTGTTTATCTGAGTTTGAGATTTGGGAAAAGTGCGACGACGGCTGACCAATGTTGAGAATGTGAACGAATAAGAGGCTAACTATTCAGACGTCGCAGAGATTGTTGAGCGCGTCTGATCAATGGTTCGATATGTTATAACACAGTCATTGTTGGGAGCAATCATCAGTAAGTTGTTGTGCAGTGTCGAATCATGGACTGTGGCTTTGCGGTCCTGCAGACGACGTTTCTCCGCATCTGGCTGCCACCACGGGATCCGCCGACACTAAGGTAAATCAGGAAGTGGCAAGCTTATCCGAGCTTGATTGTTGTGCACTGTACAGTATATATTGTCGTTTCCTGAAGAGACAACATTATGAACCCAGCATGCGGCCGACACAAGCTGTGCAGCTCGCGAATATGAATCCAGCATCTTAGCCTCTTGCTGCCAACAGCAATAATTACGTGCAGGATCCCTCACAAGATTAACGTGGTTGTCTACGAGGCCTCCATTGATCCATCGCGTACAGCCTCATAACTCGATCTTCAACGTCACTGAGCTACTTCCCAGAATGGCTGTCAGCGGCTTTTGCTATGCCTGCTGAGACGTGGTAAATGGGCCACTATCCACGGTGGTCATCCAGTCTATAAGGGTTGGACTTGAGCTAGTATTCAAAGTGATGCAGCAAGAGGAAAACCTCAACCTCGACTTCATCGGCCGTACTGACTAGAAAGCAAGAAAACGAGACTAGCTCGCATGTCCTGCAATCTACAAGCGGCTTCGTTGTAAGTACCAGACTTTGCTTGTTACTAATGGCGGGATTACGCAGCTCGACACCGAAACTCGAAAAGAATATCGATGTTCTTGCTGTCTGACCCATCAGAAGTCGTTCTCTCACCTCGCACTTGGTCGTGGAGGATAATAAGACTGGTTGTATTTGTCCGAAGATGGTTCGGCGTAGATGTCCAGGTCGGTACTGCTTGATTTGATAGAGTCAGAAGCAGCATGAGTTTGAGCGAAAAGGCTGGGACAATGATGAACTGCTATTTCCAGCCTATGACCGCTGCAACACGATCAGGCACGGTGTTGCTCCCTCCAATCCTTGGGATGTTTGTCTCACCACTCGCAAAAAGCTCGTGGAAGGAATTACAAAAAGCCAGGACATGGGTCAGCAGCAGTAGTGTAACGATACACGACACAGCATAACACGTTTGCTAAATTGTCGTTGTAAGTTCTGTCAATTAGCGCCATGACCTGGGTGACGCTCATAAGAGTAAGTTTGTAAGTTTGTTCGCGTCACGTATCTGGGCATGGACACCGCCATCATACATACTCAGGAAACGTCTAATCATGTAATGATAAGCAATTTGGTTCACTTTGGTAAGTTGGCACGAGTGAGACTAGCAGAAATAGTTAGTAGCAGAGCCAGCTCGGTGTCCAATCCCTTCCGTCAGGCCCTGAATATCAAAGGCTTCGCCAACCGCCTCCTCACCAGATGACAAGGCTCCGGTGTGCATGCCTCGCGGAACGACGAACGTTCCGGCACCATGGAACAATGTGTTACAGGACACTATCACTAGCCATGTGGTCTCTACTTGCACAAACTGGAGACATGCATAAGTCTGTAACCCGACATGGTGTTCTGGAGTCTTTCTCACCGCCAATCTGGAAGCTGATAGCAGATAGAAATCCTTTATTATTTGACAAAAAAGAGACTTGCGCACTGCGAAGATCAATCTCAAATAGACCGTGTGAAGTACTTGTCGCACCACGAAACTGGAGCTAGGGAAATGTCTGTGGAGGTGAATCAAGTTGTGTGGAGTACGAGCACTTGTACTGTAGCTCTCCAAACACCTAAGGAATTCGGCGAGAATGCACGTCAAGTACAGGACACTAACCGGACTGTCTTGACATTATGCACTAATGTGATCGACTAGCCTCTGGAGGTGGGTGCTCCGGATCAGCTCTCGTCGTCAACGAAAGTGATGGTGATGAATGTGCCCACGGCCCTTGTACGAATTCTTACTGTGGTAGACAGCGATGTTATCAGGATCGTGAAGCTTTATTGCTCCCAGTATATCGTGGCATAAGTATGCGACGTGAAGGCTTACTGGCTTCATTTTGAGAGTCGGTACCCGTAATGAAAGACTCCAGTGGCGATACGTCTGACCATTGCGCTATACTGTAGACCTTTGCCGGCCAGTTGTTAGTTCACGAGCAGACGCAAGTACAGTACATAATTGTACGCTGTGCACATGGTGCAGCTTTCCCACTCCAACCACCAACTTCGGCTTGTTACAATAAAGTGGACTGAGCGACATTGATGCTGGGTTGCATTGAGCCTGGCTCGAGTCTCGAAGATATCAACGCTGCCACTGCAGATACAGAAACAGAGAAGAGCTCGTATAGTACTGTGGCCAGGACCTCTGACCAAAGGTCAGATCTACAGTACAAGTGGTGAAAAACGCGGAGGCGGAAGGGATAGCCCTGGTCGAACTTCTGCAGTGAGATTAACTTTGGAGCTTAGCGGCAGATCTGGCCCGAGCCCAGGCCCGACGATTTAATTTGTGCTTCTCTGTCGCCACTGTTGAAAGTTGTGGGCAGAAGGTGGCTGCATGATTCAAAGCAGTATGTTTGCAGAATTGGTTCAAAACTGATCCAGACTGTAAATTGTAGCCGAGTTCGACTTCGTTCACACTTTACGTTGGTGATGTGAAGGATGTCAATGATAGCGTTGCCACTGACGCTGATGATAAGCCTTTACTCACTAATCTTGGAGAGAACGACGTTAGCGTCAAGGTTGTCATTTCATCGAATCACCGTCGAAAAGCTTGTTGCACAGTGCAGTGTCATTTCTTCGAAGCCACCGAATCATTAGATTTTATTCGCAGATCCACTTCTAATAGCTCAACATCTGTGTGTGAATGAAAGACGATCATGCATGATGATAACGCATACTTCTCAAAAACGGCTGTTGGTCGTCGGTTATGCAGATGTTGGCACGCTCTACTCCGTAGCAGTGTCGAATGTGGTGGGGTTTCTGCGAGGACATACTGTACAGTATGAGCTGTGACTGATTAAAGGCTTAGAGACCAATCAACTAAAGTTCGAATTCTGTTGAAAGGACAGTCGGGAGTATCCTATAAAACCTTAGTGTTGGACTTTCGAAACGAAACTCTGGTCAATACGGTTGTGCACAAATTCTCTAGATAAAGATTGCCATACGTACTCAAGTACATGTACTGCAAACATTTTCATAACTCATGTTTATGGAGTAGTAATTTTTGTGTCATGGAAAACAAAGGAGCGTGATCAGCGTCGCACTCAATGTCATGTAAACACGTGGACGACCATCATGATTGCCTTAGGTTTAATTTGGGGAGGCCGAGGGTGCTCGCATGCTCCTGAGGGGATAATCTACCAAATTGCGGTATGCGTCGTACGCGAACACGACAACATGACTGGTTGGATCGCAAATGCTTACTTACATTATGCAGGCATGGTGGGCTGTAATTCGCAATTATTCGGCTCTTGGTTGGATGTCGCTCGTCCGTCCCTGAATCATGCATACAGTACGTCTTGGCCTGCTTATAACAAGTAAACAACGCGGAAGTCGATGCCAGCATCCTCCTGCCATGTGAAGTCTCATTAGCCATAATCACTACGTGCAGACCTTTTCATGTCATGTCGAAAGGCCACAAAACACCTGAAAGCCACCACGTACGTACTCGACTCTGACAGTGCGAATACTTGTATCCCCTAGCAAGGAGGGCAAACTTTGTGGTATTCCTCGCAGCCTCCGCGTTGCAGGCTACCGACACTTTGATATCTGCTGGAGAGCGCGTTGACTCGTGCTCGTGCTACAACAACAATCAATACTGGCAATACTTGTTGAACTAGCTGATTTAGAACTCATGCAACAGCCCGCTATCCAATGACTCGATGCGAAGCATCAGCTGTTTTTACAAGATGAGCTGCTATGCTACTATCCTGCGTGAGGCACAGAGTTTACCAATGGCTGATTGCAGGACAGAGGCATAACTTTGTCAGCTGAGAACACCCATGAACTTGTCGTCATTTTTCCGAGCGAATGGAGTACTCTGAGGCTGTAGACACTCTACAGTAGCAAATTGAATACATTAAGAATGTTGACGTTGCAAAACATGAGACAAAGAGAATTCCGGCTTCGATCTTTACCGAACCTATTGAAGCGTGAGAAAGGGTATAGCTTGCGTCCTCCACATGCCTCTGAGCTCGGTGATAGGCAAGCGTGGTCCGGTCTAAGTTGTCACCCAAAAGGTGGTATAAGACACTGCATGGCTTGAGACTCTGCCTTTGTCAGTATAGGTATGTGAAGCACGGCCGAAGACTTTATCGTACGGTGAGTGGCCCATATAGCAAGCAAGGGGTGTACAAAGTCCATTCGTAAGTGCATTCTACACCACGAATCAAAAACCAAACACTCTGGTCAAAAGCCGAGAGGCTTCACGTGTCATCATCATTTGTGCAACGATGACAGGGATATCCTGCATGCACAATTCTCCTCCCGAAGCTTGATTCACGGTTGGGGTGTTGGAAGTACGTAAAGCTTTGAACTTCCAGCCCGTTGCAGTGCTTGTTCTGTGCAACGAGCGGGAACAGCTTCTACTGTACTTGCAGAGACACAGCATCACCTTGTCATCTGTGCCTCGCTCGAGAAACACATGTAGTGCCGGCCGACTGGAGCAAAGCAAGGAGCGGTTGGCAGTGATTGGAGAGGGGTTCTTGGAGTTGTCAAAGTGCTGCCAAAGTGCATGAAGATAGCCTAGCTTGGCGCCGTAGCATAAAGTTTAATGAACCTAGTAGTGCCGAGCAGGACCTAAACCTGCAGCACTCCTTTACGAGATTTCCACTTGGATCGGCCTGTGCAGCAGAGCCTTGCTTTCTCTACCCACTCGTTTGGTGCCTCCAAGTCCTTGCGAGAATTCGTTCTTGCATGTTCAACTCTACCGAAGCACTGCTTTCCTTCGATCGTTGTGTTCTTGACCAACTATATTACCACCTTCTTCGTCTTGGTCATTGATGAGCCTCTGTAACGACAACGTTCATTCAGAGATTGTTTTGTTTTTGCCACCTTCGTCGAGAACGGCTAGCATCCTCTGGCCACTTTCATTCATTTCGGTACAGGATCAATTCTCCTAACCAGGAGAACGCTGTTGTAGCGACTCCTCTACTGGCAGCTCAAGTACCGTCTCCTTCGTCTTCACAAACTTCTATGCCATCATGGAAACAATCTCAGTCTGCCTTTCAGACCGCACAGAATCTGCGCACAAATCCGCAGTCAATCAGCCTTGCGGATGCACAATCTGCGGCTCAGACTGCTAATCAGGCACAACGGTCAGCAGGCGCTTTCCGAGAGAAGCATGCAGACTCGATAGCTACCGCTCAGGCCAAAGCGAAGGCTTGGGACCAGAAGTACAAAGTGACTTCGAAGATCAACAAGTTCCTCGACGAGCACAGTGATACAGAGAACAATACGCATCAGCAACAACAAACGTCACAAGTTGGCCAGCAATATCAACAAACTCCTATCGTCCCGTCTTACACTCCGTCCCTCCAAGCACCTCAGCATCTGACCAGTATACCACCACAGGTGACATCGTCTGCTGCAACAGAGCTGTCTGCCTCGATTGCAAGGAAGCCTCCGCCGCCACCAGCACCGCGTAAGCCTGCACATATGCAAGCTCCGCCGCCAGTGCCAATGGGTACAAAGCCAAGTTTCGGGTGAAGTCGGTCCTGTTCAACCCAGCATGAGTTTTAGTCATCTGCACAGACTATGTGGAAATCACGACAAAAATCGACATTGACGAGACTCTACGAGCAGATGAGGCTCGAGGAGGGTCCTCTCTGTTCCCAGCTTCGAGTATGGTCGTTCAAAACCTCGCCCAGTACTGCTCCTTCCTGCAATATCCGTACTCCTTGCAGTTCAGTTGACGGTCATAATGCTGACCTTCCAACAATCGCGTCTGGTTGAGGTCTACAGGCTTGTGCGTTTCACAATCGTTTTTCCCCCTTCAAAAATCATGGATGAACAGGCTCGACCTAGTTCAAGAAGACTTGGAGCTGAGGTTCTCATACTTGCATCACCTCTTACGTCGAGCCCGTACCTGGCAGTGGAGGTTCGTGCTCGGTGCGCACCAACGCAACACACAAATTTCCATGATTCCAGTTCTTCACACATGAGACTCTGGTTCACCCATCTTGCTAGCCAAGTCTTCCGTGTTCGTTGCACAAGCTCAAGAAAGACCATGCGCAAGCAAAGGCGCAGCACAACTACATCAGTTCCGAGGCTGGGCTTACCATTGCCGACTACTATCGTGTTTCAATAGGGGATTTTAAGCCTCAATTGCTTCGCTTATTCTCCGCAGATACACTCACGACGGTAGGGACGGAACATCAGCGCCACAATGGCGTTATGTTAGTTTCAAGTTGCAATAGTGCCTATATTGAGGAGATGACAAGCCTCGCTACGATATCACCCACAAATCATAGACCATCGAGCGGCTATAGCAATAGCGGGCTCATTGCAGAGGAGCCTTGACATTATGCTTGTGATATTGCAGCAAGCTCTGAGTGTACACATACACCTGGCCTAACCTGGCTTGATCTGTCACTTGCTGTTCAATTTCGTTTTTACGATCTTTGATCTTACAATCATGCGTCGTGACTTTCACGACATAATGCTTAACTACTAAACAGGGTAGATAATAGCATGGACGGTGACAAGGGAGTGTGCCCTTTTGTTACCTTTGTAGAACTGGGTCTTGCTATACATAGGTAGCCTCAAATTATGTCTCACATGCTGTTCAAGATCACCACCTTTAATTACATCACCCTGCCGCCTTGGCTTCGATGTGACCGTTAGTTGAGCCCTAGCCGCAAGATTGGCACCACTATTGGTTGCTTTTGGAGCATTCCCGCCTTCCTCTTAACGGGTATTGTAGTGCAAAAATGACAGCGTCGGTGAAAACTGGACAGAACCTCCGACATATGTGCATCATAGGAGTGTCTTAGGCCCAATGTAGGCGCAGTGACCTGCCAAGCTTGTCACAGCGTCGACAAGGGCCAACACCACCAAGCACGGAGCTGTCCTCTGCTTATGCCCATTCGGTGCCACGTGCAGTCTAGTTTTATACAACGTGATCTCCAAATAGCAACAAGCAGCCAATGCCGGAGCTTCATCTGAACCAACCACCCGCAACTCATTCTCAGAAGGTGTTACCAGTCAGTTGTTCAGTTACACTCCGGAACATTGAAGAGCACGACTGACGCTAGCGAGCACGACATGATCAGTCTCATCATGGGCTTGAAACTGTGTCAATAGCCCGTGGCCGTTGAAGAGGCGGCATGGCGTTCATGGCAGCCAGGCGTGGCCGGTGGTAGTATTCGGTAAGGAGCCTGCAGGAAGTGTGGACTGCTTGGAGCTACCCACCTATAGTCTCTTCGCATAGGGGTCCGCTTACAGGCTTACTACTCAATTTGGTTCGAGCTACCGGACGTCCGCTACTTGAGAACCCCTCCAACCTGTTTCGTATCTGCTGCCTTGAACCACTGTGCTTTTAGGCTAGCTTTGCTCTAACTGTTAACCAGTTTGCTGTCCGAGGACGAGATTATGCGAAGTCGTGGCTGCTGCCAACCTTCGTGTGCCAGCCCACTTGTCAAGCCATTGGTTCTTCTTTCAACACGAGTCTGAAGTAATATCCTCGTCCTGCGTCGCGCGGATCCTACAATCCTTCTGCTTACATCGAACGAGCGTCATCTGTTCCTTCCAACTCGATCCTGCTGAAATATTTCATCAGAGCTATTCATATTATCGTGTCCGCTTGGGGGCCCGATTTCTTTTTCGTTGCTTCGCCCGCTGCGGCTGTCATCCCTCGTGTATGAGTGCGTCGCACATAATGAACATGGCGTCCTCCGGAGTCTCCTCTCCGCCCTTTACCTTTACCGACAGTATCGACAGCCAGAGCTTTGCATCAATGATGGCGACCATCAGCTCAAATGGATTCCCGACATCAATATCGCCAGAAATGTCGTCTGTGCAGGCGTCGCAGGCATCGATGATGGCGAGTTTGGCTTCGAATTTGAGCAAGTCGACGGAAACATCCTCATCGTCCCCAAAAGCCTCAACATCTTCAACACCTTCAACATTGACAACATCTACCACAGCGGCTCATACCTCAATCTCCTCCCAAATAGGCTCTTCCTTGTCCGCGAGCAGTTCATCACATATCACTTCGCCGGCTGTACCGGCGACGACAACCACAGCATCTCTGGCGACGTCAAGTACTGTAGGCTCTTCGGCCACGTCCACCGCATCCAGCGCGGCCAGCAACACGACGGGTGGGTAGCT
>Ga0139314_100275_pt2 | contig 12384 bp, 5 predicted proteins | sample In2P11_FD_99376 | JGI IMG/M metagenome (GOLD analysis project Ga0139314, IMG submission 99376)
TAGGGTGCCAGAAAAAGACCAAAAGAAGAGTGGGAGGAAAGAGTATGCATTTTTTGTTCTTCCGGAAAAGTGGAAACATAAAATCATTTCATTTTAGAATGTGAGGCCTTCAAAGACAACATGGAAAGTTATGTAGATATGTTGACATCTAGCTCTTGGGATAATCTATTTAACGAGGGGTTTGTCAAAAAGTTAGGAGCATTTATTGTGAAACTTCACAAAAAAAGAACTTATGTCCTATAGGCTATATTTTTAGCATAATTTTCTTTCTTTAAATAATATTTGCTCATAAAAACATTTACATATGAAAAAATTAGAGGGTATTAGATGCCTCTAGATTCAGTTAAGTCTGTATTTAAAATAAATATATACTGATTTAACTCAATTATATCTTAGATGCACATGAGGCAAAACATAAGACATGTAAGCGAATGTTCTATGTTACTAGCAAATGGATAATTAATGTTAAAAAGACCAATCGCATAGAACGAGAGTAAAAAATAGTGATAAGTTGACAATATCTTGAGCGGATTACGTGGGTGAAGGGAAGCCATAAGCAACCATATTGGTTTTCACATTCGCATTCGTATAAGCACAGCGAAGCATCTATCTCCTATTGTCCGAGAAAGTACAATATTTTATTATACTATGGATTGTTCTGCAATTTCGCTTCCACGCTCTTCATATGGTCCTTTGCAGTCACAGGTACTTTCCTTGTAGCCCACTCTCTTAAAATTTTTTCATCATAATTACACTAGAACAAGTAGAATCTCTGTTGCAGTTCAATAAGCAGTGGAACCCTTACTAGGATATATAATTCAGTGCAATATGGCCTAATATGCCAAAACCTTTATAAACTATGAATGGAAGAGTTAAAGCAGTCCCAAATGTTTCGCGAAATGACTTAAGTCACCTTGATAGTCATGAAGCGAAATCTCGGCAATTTAAACCCATAACACATGAGGCTGAACAGTGACGAGCACACATAAAAACAACTCGGATAAGATTCCATAGCGTTGATGTTTTAAGGGTCTGGATATGGAAGACTACGAGATGTTTTTAGACTTTTTGATACATGGTCTCTTTTGGATTTTGTGTTCTGATGTACATCTTAAGTTCCATAGAGACAACAGCATTGTATCTAGGACATTTGCATCGAGCTCAGGTCGGGGGTGGGGGATATCCACTAACTCTTGCCAGTGAGACCCAGCTTGGTGTTGGAGTATATTGGGTGCATTGAGCATAAACATAAACCGAAACCCATCTAAATCGAAGTTTCCTTTGAATAAAAATCTCAAGGTTGTGAAGCTCAAAGGAGCATATCTCAGAGTATGCAACTTCGAGCTTTTCAAATTTGAAGTGTCCAATTGACTCTGGGACCCAGGTTTATATGTGTTTGGGCCTTGGGCGAATATTTAAGTTGTGGAGGGGCAAAGGTATTACTTGGCAGGTCAAGTGTAGCCCTCTCAAGCTGCAGTAAGAGCACGGGTGCCCAATAAGCATGGAGTTGCCTTTGAGTCTTCATCTTTAGCAACTCGAAAGAAAAAGAAACACATATTACACGAACATGCTCCCAATTAGAATTGTGCTGTCCTATGGTATATTTATATTTATATTTTTTTGGTTGGGTACTAACCTTCCTATTAGGTAATATTGTTTTCCCTTTATGTTTTAGGAGTTGGACAAAATCTTCTTTATATTTACTGCATCACACACATGGACAAAAAAAATGAAATTTTAACTAGATTGGTGGGTTGTAAAGGACATGAATGGCGGTTTTAAAATGGTTACCTTAGGATATTGTGATGAACCCTATCATATGTATAAGTTGGGCAAGACTCCTCCTTCCTCGGAATAGAAAGGATTTGTTACTATGGTAGCCAATGTTGATAACACTAGCATGCTATGGTCAATGTTTGGGATATACAAACTTTGGCTCTTTGCGACATATGAGTTTTATGCACATGGCTAATGATTGTCCATGGATTGAACCACCTAGTGGTGTTTGCTAGGAAAACACTGTTAATTTTCTAACCCCACTAAATTGCAAATTATTTCCTAGCTAAAATTCCTACAGAGTCTCCATCCTTTATCCTTAGGTTATATAGCTTTTTCTGTAGGAACAATTTGTCCACTAATGATTTAGATTGATACAAAGTCCCTAACTTGTTCCATGGTGCCTTTGTTGTAGCTTCTCCTAAGACATTCAATAATACTAACTTTGAGAGACACAACCATATTGCTTTCTTTGCCTTTTGATCCAACTTGGTCTAGTGTGTAGTACACATATCCATAATGATCCACTTATTTTTGTTCACCAATAGTTCTTCCATTTTGAGTGTTAAACACTCACAAGTAATAATAGGCAGATTTAGATAAGGCTTGTGATTCATTTCTATTCACAAGATGTACATATTAATACATATGTCTGACCCTTGGTTTCATATTCCAAGAGGTATCTTAGACTTCCGTGATAGTTCACATTCGTTCACACCAACCCTATTGGATTAGGTGTCCAACATTCCCCTCTTAATCCGAATGGGTACATATGAGTCCAAGAAGAGAGCTGAGATACAAAAATGCATGGCAACCAATGGTTGAATATGCTCTCTAAAATGGTGGTTTAAGGAAGAGCACAAGCCAAATGAGGTAGAGGAACTTGAGGTCTCTACAAGTGGTGGCTTAAGGCTAATCACCAACTCTAGAAGTAAAGGTTGAAACAATTCTTGGAACAGTTCCATATCTAGCTAGAAGCCGAAGTCTTCTACAAAATGGAAATTCTCCCTAATGCTTGTTTTAAGTTGACCATAAACTGATGTAGCAGAAACCAGTGTTTTCTGTCAGTGGTGGTTTAAGGCAAGCCACCAACCAAAAACATGCTCATGGAGCATGAGTCTGTCTCAAGTTATAACTTTGAATCTGGCTATGACTGACTCTGGCTCTAGGCTTTAGTAGTTGGCTATGCTTTAGGCTTACTTAATAAAACTTTGAAGCAAATAGTTGATCATCAATTCCTCCCCCCGTCAGATACAAGGTGAGAAGATGAAGATATCTCAACTGCAAGATGTGTTAATACTCGAGACCGAACTATGAGGTATGAATGATATATCTTCTTGGCTATTGAAGACCATTGCAAGAAGCAATCCATCCAAAGTGAATCCTCGTTCTTGCAGGAGTCGTTCTTTTGGAACATTTGTTTGAATGATGAGTGTGCTTACCACAATGCTCACAAGGGTGAAGATCAAAACATTGATCTTTCACATGGCCAACTTGTTCACAATGTTGGCATTTGACACCCTAATGTGGCTATGGAAGAGGAATAGGAACATGTGAAGATGAATTGTCTTGAAGAAACCCAAGGCTACGAATTTGAATTGGCTTAGAGTAAACTGGAATATGAAAGGACACCTTCTTGTCATATCCAAGATCGATTTTGTTCCTATTGTTAACAACTTCTTTCCAAGGTCTAATGATTGGTTGGGGAAGTGCAGACTGAACCTCTGCATCTTGATGCAAATCTACTTCTAAAATGGGTACTCGATGTGAACAACCTCAATGATCTTATCAATTTTTGGTTGCTAATGGGAGTCAACTTCAAACAAAGACTTGTTCTGAACAAAAAATAGTTCAGAATGATGACTCTTCTGTTGTAGCTCATCTTGTTGTAGCTGAGATTTGAGCTGCAAACACTCAATTTTGTCTTGTGCATTTTGCAAACAAGTTCAAAAGTCAGAGATAGTGGCTTTGTTGACTTTTACCATACCATCAACAATGGAGAGTATCATAGTATTTAGTAACTCTAATGCTTCATCAAGTTTGGCCATTTTCTTAATAACTCAAGTTCAACAAATGGAGAGTATCGGTTTCAACCGAAAATGCACATTCTTAAGTCGTATAAGAAAGGAGCGATAAGAGATCAAATGCACAATGCTATTGTAGACCTACACCAAAACAATATGCCAATCAACAATAGTTTTTATCCACCAATTTTTGCGCTACAAAATGACAATTCTTAGAGAAATAAAATGAGAAAGTGGCGATGAATCTTCTAAGGAAAGTTGTTCGATAATAGACCCAAGCTACAAAAGGATTTTTTTGTCAAATTGATCACTTTAAAAGGAAACACTATCTCCAAGAATATGAATGCGCTTCACCAACAAGAAACTCAACTATGAATGTGATGTTAAGGGAAACTTTAACATGCCCTACAAGAGGTCTCAAAACTGAGGTTAGTGAGAAATTATCTATAGCTGATAGGTTTGCACCACGACATGTTTTTTTTCTAAATTCTCTAGCTAGTTCTTCTTTTGCTTCTTCAACTAGATCACTGATAGATCTCACATAGTCAGATATTTGATTGAGTATTTCGGTGAAACAAGTGTTTACATTAACATCATGAAGCGTATTCACATAATGAGTGAGTCTACATTCGATGGTAGGAAGCGAATAAGTGCCTTGCTAGTCACCTGGTGATGAGGCTCATCAATAGGTAAATTATATGGGCCTTAATGCCACTCTCCAGCTTATTAAAATCAACTTTTCTCACATTTCTTTACATATTTTATTATATTTTGCTTAACGAGAAGGGTAAATGTGAGATGTTATGTCATGTGGCCTAATGTGCATTAATTGTAGGATTTGGAGCAGTTTTTGACTAATTTAAGTGCAGGAACTCGAAGTAGACAAGTAAGAGGGACTTTAGGAGATTGGATCTCCCTCCTTAACACCTCAATCACTCGAATATTCCTCCACCAGATCTCATCAACTCGAAGTTACAAGCAGCCAAGCCCACCGAGTTCATTGATAGCTAAGTCAGTGATAATTGAAGACAAGTTAATCTCGAGTTTGGGAGCCAAGCCTCCCTAATTTTAAGGAAGCTGTTGGTAGCTTCAGTTGTATAAATAAGAAGGCCTAGGGCCTCATTAGGATTCAACTTTTTATGGTATCCAAGAGGCATTTTAGAGCTAAGACATTGTGACTGATTACTCTTATGTATTTTTCACATTTTGATGAGAATGAGAAGCATTTCCTTGATCTAGCACTGTGTTGACTCAGAGGGTTGAAGCTCTTAGTTTAGGGCCCAACCCTAGCAGCAGAGGTTCCTCTTTTTGTATATGTATGCTTAGATTATATTCATAGTTAGCTACTGAAGTTATTTATGCTTTATTTCATTTACAAGTACTTGAATGATTGTTTAGTTTTGATTCCATTAGTTGAAAAGGTAGATCAGTGGTACAATAGTGAAAGTGAATACTTCAGAAAAGCTTGTGATAGTGGCCTCTTCCTCATCTCCCTCATGGGATCATGGTTCGAGGGCCCCACTCTCACAACCCCAAAAATAGATTTGTCTTTTTAGATCTTTGCATGGCTAGGGTTCTTGATTGAGTAGATTACTGTTTATAATTCCTTAGAAGTACCTGTAGTTGTCATTTTTATTTCTTGAAGTTGCTATAGTCTATAAAGCATTGTATTCACAAATTTCGCCATTAGCCATCAATAACTATGTTTTTCCTAAATTCAACTCATCTTTTCCATATCTAAATGAAGTTATGCATAAATGAAGGAAAATGTGTGTTGTTGAAGGAGTTTCTGATCTGCAGGGAGAACTCATTTCACCAGCCTCATCCAAGTCTTCTTCATCCATATTGCCAAAGTTTACCAATCCCTAATCCAAATTTCTGTTTTGTAGCATAGTGGACATCTTCCTTAAACAAATCTAACCATCTTGAAGAGTTGGGTTGAGCCTTGGGTAGTGTACACCTCCTTTATGCCTTATCCCACTATCAGACACCTTTCCCACACTTTATTCCACCTCTCCTACCTTCCTATACCTTTCAGCTCATTTCTTGTAGTAAACCAGAACATCCTGTAGTACTACATGAAACCCTGTAGCAAACTTTTTAAGCCCGAACTGAGCAAAAATGATCATCTCAGCTTAGGTTAGGCCTTCACTTGGCTTCCATACCCTCAGTACCATTCTGGACTTGTTTCCCCATGCCCTTCTCCCTTGCAGAAGATTAGATTGGTTCACTTAGTATTTACATTTATAAAATTGAAAATCAAAAAGACTTTTTTTTTGCTTCTGCAGTTTCTAGTTAGTATAGTTAGTACATGCATACAATAGTCATAGTAGTTTTAGGATAATTTCCATGCTTAGTCTAAATAACTAGATGTTAGAATGCAAGGTTAAATTAGGTCTCTTTTGCAAGTAATGTGCAAATGCTTAGCTAGATAATTTCATGTCACTTCATAGCACTTTCCAATTCATCGTTTTCATTTCCTAGAGTAGGGAGCATTTCCTTTTTGCACTAAAGATTGTTTTCCATTTGCTGTTAGTAATCAGACTCTTAGTCAATAGAACACTGGTTTGAAAAACCCTAGTGGTCTATCGCCCCAGTTGAAAAGTGACAAGAGTAGACCGTTGCTTCTACTGTGTATACAACGCTGTCACCTCCAAGTTTGTACGAACCCCCGGTTGATGAAGTAAAATTGGTAGCCCTAATAGTTGCAATATCCTTGCTGCAATACTAGAGCTCATCACTTTTTGGTGCCGTTGTCGGGAGGTGTCTAGGTAGATGTGATTTCTTCTTTCATTTCCATTTAACATTCAGTAAATAGATGCAATTCATGCTTTCTTTTTGTTTTGCATTTAACAGATAGTTGCAATTTTTTCTGTCTTTCCATTTTGCGAGTAGTTCCATTAAGAAAATAGTTGCAAATTCTGCGTTCTTTCCATTCTGCAAGTAATTCTGAAAAAACCCTAAAAAAAATTCCTTTCATACCTCGTAGGAGTAGAGACAACTCATGAAAATTTTTGCCAAATACCCCCACACCATCTAACAGCTAACCTTCCCTCTTCTTCGGTGGCTGTGAGCTAGAGGACCCATTGGGCGAACAACCAGAGATCTTTGAAGGGCCTATTGGGGAAGAAGAAGAAGAAACCATTCCACCAACCTACACAATGGTTGAAAATAGAAATGGAATTGAAAACCGAAATGGAGATGAAAATAGAATGGAGGGTGCTTTTCCCTTTAGAGAAACTAATGGAGATGCTAGGATGAAAAACATAAGTCCCTCTGCCCTTCCTCACTTCCATGGCTTAACCTCAGAGGACCCTGATACCCTTTTGTTTGAATTTTTTGTCATATGTAGAACTTATGATTATACCTCTGACGATTAGCAATTGAAATTGTTCCCATCCACCCTTAAGGATGCAGACTTGCGCTGGTTCATGGGTTTACCTAAGGACATCATCACTACTTGGGCTCAGATGCGACAAGCCTTCAACAATAAGTACAGGGATTATTGTAGGTCTTGTTGACCACTACGTGTCAACGACCCATAGTAGTACACCCTCTTTTTTCGCAAAAGGGATAGCGTCTGATCGATGTGTCTGTGCCATTCAACTATCATCATCAGCGTGATCATCATGTTATATTGTAAATCCTTTCTGCATGTGTAAATTGTAAATAATCTCAGCAGATCAATGTCGTGTATGTAATTGCCTAGGTAAACCTATTTTTTTGGTGATGATCTACATTCCGGGAGGTTTTTTTGTCTCATCGATCCATTCTCGGATGGTTGGCAGAGTTTTCCTTCAGACTTACCCCAAAGCTGGAGTGGATTTTGTCACTGGGCTATTAGGGGAGTCCTAGTGTTCTAGATCGAGTCTATGTAAAAGTGATTTGGGAATAATCCTAACTATTTGGTTAGGTTATTTTATTACAAATTGCTTGATCTGCTGGATTGTATTTGTGTTGCAGAACTGGGTAGTCTGTGAGGGTCCTTTTCAGATGGGTTTTCTCCCTTGTGATCTAAAATATGTGAAAATCATGATGTAAAGTGTCTTGAGGGTTAGAAAAATAATTTATTCCCTCATAGGTTAATCAATTAAAATTTCTGGCCAAAATTAATTAAAATTATAAGCCAAAAATTTGATTAATTTTAGGTCCTAGGTAAATTTAAATTCTCCGAAGGCAAAATTCGTTGGTCTTTAAAAATTAAATTTTAAGAAGTCCAAGGACTAAGGTAAATTAATTATTTTGCTAAATTTTAAGCCCTTGGTCCTTGGGGTTAAGTCAAAGTCAAAATTTTGAGGAAATTAATTCAAAAATTTAATTTTTGAGTTAATTAAAATTCATTTAATTGAAAATTTGAATTTCCTCAATAAATTAAAATTTCGACGGATGAGATTAAAAGAAATTTTGATCCTTATCAATGGTCGAGATTACTTTGACAAGGATCACTCGAACTTGCTGTTGGAAGATTTATCTTTAACTAGGAGGTTAGTTGTCAGCTGAGATCATCCGATCTCTGGATCGTGTACTAAGCTCTCAAGCTCTCTTGTATACTTTTTTGAATTAATGTAAAAGTCTTCGGGATTTCAACGTACTGTAGTGTTCCTCTTCATGAATTTATGGTAACATTGTTTTAATTTCTACTTAATATTATGTGAAAACTATCAATCAATAGCGCTCCTAGAATAATCTGAATACAGGTATCTTATTCAGTTTGTTGGATCTAGGGTAACATTTTTAATTTTGATTGAAGTAGTAGTTATCTCTATTTCTTCATAATTTTATTGTTTTTCTATTTCTCTACTTGATTTGATGGTTGATCTAGTGTTTGCAAAAGATCTCTCAGGTTCTCGTTGAGTGTTTGGGGATAGTCTTCGGTTGAACCAACCAACTCACAACACATTTTCTGAAGAGCCTACTTCATATAAGCCTCAGGATTTATCTAACGATAATTTTTTTTCTACAGGGTGTTTTTGGGTTAGTACTTATTTAAAATTTCAAAATCTTTTAAATATTTTGTGGAAATTTTGATAGATCTGGCTATTAAGAGCCTTAGATTATTAGATCTGGAAGCGGAGTTGGACACATACTCCTCAGATCTGAAATTATTTTTATAGATCTGTTATTTACTTGTGTAGATTAGAAATTTTGTAACATAATTTTGAATTTTAACACTTGGGTTTTTGGGATTTTCTCTATTTTTGTACATATTGGGTATTGGGTTTTTCTCTTTTCAGATTATTTGCAAGAATAGATCTGAGAAATTAACCAAGTAAATCTTCAGATTTGAGCTAGATCTAGACCCTAGAAAGTAAGATCTGCGCTCAAAGATTATTTGCAAGAATAGATCTGAGAAATCAGCCAAGTAAATTTTTAGATCTGAGCTAGATCTAAACCTTGGAGGGCAAGACTTGAGCTCAAAGATTCTTTGCAAGAATAGATTTGAGAAATCAGCCAAGTAAATCCTCAGATCTGAGGTTTTTCAAGTAGATGTGGGGGTTTTGAGACAAATCTAGCCCTGGAGGGCATTATCTTATCCCGAATCTTTTTACAAGGCCAACCATTAAATATTTTGCAATAAATCTGAAAATTTGAAGTAAAATAATTTTTTTTTCAGAACAAGGGTTTCAAGTTTTGGGGCTCTTAAGTCCAGATCTGCCTTCTCCTAGCCCAACACTAGTTCTATTGGGCCTAGTGCTAGCTCTCATTGGCTTTAGATTCCCTTTCTCCATTTCTGATTTGAATATTTGATTTTTTAAAGCTAATCACTGGTGCGTTTTTGTAGAAAACTTGGTAAAAATTTGTGTTTTAGGTATTAAAGTTTTTTTTGGCAAATTGGGCAAGTGATCTTCAAGGCCTATGGCCTAAGGGTTTGATCTCTAAACCATCTTTTTCCTCACTGTTTGCTACAACAGTCATATACCTTTCTAATAGTGGTGAAAAACACATCTAAGTGGTTTGAAATTAACTAAAAAAATAGTTAAATACATTAATAAGTCATTTATGTTTGATGCGTATCAAAAATTTGGCCTAGATCTACATTTTGGGTGACTGTTATCTCTGAATAATTCTGTTTCTGAAGTCTGAAATATAACAGTGGCAAAATATCATGTGGGTTAGCCTAAAATCAGTTCCTAAGTTGTCTAATACATTAAGGAATTAATTTTTTGAATTGGGCATTCATCATTAGGCTTATTTCATGTTTTAATTGTTCGCTGTAATAAGTATATCAGATCTGATATAAGTTTGGAAATCACATCATTACAGGCTGAAATTTTTTGATAATTCATGTGGGCAAGTTTGGAAAAATTTTAGTAAATTTTTAGCATAAAGACATTATTAATAGCTTATTGTTTTCATTGTCATATTGCTGCTGTCATAAAGTTTTTCTTTCTGTTGTCCTAAATATTAATTTCTGAAAATTAAGTACTCTGTCATGGAATTGTGATAAAATGCATATCCTTTGTTTCATAAACTGAGTATTTTTTGAGCATCTGTTGATATTAATTGCAAAGAAGTTTTTGTTCTCTTTGAGCTATAACTGTATCAGAAAATTTTGAAATAAGTTTGTGTTCTAATTGTAATATCTTCAGGGGTTTAATTTTGAATGTTCATTTAATAAAGCGAACATTTCATTTGGGTATTGGAAGTTTTTGCGACATAAACATCTTTTCATCCTTGAATCTAACTTCATCTCATCTTCTCATCATCTGGTGCATTTGCATATAAGTTAGTTTTGCATAAATAAAATTTACTTCCAAGCATAAGCCTGGTCGATAAAGAGATAGGTATCTATCCATATTTGCTTGAGTAGCCTACTTTTAATAGTACTTAAAACGGTGACTTTGCATTCGTCAGAGCCACAACTCTCTGCAGCGCCGGAGGCACCGGGTATATTAGAATTTCAGGAGAGGTATTGTTAATCACACCTTAGTGTGCTTCTCCTAATCTTCTCTCTGCCAATTACTACGGAATCAGGCTCAACACAGAAAGGATTGAAGGGTTCACATTTAAATAGGAATTTAACTAATATTAACCAAGATTCTTGCATCTCACATTAGTTTTAGGATCTGCATTTCATATAAAATAGTCATTCATCTAAGCAGTAGTTGCTAATCGATTGCTTGGTCCTAATTTCCCTAGCAAGATCGTTGACTCCATAAGGCACTGGTATCAATCGTTTAAAATCTAATCAAATCCTATAAGTCTTGCTAAATTTTAATCAAGTACTTGATCGCTTCACTGTGTCTCCCAAACTGGTTGGTTCCCAACTAGTTCTTCTTCATTCCACTTTTCCGTAGGGTTTACCCCCCTTAGCCTGTTGTAGGGAGATAACTTAAACGGAGAGATTGGGGATTAGGGTGACAACCCCTGATTTGAGCCATTGTCGCGGTGCCTAGACATTCTGTGCGACAACAGGTCCAAAGACACCAAAGAGGAAATCTTTAGAATGACCTTGGGACATGATGAGTCTTTGGAAGATTATGAGGAAATGTTCCAACTCAGCTACAAAAGGGCCAGATGCACCCTCGATCCTGAATCACTCAAGCTAGTCCTTCTTAGAGGGATCAGGGAAGATCTCCTAGAAACCCTAAACATGCTGTCGGGAGGGGATATCTACCAGTTATCCTATGATGATATCAAGACAGTTTTCAAAAATCATTCTAGGGTAGCCAGAAAGAAGGGTAGGGCTAGTCAAGCTTTGGCCAATTCATGCTCTTCCAACACATCCATCAAAAGAGAAATTAGGAACATGTTGGAAGACTTTACGAGTGAAACGCTGCATACCCTTGCTCTGCAAATGGACACCATGTAGATCAAGAGGAAGCGGGAGGAAGCAGGAGGAAGCAAAAAGAGCCTTAGCTGTCTTTTGCCCTAGATGCACCAAAAGGCACCCAAGAAATGAATGTCCATTGAATCTTATAGAGATCTGTTTGGTCTGTGAGGAGAACCATTCCACAAACAAGTGCCCTTCTCTGCCTGGATTGAGCGTTGTGTATCAAGGAATTAAAGGTGTGGCTGAACAACTCTGCTATATCAACCAAAGGAGGCCTCAAGGACCTTGACCATACTAGCAAGGCATGCAAGGGGCGTCCTCTTCATATTACAACCCTAACCAGAATGCATCCATTCCCCCCTTGGTGTCCTCTTGCTCATCCTTCATGGTCCACACCTTCTCCCTGGTCTTTTGCACCTCAATACCATTCCCAACCTGCCAATCAATCATTTCAGCCATATGCTCCCCCACAACCTTAGTGGAATACACCATCATAGGGGTGGAGGCCCCATACAACCAATCTCCAGCCTTACTGCCTCCACCTCCATCTCAACCACAAATCCTTCGCCCGCTCCACCTAAGCAACCTTAGATTCCTGCTCAGCCAAATCTGAATCCGAACAACAAACACACACAATAGGGCTATAGTGGAAAGATATCTTACCCTGCCTATGATGTGGAAATTCAAGAAATCAAACTTAGGCCTAGAAGAGTGCTTCCAGATAATCAGCCTCCTTTTCCTCTTCAAGCTCCTCAGGTGGAGATGGAGGCTGATTATCTGGAAGCACTCTTCTAGGCCTAAGTTTGATTT
>Ga0139314_100306_pt1 | contig 12330 bp, 7 predicted proteins | sample In2P11_FD_99376 | JGI IMG/M metagenome (GOLD analysis project Ga0139314, IMG submission 99376)
AGGAAACCACCTACGAGATGGTGGCACTACAGCTTCAGTTCACCGAACGATATGGAAACATAGTTCCTACCTGTAGACGTTCACTGAACGATACGAAACGCGAGGTCCTACAGCAACACTTAGAGCTTAATCGAAGGGGAATAATCAAAGGGGAATAAGCCGCAGAGGTTACTCACAGGGCCTAATCCATGGGGATACACATAAAGCTACACGTAGAGGAGTACTCTCTGAGCTACAACGTAGAGCTACACAATGCATGAGGTTCGATGAGGTTCGATGAGGTACACGTAGAGCTACGATGGATGAGGTTACACGATGATGAGGTCCCGATTAGTTGCTGATATCCAGTTGACGATACCCGGGAGAACAGACCCACCGGGGTCATTCCTAGTCGGTTGACACAGGGAAGGGGCCTAATCCATGGGGCTAATCCATGGGGAAAATACATGGGGCTAATACATGGGGATACTCGACGCTGTCGATCCATGAGTTTATGCCGGTACTCAATGCCGGTACTCGATGCTGGTAGGAGAGATCCCAAGAGGAGATCCAAGAGTTGATGTACTCGATGCTGCTGATCCCACGAGAATATGGCCACGTGGAGATGCCAGTAATAGCCGATTGACATAGCCTGGTGTATTTGCTTAGAGTCAATTGTTATTGCTGGGAGTACTCGTATTTTCTCACTGCCGAGAGAAGACCCTCATTCCGGGAGGTTCCGATACCCGCTAGCCGATAGATAGCCGCCCGTTACCAATACCGGGAGCCACTAGTTCATGCAGTCGATGCACTCGATACAGGTGGAGATGCCTTCTTTTCTGTTTGTGAACCGATAAGCAGGATGTATTCTTGGCTGTTTTGGAACCGATAAGGGAGGTCGACGATAGCCAAGAGGTGATCCAAGTGGTGATGCTTGTACTCAATGATGGTACTCTATGCTTGTACTCCATGGCTTTGACTCTATGCCAGTCAGCCAATAGTCATCAGTAACAGGAGAGGTACCGATTAACGCTAGCCATGAGGATAAGGCCAACTCACATAGCTTACAGACTTACACAGGGAAGGGGGCCACCCAACATAGCCAACAGATTCGGCCCAGGCACCAAGTTGGCTTGGAACAGATTCCACAAAAAACTATCATTTTCCATTTTCATTTATAGAAACCTCGTTTTGATCGGGTCGGAGGCATAATCCGGGACACTTCAAATTTCTTTTCTTCTTTATGAACATAGCCTTTTCCAGATGTTTACCTACTTCTTTTCTTTTGCTCAAACTTCTTTTTATGGGGTACAAGGATCTATCATTCGAGCACTTCAAGTAAGGTTTTTATAATAGAAGAATTACATTTCGTGACGTTTCTCTAGAGCAGGCGGGATGGCATCTCTCTTCGGAAAGAAAGAAATCCGGCCCCTCATCCAGCTGGTTGGCCGAAGGCTGCCCAAAGGGTGGCCCAAACCAAAGGGTGGCCCAAAGGCACCATCAAGGTTGGCCGAAGGCTGCCCAAAGGGTGGCCCAAACCAAAGGGTGGCCCAAAGGCACCATCAAGGTTGGCCGAAGGCAGCCCAAAGGGTGGATTATATATGTAATTATGCATTTAAGTGATGGCGGCCCTCACCATATGAATAGTGAGTACCTCTCCCTTTAGTCGAGAGTTCGGCAAGCTCACCCTCACCATCGGAATAGTGAGTCGATGGCGGCCTTATAGTCGAGAGTTCGGCAAGCTCACCCTCACCATATGAATAGTGAGCCCCCTAACGGGTCCTACCGGGCCCCGGGGATTGGGGTGGGTGGGTAAATAGTGGTCGAGAGTTCGGCAACTAATGGCTCACCCTTGAGCATAGCGAGTTTAGGTTCTCCCTTTCCTTATAGGCAGGGTTTCGATCGGCCTACACACCAAAATTGCTAGCCTCCACAAATTGACTGACAAGTAAGGTAAGGGGGGAAAGCCGGCAGCAAGCGGCATCCATCCATAAGGTGCGGGGGAGAGGAGAAGCATGAATGGAAATCAAGATCGAAGCTGCCTAGGAGGATCGGGCCAGGGAGAGGATCAAGGCGCTTGGACAAGAGGAAGGAGGCGCTATCCGATGCGAGGGCCCGACCCCGGCTGGCGTAACGTATCTGAAGTCCGATAGTCAGGCACCGTCCCACCCAACTAGACTGTAAGAATGACTGAATGAGGTTCGTTTAGGTAGGAGCGGGTACGACGCGTTCATTCATGTGGCGGGCATTTGGATGGAGCAGCCCCCCCTAATGCCTCACCACCTCGCTCATGGGAGATGCCTCCTCGGATTAGGCAATCTCACCCCCTATGCCTGAGACGCCCAGCAACGGCCACCTTCCCATTCTCCATTATCAAAGGAAGGGGCACAAGGATTCATAGGGTACAGGCTCGCGAGAAAGGATAGGTATTCTAACCAATCCTGGATTTCTGAGGATAGAGACTGACTGGCCTGACTAGTAGGTCACGAGAGAGATGGAATGGGACTTTGACTGACCAATACCTTTCTCTTTACCTAAACGGGAAGAGCCAGTCCAGGAATGACTATTTACTAACGGTCGAACGGAGCCGCGTAGCCCAAGCGAGCTGGGTGTCCTCCAATGGCTGCCTCAGCGATACCAAGTGAGCAAGCGTTCTAGTGAGCGAACGATTAACCACTAGTCCAGTTCAATTCATAATTCCAGTCAGTCCAGCTGGTGAAGTGAGGCTTTGCCTTATTATCTGATGAGGTGGGGTGGTGCTTATTACACACGTAGCTGCTTATAGAATATACATTCTTATACCGTTCTACCTCTTGATTTGATTGCGGGCTTGATCTATTTATTGGATTGATTGGATTGGATTGATTCGATTGATCGATAGAACCCATGCTCCTACAGCCGTTCAACTTAAGGACCATGTGACCAACAGCGAGCGCACTGTTAACCGATCGTCCACCGTTCACCGAAAGCAGTTCAACTACCCTCCCTTCTCTCTTTTATCTTGATGCTCGCCTGATACCGCTTGAACTTACTACCTTCGACCTGGCAACCTTGAAAATGAACCACGCAAGACTTACGGTACACCAGACAATCCTTTGATGTTTTAGGGGGGAGGACCGGGACCCTCGCTGCTGCTGGCTTTGAGTTAGTGTAGGCATCGTTCGTTACGGGCAGGCTGCTGGTTGAATTCTCCCCTAGGGATGGATGGTTAACCCATAATGCTAGAGTGGCTAGAACAACCCGACGATATGATGCTTCGCTCAACAAGAAACCGAACCTTCGATCTGATATCGACCTCTCTTGCTAACTGCCTGAGACCGCCTGACTTACTGCTTTGAACTTACTGCTGCCTTCGACCTTGCGAACTTACCCCTGATAACTTCATCGATCTTGCCGCCTGCCTTCATCGAACTTACTGCTGCCTTCGACCTGATCGATACTTCGATTGATATCCGGATCTCAATTGAGACCCGGATCTATCTTACCCGGATCTATCCACCTGAGATCGAAGATCTTTATACCTGTCCGTCTCTCGATTGAGTGATACCTGCCTGGGATGGATCTTTTCGATTGAGACCCGGATCTGAACTGGAGACGATGAAATAACTTGACGACGGCTGCTTGCTGGTCGAATCAACCCGGGCTAGGAGAATAAACGAACGGACGGGCTGGTCCAATAATGAATGAATGATGCAACACGGCGGGCGGGATTACTTACGTGCTTCCTGCCTGGCTAGATGTTTCTGTGTGTAGGGAGGGAGGCGTGCGTGGTCCACCGGACGAAGGCACAATCTATGATGGATGGATGTGTCGGGGTTGGAAACGAATAGATAACTGCCTTGCCGTTACTGAGCGGCCAGATTAGGAGGTATGAGGGAGAGACAAGAATGAGCACCTATCCGACCAGTAGCATTGACCTTACAGCCCAGCCCACACAAACCACCCATCGTGACACAGTTCAACCCGAACCAGTGAGCACACTGAATGAATGAACACGGGACGCTTCGCTTATGTCACGTTATATCCCCCTACTCGGGGGAGCGGGGTGGGAGACTGAAGGAGGAAACCGATACACCCGATCTCTTCTCGATTGATCACTGACTGATAGCTTATCTCTATCCCCGATCTATTCTCTCCCTCCTTTCCCTTCACACCTACACGACACCACCACCAGGGACTACACGATCCATCCCACCAACACGGATATACAACACGTAGTTATATACGTTGATTGACAATTTTAGTATAATCTGCCAAATACGGTCTAAAGAACAGGCGCCTAGGTTCGCTATGAAATGGGAATCCCAGAATCTAAGCCCAGGAGCCTTTTAAGAGTCATAGCCTTAAGCCCTGGAAGGTGAGGTTAGGAGGCTTGACTACTGACTTACTCTTTTTCAATTGAAGAGAGGCTTGAAACTGGTCATTTCCATACTTCACAGTGGCCTATGAAGGGCAAGACCTATCGGACCTATCCAGATGGTAAATGAAGTACAGAAAGGTGGAAGCGACGATAGGAGCTTGCTCTCTTTTCTTGGGGAAAAAGAAATAGGAAATCACTCTCATTATATACGTAATTACGGCAGCCAATGAATTGGATTCAAGTTCAATTTACTTATTTTTTTTTTACTTATTTGAGGGGCAAATAAGTAACTAAAACAGTCGAGCCTGCTTGCGCATCCTAGCGGTCGAGCCTGCTTGCGCATCCATATGCTCATATATAACTTGGTCGAGCGACTACGTTCCTTATAGTTTGTCATTCAAGATAGAGTTCGTATACAGAAACAAAGAATTGGTTGGTCGGAAAGGAACTCCAGATGGGTGAGCTATTCCCATGCTCCTCCTCTAATCATGCTCCTTTCTAGCCCCCCCCCCTACCACTCCTTATACTCTCCCTTTGGTAGAGACCACCGGGCTTCACGCCCTACTTTAGCGAGCGAGCCCGCTGCCTATATACCGGCACCCTCTCCCTACCAGTCCAGCGTCATACAAGTGAACACTTTCTTTCACCCACGAAGAGGACCGACAGGGGCTCGACTGATAAGGAGAGGAAAGCCTTAATCCCAATCCCAATGCCTTGTTGATTTTCATTAGTTGGGTCACAGCTTCTCAGCCCACGAACTGAAGCTAGCGATGGTTCAGGTTCGTACACAGCATCTCAGCCCAACAACACCCTACTAGTCAGGGGCTAACGTGACTATCGCGGCTGCTGCTGGTGCTTCTTCAATTGCTTCTGGGCGGGGCTTCTGGTCAGGGCAAGAACGACTTACAAGCTTGGCAGGCGTTACACCTACCATTGTTACACCTACTGTACCCCCTATCACTCTGCGGGCTATTCTATCTATCCTTTCATGCACATTACCTTCATTACCTTTCATTACCTTTACTATCCGCCACTATCCACTTATTTTACATTCCACTACTATTCACCCCTTATTCGACCGTAGTCCGTGAGGGGCGTGTCAAATAAGTCCTGATATGGTGAGGGTCCTGAGATTCATCCCCCCTTCTTTTGGTGGCTTGGGAGATCGGAATCCAGCCAGGAGAGAGTCATCAAGGTATAGGAAGAAATAGGTTTCATCGGACGACATGGAGGTATTCATATTCGTGACGGTCCAATTCCATCTAGTGATGCTCTCGTTATAACTAGCAGATCTGGACCTGGTCCTGCCTCTCCAGGTGCTGCTTCAATGGATGGATCATATACTACTAGGGCTACCACTGATGTTGTTAGTGGTGCTGTTGGCTGTTGCTTTGACTCGATGCCACAAGCACCTTTTCCTATGGATATGGAACTAGGCGAAAGGACTGGATATTCAACTGGAACAACGACAACAGACAGGTCCAAGCTGGAAGAACAAAACAAACTGACACAGGTACTAGCACTGCATGGATTTCTTTATGGACAGATACCGGATGAAACAAGCACAGGTTGGGACTGGGCAGGCAGCACTCCATAAACAAAGGTTGGGTGAAGGCGAAAGGTAATAGAACCAAGATTTTGTCCCCTCAATCAAGGCAAGAGGGGGTTCTATTTGAATGTAATATGGCGGGTGTGAACGTTCTCTTATATATGTATATCCAGAGGCACGCTTGAATAAGATTGGCCCGGACCCAGACACATCAGTCAAGCCCGAAGGGGAAGGCCAAGGCTGGGAAACAAGCCCGAAGGGGAAACAGGAGGAACTCAAAGGAATAACTCAGAGCAGAGGTACAAGAGTCATAGTCAACAGAGTCAGAGAGTCAGTCAAGGCTCCAACTCAGAGGGACAAAACACTCAGACATATCCTTGCCCTCAGAAGCGCAAGACCTCCGGACCTTGAGTAGGTGATTGATCAGTGTAGATTACATATATCCACTTAGACCTTCCAAATCGATAGCTTTTTGACTTTCTTTACTTTCCATCAGTCAATGTGCCATCCGTAGCCATTCCAGGCGCAGTAAAAGCAAGGGCATCACCAGAAGTATAATCCGTTGACCTATAAGCAATTGGTGAAACAACCGGTACTGGTGCTAGTATAAACTGTGCTTCGCCCCTAATCCTAGAGGTGGGTAATGGTGCTTCGTAGTATAAACACATAAGAGTTTGTGGAACGAAGTGCTGGGCTTGGGGCTTTTGGCTTAAGGTAGACAGAGCGGCTGGACAGAACGCCGGGTATAGAGCTACTACTAGACGAAGGGTAGGCGCAAAGTAAGCTAGTCGAGAAGCCAATTAGCAAACACCGGGCTAAGAACCAATAGCCAATAATCTCAACGTATATAGATGTTTGCATGCATTTGCTTATGAATGAAGGCGATTTGTAATAGTCTCGTAAAAAGAGCAAATTTGCTAGAGAATACTAGGAATTTTCACTACTTTGAAACCTGACCCTTGTTTCTGGATTTTGATCCGGGGACGGATCTGATTGTTTTTGCAACCGGGATGGACTATTGCGGAGACTCTACAGGTCTAAGGAATGGGGGGTGGGGGCTATCATTCATACAGCTATTGGCACACCTACTAGGATGACTACGTTGGATGGATACGGCTACCTTCATCTCCACGGGGATGGGTATCTGCTATCACGGGGTTATCTTCACTTTCAACTCTAGGGCGGTAGCGGCCACTACTACTTAAGGGAAGGACTATCTCACTTCTATCACTTGGGCTTTCACTATTATTAACGCCTCTTCTACCATAAGGGGTGTCTCATGCATAGGTCTCGATTCTATTTTGGCTATAGGACCGGGGGGGTATGAACCGTATAATAAGGTGCGTGCGATTAGGCCAACCAAAAACAGCAGGACCAGCAAGCAAGCCAGCAAGAAAATCCATCTGACTGACTTATATAGTGACTCCACAATTGATTCACCCACCAATAAGAGTACTAGCCCTCAACAATTAGACTCCCTCCCTTATCCCCTTGGCTTTGAAACCACTTTGATACGTCATTACTGAAAATTGATAGGCGAAATCCTCTCTCGACGAATCCTACCCTATCTATAGTAGCCAATTTCAGATTCTCCGGTTGCAGAGATAGTTCCGAATTCAGTTGATGACCCAACGGAACCCGAGCCAAGTTTACCTTGTGAACTCTACACCAATACTATTGAAAGCCTATAGATCGAGACTCAGCAGCAGAGGAAGTGGTTGACCTCTCGGTTCCATACCCCATTGACCGAGATCTATATCCATTCATTATAGAGCCCGAATCAGATGCAGACAAAGACCCAGCGCTCTTTAGGTCAATAAGTAGACCCAGCGCAGCGTATAATAAAGTCTCACCAGCAGGAGCAAAGGTGGAGGCACCTAGAGAGACAGAGCCAAGAACTAGGGTATAGGCGTCATAGGCAAAGGCCGCAGATCAAGATACAGCATAATAATAGTACTTTGCCATTATTATATTAAGTCTTGGTTTTTGACCGGGAAGAGTGCGCGGGTAGAGTGGATCCAGCAGTTGCATTAGTCAAAGTGACAGAGATGGAAACAAAGAGAGCTGCAGTTTCATCACTATATGGACCAGCAGCATCTCCGCTAGGGGCAGGAGCATATACAGTCCCATTTCACCGAGTTACAGGAGCAGATGTTGATGCGAAGCTATCAGTTCAAGGTCGCTTAATAGTCGATGAACCTATTTCAGTTTAAGCAGCACCTAAAGCATCCGAGCCGACACCTGAGCGCGCATCCTTTCTAGTGCCAGAGTAGGGGCCATAGAAGGAGGGTCTGTGACCATAGGGTTGAACTGGACAGTGAGAGCTATAGGTTTTTCCATCCCTCCGTCCTCTATATCTAGTGGTTGAATCGCCAAAACTCATTCTTTTTTGTTCTCCCGCTCCTTCCCTCGTTGAAGTGCACAGTGAGACAACTCCGTTTCACTAACATATCGCTCAGGGAAGGCTGCTCTGCGTAAGGTCCTGGCCCTCACCCTCCTTACAGTCGGGTGAGCGATAAATCGACAGCAGAGTTACAGCATCAGTCGCCTCAAAAGTCGGTTGATCAAAAGATGGAATGGGGAAAAAGTGGAAAGGGAATAGGGAAGGTACGCTAGGCGAGGTGGCTAATAAGCTTCCACTGGCAGGACGCTATCATTTGGATTTGCAAGCACAGGGACTACATTAGTACTTGATATCGTGCACAGGCAGGGCCCATACACTGCAACCTTAATCCGGATAGAGCCTAGTGAAGCCTCAATACCAAGACTCAGCTTTCATTGTGATTTGTTACTATTGGTGGTTCTGAATCTCGATCCAGAAGCAGTTCGAAACCAAGAGAAAGTAGCGGTAGATCCCGCAGTGAAAGAGGCAGTTTGGATTTCAGAATGCCCAGGGGCTTAGACGAGCCACATTTCAACCCTTCCACCTAATATAACTTTCGCTTCTTCCCCCACCCCTTCTATTGACCACGAACGATTTGGATTACTAAGGGTCCACTTCGGGATCCCATCTACATCTCGGGCAACCACCTCTGCATTACCCTGTCCAGTTGTCGTCCCGTAGCTTTGTGATCCCAGTAGCTATCCCTGCTGCTATCTCTGAGACCTAGACTATGATAGCTTTATTTCCCTCTCGAACAAGAGGAGAAACATTTTCCCCTGCTACCGCACAACGCAAGGACTATGTTTTTCAGTGGACATCGTGTCCGATTTTTCCACGAATAAGTACCGCCTTAACCGATCCCGGAATCATATCAAGGTGCCATCCTGAGATAGGAGAGGGAATCCGCTCTGATGCTGCTTTTCCCATTACCAGCTAGGGCTTTAGGTTATCGGGGCGCCACACTGAAGTTAGCCTCTCACATGCCTTGATCGAAACCATAATAAGGGTCAAAGTTGAGCGAGAGCAGGGTAGCCAGTACTAAGGATTCTGTAGTCGTTCTATGCGAAGATTTCTGTTACCAAAGTAGTGATGGGGTCGGATTTGGGGCGAGCTACACCTGTCCGTTTGACCTCTCATGTTTGTGTCTTCAAGAAACACTGTGTTTCGTTTGAGCCTTTTATGGGAACTATATCTGTGAAAGCAGAAAAAGTGTTTAGGGCAGGGTGTACAGCGACCAATGCTCTTTAGGCGATTTCCAACCTTCAGGATTCAATTAAAGAGTTCTAGTCAATATCATCAGTGGGTCTTTGGAATAGACGTTTTATTGGATGTAATAACACGATCGATTCTACTTGATTTCTTTCTTTTGCCCGTTACATGCTATGTCCTTGGGTTTCCCACCGGAAATCCATCATGGTCGGATCACCATCAGGTTCAAAGCAACATTGAATATGATCGGTTTTGTCCTGCCTCTCGGCTATACCTCACTAAATCGCACTTCTTTTGGAATGAATACCGGTCTGCATAGGAACAACACAACTCCCAATGACCAGTAGAGTAAGCCATCCGCTATTCCACTAATGACCAGAGAGCCTTCACTGCTTTTACGGAGCTACGCCGAAACCTGGGGGTGGTCCGGCAGGTCTTAATTCCGTATGTGAAACCCGCTCTACTAAAGGAAGAGTTAGCTCAGCTATCGACATTTTCAAGCAGTCATGGTATTTCCCCAGATAACTACTCTATGACTATCTTATTCAAATAGCAGTACTCTGGGTTCTCTTCCAAGGCGCCTCCCCTTGATGAATGCTCCAGAACTGCCCCATCCTAATAGCAGTAATTGGAGTTATCTCTCTCTAGGCGTCTCTCCTCGATGAATGCTCTCTTACTGCCTCACCCTCATAACAGTACTTAGGGTTCTATCCCCCAATGTATCCCCTCGGTGAATGCTGAATGACTATCCCACCCCAATAGCAGTACTCAGGGTTATCTTCTCTCCTCGGTGAATGCTGAATGCCTATTTCTTATTGGGGCCCACCCCAATCGCAGTCCGGCAGGCCTGGTTTCGGTGTGTTCGTTTCATAGAATGACTAATGACCGGGGCCCAAAGGTCTGGATTCGATGTGTTTCCTTGCACTAGGAAGCGCAAGCCCCTCCGGGACCTTAGTGAGTGTGTTCGTGGCTAGCCCGAGTGTGGTCCAAAGATCTGGATTCGGGATGTGAGTTCGAGGGCTCTTTCCTCTCCTGTTAGTCGAGCGGCCTTACTAACCTTTCCCTTACGGTCTTTAGGCCTTACGGCACCTTCGGGTCAATCCTTATCAAATGCTGCTATGGGCATATGTCATTATGGCATGAATGAATGAGATATGTGTGTCCGGTCTGTTATGAATTATATATGTCATTACGTCATTCATTATAGCAGTCATTCTTCTTGCTATGGGCATATGTCATTATGCGATTTCGAGATATCGATCTGGTTCATTTCGACCAGTGATTCCAGTTATGAATTATATATGTCATTATGCTTTTTGCTGGATCGAATTGACTTGATTTCTCTTCCCCTCAAATAGATTTCTTCCCCTCAATCCAAACGAAGGTAAGTGAGAATCTTTCGCGTAGCTCACTCTTTGACGGGAAAAATGGATGATTCCCTGATCTTCGACAATGCTGCTATGGGCATATTGAATTATGCATTCATTCGTTATATACGTAATTACGCTTTAGCAGACAATGTTGCTATGGGCATATTGAATTACGCTCTCGAATCCAATCTGCTATTATATATGTTATTCTGCTTGCCTTATGACTTGAAACGAAGTGTTTCACGAACGTGAAAGTTAAGGTTCTTCGCCACACGTACCTCGTACCTCGCCCATAACGGTATCGTCACAACACCGTACCTCGTACAATGATATCCAGGCCTTAATACAGCAAGCAGTTGAGCTCCCCCATACCCTCACTTACCACTACGGAACACGATGGCGTTCCTACATTGCTTACCTCTACAGAACACAGGTAGGTAGGTTCCTACCTCGAATGGATGGAAGGTCCCGGAGGGGCTTGCGCTTCCTAGTGCAAGGACCCGACAGGGGGCTCGACTGATAAGGACCCTTTAGGGGGCTCGACCATAAGGACCTTTAGGTGCTCGACTGATAAGGACCCTTTAGGGGGCTCGACCATAAGGGAGAGGAGAGGATGCGCAAGCAGGCTCGACTGATAAGGCCGCCATCACCTTTAGGTGCTCGACTGTTAAGGACCTTTAGGTGCTCGACAATAAGTGCCCTAACCGTCCAGCTTCATGCAATAATCAATCCCAGCCAGCTGCCTCCCACCCACATAAATAGAGGTATGTATGGGATTTCAACCTCCCAAATGTCGAATTCGAAGAGCGCTGCTTCGCACCTGCCTCGTCCGATCGATCAAGCAAGAAGTAAGACGACCAGTAAGCCATGCCCTAAAGCACTAATACCAGCCCCGCCTTCAACCCTTTCTTTATTGCTTGATCCACAACTGGCCCATAATTGCCTAACTTGCTAACAACCCTCCCTCTCTGCCCGACTACTGTAAAGCTTCAAATGGTACCAACCTCAGGCTTGAAAGTCAATATTTCAAAGGCCATATTTGCACGCTGCTGACCCATCATTTCCATGTCATGTGGGTGCCCGCTGCCTCACTCTCAGACCCATCCAACTGAGTGATTCTTACATCCATCCAGCCAAGGAAAGACATCCCCCCAATAAGTAAATGAAGGCCATTTTAGCGTGTTTTCATCCCAATTGAAAACTGTCTCAGGAGTGCTCGTAAAGGGTTGCCCCTTTCTTCTAGGCTTTTGGTGAATGGTTCTTCGTCTATCCACTGTCTGTTGCATATTCTCCTCAAATAGTGAATCAATGTATGTAACGCATCTTAATTCCTCTCCTCTCCCTCTTCAATTTACTTATTGGGTGGGGGGGCTTATGGTCGAGCACCTAAAGGTTAGGGTTTACTTATTGCCCCTCTCAAATAAGTAACCAAAACAGTCGAGCCTGCTTGCGCATCCTTAACAGTCGAGCACCTAAAGGT
>Ga0139314_100308_pt1 | contig 12327 bp, 11 predicted proteins | sample In2P11_FD_99376 | JGI IMG/M metagenome (GOLD analysis project Ga0139314, IMG submission 99376)
AAAATCCAGGCTGGATAGCTTCCCACTGCTTCTTCTTCGGATTCAACGTCTTCTCCGGTCCTTTTCCCTCACCATACGGCCAGCCCTCGAAGTAGACTTTGTCACCTGCCTCCGCGTTTTCAGGGGGATTCACGAGCTCGACTACTCTGTCAGCGGCGTGTGGATCCGCGCCCTCGGGTTGTTTGGGGTCATGCCGACCGGACCGAATTTCTTACCAATCCCACCCACCAGACTTCGCCGCTTGACGAGCAATGTGAGTTTCACTGCAGTTCAAGATTCAAGTATGCACTGTCGCGACAAAGCTTGCGACCGCCGTTATTATCCCAGATAACAGCGTTTTTCACAATGGCACCCTATCTAGACGAAAATCCTCTCGAGCCTGTTGACGAAGCATTAGAAGCACCATTGAAGGCGAAGCCGCAGCTTGTTGCACCAGAACCGGGTACGTTGGGACAATGAACGCGATGCAAACTATATACTAACGATCAACCAAGAACACTGTCCAGGGCCCGAGTCGGACCAAGCTGGGAGAGGCGATGCCTGCGCAGGATGTCCAAATCAACAGATATGCCAGTCTGCGCCTAAAGGACCTGACCCAGATATACCGATCATAACAGAACGACTAGCAGGCATAAAACATAAGATACTGGTGGTGTCGGGGAAGGGAGGAGTCGGCAAATCAACCTTCTCGTCATTGTTGTCTCACGCATTCGCTGCGAATCCAGACTCGACGGTGGGTATCATGGACACAGATATTTGCGGCCCATCTATACCGAAGATGATGGGAGTGGAGAGCGAAACGATCCACGTCAGCAATGCTGGCTGGAGCCCTGTTTGGGTAACCGACAACCTAGGTGTCATGAGCGTGCAGTTCATGTTGCCTAATCGCGACGATGCCGTGATCTGGAGGGGGCCCAAGAAGAATGGCTTGATCAAACAATTTTTAAAAGACGTGGAATGGGGCGAGCTCGACTACTTGATTGTCGACACTCCGCCAGGAACATCAGACGAGCATTTATCGGTCAATTCCTTCCTCAAAGAGTCTGGAGTCGATGGTGCAGTTGTGGTTACCACCCCTCAAGAGGTCTCCTTACTGGATGTACGCAAAGAGATTGACTTTTGCCGGAAAGCAGGTATTCGAGTGCTAGGTCTGGTCGAGAACATGTCCGGCTTTGTATGTCCAAAGTGTACCCACGAGTCGCAAATCTTCAAAGCTACGACAGGTGGTGGACGTCAACTTTGCAAGGACATGGGTATTCCTTTCCTGGGAGCCGTACCGCTTGATCCACGCATCGGCATGGCTTGTGATTTTGGTGAAAGCTTCATGGATAGTTTTCCAGACAGTCCGGCATGCAAATCCCTGAGAGAAGTGGTCAGAAACGTGGGGAGGCTTGTAGGTGAGGACCCTGACGCTGTGCTACCAGCAGAGTCTGTGTGACTTGGAAGAGAGTGCAACAACATCGGCACGTATGATAGCACACGAGTCTTTACGACCATTTTTCAGCATGGCCGGAGCTGCATAACTCGTGCACATGTACTGTACTGTAGTCCGAGGTGGTGGAACAAGTGGGACTGAGTAAGCACATGTTCCCAAAGTACATGCCTGAAGATACAACACCTGAAGGCGGCAAAGTGATACAGTGGGGTGCGTGAGACATGGCTCGTTAACGGCCATTAATATCACTTGGCCAGTCCATGATGACCTCGAAACGGATATCACACAATGGTCACGTTTGATGATGTACTATTCAAAGACAAGTAGTCAGTAGAGCTTGTAGCTTCACATGGCCAAAACAGTTCACACTCACTAAACACACTCAGTATCGTAAATGTTTCGACAAGCAAAACGTGGGCGGACGTTAACGAGCTGAATGGGCGTCGCGGTGTCAGGGGCTCGATCTCAACGCGTGGCAGCTTGCGTGGTGTGGGACCGGAGCTTTGGGTGGCTCGGCAGCCGCGAAGTGTGTGAAACTTCCTCTCTCCTTGTTGCTTTGTTTCATCTTCTGCAAATCCTTCCCGGTCAAGCCCATTCATTCGTCCATTCATTCTCCGACCTTCTTTGCTTCCATCTCGAACTCCTAATGTTTGCGTTGCTCCATACCCACTGTGCCAGCGGCTTTGGTTGTTTGCTCTGCTTTCAGTCGCTGCACGGGTCAAACTAGGTCAGAAACGGCCATATGCCTCCGCTTGGCTTACTCCGAAGTCTCGTCGTGGCTGCTGGAGCCAGATGAGATACGACAGACATCAGACAACGCCCACCAGATCTATCAAACCCTGGCGAGACTCTTACCCTGAGCGCTTGTTCTCGAAGGGCTGGCTTTGAGATGTTTTGGTACAAAGTAGTAGGTATCTAATGACTAACTTCAGACCCTTCCTTATACTTCACGTCCTTCCTTCGCATGACATCCATCGTTCTCTTCGCTTCAAGTTCTTCACGTTGACAACCTTCCTTTGAATCTGTTTGCTTCGCAATCGAACACGACACTGGCTGTCTGTTTCCTTCCTTACTCTCCCTTACTCCACATCTGTCAGTTTCCTGGTTGAAACTCCCTCACCTTCCCTATTAGTATCGTCTGGACGTTCATTGAGATCAATACAATCACTATGACACGAAGCATCATCACAATCATTTTTACTCTGCTCATTGCCTCTGTTCTTGCAACACCCATCAACACTCGGAACGTGAACAAGAGATCGTTCAAGGTTCCCCGAATCAGAATCAATGGCTATGTGCCAAACGGACCAAAAGCATTGAAGAGAGCTTATGCAAAATTTGGAGTCAAGGAACCTAACCCAGGCCCTGCAGCCTTACGCAAAAGGGATATCGACTTTGGCTTTGGTGATATCAGCATCAAAGCAACAGGCGACGTAGCCAAGAAGATCAGTCTAGCGGTTGCAAACTCAATAACAGGAAACGAGAATGGTGAAACCAGTGCAACAGGAACACAGAACGATGCCTCGTTTCTGTCCCCAGTCACTATTGGCGGTCAACAGTTTATAATGAACTTTGACAGTGGTTCTTCTGATACCTGGGTTTTCAACACAAATCTCCCTGCATCAGCTCAGAAAGGTCACACTGTGTTTGATTCATCAAAATCAACGACGTTCAAGAAGCTTCAGGGCCAAACTTTCAACATTTCCTACGGGGATGGATCATTCGCCTCTGGTCCAGTGGGCACTGACGTTCTCAATATCGGTGGTGCCACCGTCCAAGCTCAAGCTATTGGTGTGCCGAACCAAGTGTCGCAGTCATTTACTGAGGACCAGGGCAATGGCCTGGTCGGATTGGCGTTCAGCAAGCTCAATACTGTAAGGCCGAATCAGCAATTAACATTCCTTGACAATGTGCTCTCAGACCTGTCACAGCCTGTCTTCACAGCTCAATTGCTCGCGGATGCTGCCGGCTCATATGAGTTCGGCAACATTGACACCAGTTCATTCACTGGTGAATTGAACGTGGCGCCTATCGATTCTTCGAAAGGCTTTTGGGAGTTTGACTCGACTTCAGCAAAAATCGGCAATCAGACAGTCAACATCGCGAATGGAAAGGCCATTGCGGATACTGGGACTTCTCTGATGCTGGTTTCCAATACGCTGGTTACAGCTTACTGGGATCAGGTGCAAGGTGCAACACTCAACCAGCAAGTTGGAGGTGTCATTTTCCCTTGCAATACCCAATTGCCTGACCTACAAGTCGCCATCGGAAGCAAGATGGCAACTGTCGCTGGTGCAAACCTCAACTTTGCGGAGGTTGGCAAGGACACAACCTCCGCAGAGAATTGTAAGTGCTACTCTCAAACCATGTGGTTACATTGCTAACAACTGTGCAGTTTGCTTCGGCGGCCTGCAGTCCAATGGCGGCATTGGGTTATCCATCTACGGAGACGTGTTCTTCAAGTCAAACTTTGTTGTCTTCGAGGCAGCCACACCTTCCTTGGGGTTTGCGCCGCACAGTGGCTGATCACATCCACTTCCAAAAGTGTAGCATAGCGTTGGCGTTTATTGTTCAAAAGCATGAAAACCGTGTTGGATGTTGTTATGAGACCATGATTAGATTAGCATTACAGGCAGCGTCAAGCTTGTCTTCCATCGAGCAATTCGCATACTCTGTGAATGCTCGTAGAGTGGTAGACGAATACATTCGTTTCGCGAAATGTCGTATATATGCATTTCCTACATATGTGCTTACCTAGAACCATCCCCCCGGTCCCTCCACCTTTCGCTTGGCCTGCTTCCTTCCTTTTGTATCAAAGAATATCTAAGGCCATCGTCAATCTCCTTCGAACTATTATGGCGCTTCATTCACCATCACAGCACCGAGGTATATGCCTGTTAGCATCGCCGTTACCGTTTGGCATGTCTCATAATAGCACAAATTTAATTAGATGTTCGTCCATATCTCCGCGGTTGACTAACACAACGTTACAGATCAGATTGGCTACAGCTTCCACCTACAGAGAATGGCGGAGCCGCCGGTCCATGTGTACTGCTGCGGTAGACACGAGACAAGCACCATACTGCTTGGAACGTCCTTTCAAAAGTGAACATTCTAAGGTAGTCATAAAACGATTATGGTCAGGGGTAAGCTTCTGTGTCTCTCCAATATCGTTATTGGCTTCCCAACCGGACATCAAGGTTCAAATGTTGACCAAGAGTCGTTCGTTGCAGGAGCAAGATACTCAGCACTTCGCCTTACCGAATATCGCATTCCCACAAGCTCGTCCTCAATGGTCAAAGAGCTATGGCAAGGCTCGTGACAATAGTCTGAAGGAGGAAAGTGAACCGATCATCCTCGGAGTGCCCACAAATGACGCACATGCTCTGTCTGAAACATCGACAAACATTTCCAACCCAGAGCTGCCCCACGAAAGGACAAACATTGCAGAAATTTCCCACGAATTCGAATGGTCGTTCAGCACTACCAAATCCAAAGACACACCACAAGCCGAGCGGAACCAGTCGTGGTACCACAGTGTTAACCCCACTCATCAAAAACTTGCACACCATTTCTCTGACATCGAATTGACCGCGCCAAACACTGCAGTCTGTCAGTCCATAACTGAACCGATATTGAACACACTTCGACGGCAAGGTGCAGGTAGTATTACAAACGAATACAACGAGTACACTAAGGACAACCTCCAAAACCAGGAAGAGTTCAGCACAGATTCATTGCTCACGTTGAGACTTCAGCAAGAGCGTCAAGCAAAGTTCGGGGACAGAAAGCAAACAAGAGAGGCAGGACGGACAGAACCAACTTGCAGTCGTTCTATCACTGGAGTACAAGAGGACAGTGACAATCCCACCAACGCCAGAAGCGCCAATCAAGGTTTCACTGCCAAGGTTATCAAAAGTGAAGGACAAACATATTGCCGTGGAAGACGTGGCATGACTCACGAAACCTCACCGACCACACCTAAGATCCCCATTGGTGGTGCAGAACACAGACCACTCGTAGTCGGTCTAACAAAACCTCAATCAACACGAACAGTCACAACAATGGCCTCCTCCGCCGAAGCCGCAGCTCTAGAAAAAGAGATCGCAGAAAATGTGAAGGTCAACACAACCTCAGCAGCCCCATCAGAAGACAACCCAACAGCGCCGCCGCCACAGGCACAGCCAACACAAAAACCCAAGAAAGAAAAAGGCCCCAAACCACAAAAACCCTCAGCCGCAGCCGTAGCAGCACCAACCACACCAGCCTTAATCGACCTCCGAGTAGGCCACATCCTACGCGCCATAACTCACCCCAACGCCGACTCCCTCTACGTCTCAACCATCGCCATGGGCGACCCAGAGGGCACAGACCACACCTCCATCGACGAAGAAACCCAAAAAGTCGTACGCACAGTCTGCTCAGGTCTAAACGGGCTGATCCCACTCTCAGAAATGCAAAACCGCAAGATTATCGTCGTCGCAAACCTAAAACCAGTTAACATGCGCAGCATCAAATCCGCCGCCATGGTCCTCGCAGCATCTCCCAAACAACCCGAGGGCGCAGATCCACACGCCGCTGACAGAGTAGTCGAGCTCGTGAACCCCCCTGAAAACGCGGAGGCAGGTGACAAAGTCTACTTCGAGGGCTGGCCGTATGGTGAGGGAAAAGGACCGGAGAAGACGTTGAATCCGAAGAAGAAGCAGTGGGAAGCTATCCAGCCTGGATTTTATACTGGGGAGGATTTGGTCGTGGGCTTTGATGCGGGTTTGTGCGAGGAGGTTGAGGGTAGTGCTAAGGGAAACTTGGTGGTTGAGGGGAAGGGTGTTTGCACGGTTAAGAGTTTGAAGGGTGCTGTTGTGCGATGAGCAGACACAAGTACCTAGACCTAGATGACTGTGTTAATAGTATAGTGGTAGTGGAAGTGGAAGTGGAAGTGGAAGGGGAAGTGGAAGTGGAAGTGGAAGTGGAATTATTTCGAAATCTCAAGACAGCGACTACGCTGGTAGGAAAGCCGGCAATATTCGATGAGATGTACGGCACGCGTTTCTTCTTCGAGCAAATAGCAGTTGATACCAAAAAACTAGATATTTCAGTGCTCACTGCTCACTGCTTTTCACTCGCCAGTGCAAGGATCAAAGAACTATACTTCTTTTTGCATTTATGTGACTATAGGCTAGGTACTGTATATCGTCATTTCTCATTTGCAGTTTGAGTCACAATGCATAACCGTCTCATACTCGTAGACACCCGACTCGTATCTACGCTCTGGATAGTACTCCCACTGCAAGTTTCAGACGAATCCCTCGAATCTCCCACTAATCCCTCCACACCCGGATATTTCTCTACAAGCTGCACGCATTCCCAACTACTCCTACAACTTCACCCATTCCCGTCTTTCCCCACAACCATTCTCAACGGTCGTATTCCGTCTTCAATACTCAAGCCCAGCTACGCTCGCTAAACCATATTCCCAACTTCCCCCCTCCACACTACCACCCCCTTCAAGCGCTCCAGTAAGAACAAAAGAAATTCACTTCAGAGCTTGACCCGTTCCTGGCTACTTCCACCACTAGGTCTCCGTAACGACGGTCGAGCAGCCGTGAATATAGGACTTGTAGATGCACTAGCGGGCCCGCTTGCATTTCCACCCGCGTTGGTTGTCTGCGACGTCGACCAGGCAGAGGACATGGTTCTGTCCACCGAGGATCTTTGGGCTGTCGATGTGGGCGGGATTGTTGGGAGACCCGCTGGTGTGGCGGTTGGGGAGGTTGTTGTGGCGGTGGGAAGATTGGTTGCGGTGGTTGTGGAATTGTTGCTGTCTGTGGGTTGTCCATTTGTGCTTGGCTGTTGGGAGAATGGTGGGCGGCCTCGCATTCCTGCGCCGCCATTGGCTAGTGCTTCTCTTTGGCCGAGGAGGCGTTCGCGGTTGAGGAGCCATTGGACTTGTGTGCGGGTGCTGTGCATTGCGCCATTGAAGATGTTGAGGTCCTCGCGGATGCGGAGGGTTTCGTTCATTAGAGCCATGCTGCTGCGGGCGTCGAGGTCGTGGATCTGGGCGGTGAGAGATTGGAGAGCCTGGTCGATATTGGATAAAGTGGAGGTGTGGTTTGAGGTTGTGTGGAGCAAGTGTGAGGTAATTGGGTCGAACTGACCATGTTGATTATGGTGAGGCTGATATTGCGAATCGAGGTACTGAGGGTCGAAAGTGTGTACGGCATCTGGTGAGTGAGGCAAAGACTGAAGATGAGCCGAAGGTGGTAGAAGTAGGTCTGTACGTGGGATCTCCTCAACGTCAGATGTTGAGGCATTGTCGTCCATATTGGTGGCAGTGAGACGGTTGAGTTTTGGTTGAATGGATTCTAGCACGAGATTGTTCAGGCGCTCGAAGCTAACTTCAAGAGCTTCGTTGTGGATTTTGGTCATTGTTAGTTGTTCTTGGAGGGACTGGAGAAGTAGGCTCTGTTTCTTGAGATGGGGTGCGAGGCGGGCGAATGGGCAGGACGAGGTATGGTCGTCTAGGAATTTTGGGTCGAAGGAATCTGTGCACCCGAAGGAGGCACCTGGACATGTATGTTGGGATGAAGACAAGTCCAGTGGCTTCTGACTTGAGGATGCTATTGAGGTTGCCTTCGGACACTCTGCATCCTTATGCCTGATCCAGTCGCCTCGTCCAAGTTGAATACTTGCTCCACAATCACATTCGACATGAGAGTTGTGAATGCATTGTTCAGGCACGAAGTTCTTCCGTCGTGTTCGTTCTGAGCACATCGTGTCTGGGCAGGGCAGCTGCTCCTCAGGACACTCTTTAGCAGCATGTTGTTCTATGCAACCTCTTGCTGTCACTGTACTGCAACCCTCGTTGGGACATCGCACTTGAATATCACTGCACATATTCTTGATCAATCTGGAAGCCTTCCTTGACCGGCCAAGATGATATGAACGGCATGCCGGGCATCTTGACCTGTCTGTGCTTGGACCTCCTGCTGTATATTCTTCTAAACAATCCTCGCAAAAGGTGTGGTCACAATCGAGGGCTACAGGATCAATGAATGGGACGTGGCATATTGGGCACATCAAGTTCGAATCGTAGTCGGATACGTATTCGAGGGCGCGAAGATCAACCTTGAGCCGCTTCGGAGTTGCGACGGCATCAAGAATGGGTATGTGCCTCACAAGGGGAGGAGAAGGGGTTCGTGGAGGAGATAATCTTGGATGGCTCCTGAACTCGGTCCATGTTGCATCGAAAGGACTCGAGCCTGTTTGGTCATTAGGTCCAAGATTGTCCACGTTCAGCGACGAGGAATTGGGATCTTGAGACTCTGCCATGTTTTCGGCGTAAATGCTGCGCTGAAGCGCTGGCGGAACCACATTAGAATTGTTCAACAGGGCTGGTGCGAGCGGTCGTTCTACGTGGTGGGCGCGGTGAGCGGCTTAGTATCAAACGTGACAAACATAAACATCATCATCACATGCAACGCGGCCGGACGACCAGGGCTCCGCATTTGGCAGTTCAAGTTGGTTTGAAGCCACGCTCCTGCCGTTCGATGTACCTGCCGACCTCACGTTCACGTTTTACCAGCTGCTTCGGAAAACCAGCTGTGATAGCCACCATTTTTGATTAGATCTACCGTGTAGCGACTTCACGTTCTAGTCGGTCCGACCAAGACGCTACACGTACTGCACTAGCCATCGAGGCAGTCACCGAGCAACACGACCTCACTGCGAAGCACTTATTGCCCCGTACTGTAACGACCAACATGTCGAATCCCTCACAATTACTGCTCTTAGCAGATCACATCAAACTATCACTACTCGAAAGACAACGAGCACAGACATTAAATCTAGACCCCAACCCATCCCAAGACTCCAACATCTCCAGATCCCTAGAATCCTTCCACGAAAGCCTAGAAGCATTCGCAACCAAATCACCAAACCATGAATCTCTCCCAGACCTAAGAGCGCAATACCACGACCTATCAAAACAATTCCACGGCGAGTCTTCAATCACAGCCGAAACTACACTCTCCACACCCAACAACCCAAGCCTACAACAAGACTTCGAACACGCGCGAAGCAGATCCAGCATAGACAAGAACAGGACGCAAAATCAATCCTCAAAGAACGTCAGATTCCGAGACAACCCGTCACAAGACTCGTTAGATGCCGACAACGACAACGACGCAAACAGAGCAGCGCTATTTCAGGATCGATATAGAGATGACGAACCGCCAGATCCAACGTTGGATATGTCGAACCAGCAGATCCACTCATATCATCAGCAAGTAATGGAAGAACAAGACGAGCAGTTAGATAGACTGGGAGAGAGCATTGGTCGACAACGATATCTTGGCATGCAGATCTCAGATGAGCTGGAGGGCCATATTGCGTTGCTGGACGAAGTGGATAGAGATGTTGATCGGCATCAGTCGAGGCTTGATGGTGCCAAGAGACGGCTTAAAGGGGTGAGTGAGAAAGCGAAAGCGAACTGGGGCATGACGACGATAATTATATTGATAGTAATATTGGTGCTGCTTATTGCGGTGTTGAAGTAGATATATATATCCTAATTCCCTGATGAGTTGTTCTGTCCTTAAACACGAGAACTGGAAGTTTGTGTCTGCATCATGGAAGTTTGCGGTAATAAAATTGCTCTGGCATCGGGATGTGAAACTGAACATCTTCACCGCCAGGTATGCCAAGATCCTTCTAATAGCATGACAAAAAAGTTACAAACAATGTTGCACATATGAATCGAGTGAGAGTCATATAAGAAGCCTGCTGTTTAATACAAACAAATGTTATATCCATGAATACAGAAGCTAAGAATTTTCCAAATAACATGTACGTTGCCCTTTTAAACAAGAAAGTTGTATGTGCTGTGATAGGCCTGGTTTCACCATTGGTGCCTATGCGAGGATCAAGGGCGTTCACATTCCTGTCAATCTCACTGAAGTTCAATGATAAACAAACTGACTGCGCTATGTCTGGGTCTGCGGTTGATAGGAAGGCTATGAATGTTCTTCAGTCACTAAAACATTCAGCACCATGTCCTTCAGGAAAGGAGTGCTAAATTACCTCTTTCGTGGTTCTTGACTATGTGAAGGGAAGCCCGAGGCCGACGAGCTGGTAGTATGATCGTGACCCCATGCACGTCCTGCCAATCCTTGTCGTAGTATTATCCTGGCCACTTATCAAACATTACCAAGATACATAACACACACAATGTGTAAACCGTAATCTCATAAACCCCATCATATGTCGTAATTAACAGCCATCCATCCCCTCAACACCAATAGTCCACCAAGCTCTCAATCCATAAACTTCTGCCCCTCAACAATCGTATCAAAAGCCTTCATAGTATGCGTCCAAACCTCCTCTCTGAACCCATCCTTCCTTAATCCATCGTACACACCGTTGTACTTATTCACATCATCCAACCTACCCACCGAATAAGCTCCACTCCCCACCACCCCATCCGTGCCCTTCGGCACACTCCTACTCACACCCCCACTCCTACCAGCAGTCTTCTCACCGCCAACCTTCCTCCCCGGAAACGCATCAGTTCCAACAACCAACATCCGCATCCCCGCCTCTTCTGGATCTGTCGCATAAACCATCGCTACCACAGGTCCACACACCCTCCAAACAGCCCTAAACCACAACGGCAGACTCTCATCCCTAAATCCTGGACCTATCACGAGACCAGGGTAAATGTGGCCAAAACTAATACCCGGATACCGTTCCGCTAAGTGCTCAAAAGCCATAGTCTTCGTATACACGCAGTGCGACCTACAATTCGCAAAACTGTAGTGCGCTGGATCTCGTAGAGAGAGGTCGGTTCGATGAAGCGTCGCTTCCATGCCAGCTGCATACACGGACACGACGTGTGGTTGCGCCGAAGCCTGCAGGAGCGGGAGTAGGTTCAGGACGAAGCGAATCCGTGAATAGTACAGCAGGCTCATTGACCGGTCGAGACCTTCAGTTGTTTCGTTGCGCGGGCCGAAGAGCACTTGTCCCTGCGTCTGCACGAGTAGATCAATGCGTGGATTGTCTTGGCCGTGTTCTTCGTTCTCGATACGGATGATCTCTTTGCTTATGGTGTCTACGTCCACTATGGATGTGAGGTCAGCCGCTTGGACAAAGCGGTATTGACCGTTGGAGTGGGCTTTGGTGAGGTCGGACAGTACCGTGTTGGCTTTCGTTGCGCTGCGTCCGACGATGTAGATCCGTAGCAGGGGTGCTGTTGATGTGTTTGCGGTTTGCTGGGTTGCATATTGCTTTGCGAGCGCGGCGGCGGAGAAGTGGCCTATTCCTTGGGTGCCGCCTATGAAGACGGCAACGACGGGGCGGTTGGCGAAGTATGTTGATACTGTTGTGCGGACTTGTTGCATTTTCACCATTGTTGTGCAGTGCTGATGGGGGTGATGGAGTGCTGTGGTGATATCTGAGATGGTTCTTTATATCGCTGTTGACTGTGGGGCAAAGATTCGTGTTGTTATTGAGCTTCGTCGTTGAGTACTGTAGTCAGGCTGCACGGAGGAGTCGAAGCTCTTCTGGTTGACGCAGACCTGATAGCACTGCACAATCTCCGATACTCAAGCATCGTGGCAGACATCAGTGATAGCTGCTTCGATAGCTCGCGATATATATACTCAACAAAGCGTGTACGAACAATTGAGAAGCAATGCTGGAGATATGCCAGATTCCTCGTGTTTTGTTGTTCGAGTCGGGATAATTATCGTTCCGGTGGACTTCGGAGTGGAGTCTCCGGGTACGTGCAGCTGCTGCATCTCGCAACTTTAACTGTTGGAGGCCGTGTTAAATCATTGCGTTACTGCTTTGTATGGACTACAATACTGCGTGCGGGTGGTAACTCTAGGCTGTACATG
>Ga0139314_100311_pt1 | contig 12277 bp, 13 predicted proteins | sample In2P11_FD_99376 | JGI IMG/M metagenome (GOLD analysis project Ga0139314, IMG submission 99376)
ATTCTGCTATCGTCTCTTCTTCTTGTTTATAGAAGCCTGCTTTCCTTTCTACTTCTTCCCACTGCCTTTTATCCTCTTAATCTTTTCTCCCTTATAACATCCCTAGGGGTAGAAACACTAGTTCACCAAAGATTCAACATACCCTATTTCTTGATGTAATCACTCATAGAATCCAACAAAAAAATAAAGGAAGGGAATTCCAAATAGTTGGCTCACCATGGTTTGATCAGAATCCTCATTGAGGATGCCCTCCAAAACCTCAAGATCCTTATAAAATGATCAGTCTTCAGAGACTTACCAGCAGAGGATGACATCAAAACCCTCATCTGTGATGTTATTCCTTTTGTTAGAGAGGAAGAAGGCATTGAAACAAAAGGGGAATAACACAAGGAGGAGTCTCCTAGGGTGTCTCCAGAGGCCCCTAAGAAGACAACTGCAGAAATATGAAAACCAACTAGCATATATGGCCAGCCTCTCCTTGGAGGCCATCCATTGTAGTATACCAGCTAAATCATATGCTCTTTACCTTATAGAACAATGGCTACAATTTCAGATTAAAACACTAGCACAAAGGGGAACCATGCCATTTCAGGGTTGCAGGTAGTTTATTTATCTTTGTGATGAAATTTCACTAGAGGATAGGGCCAAAATGGTTGAGTTTTACTTGCACAACATGTCCCTCATAGACATAATATTTGGGATCCTAATGTAGAGCTAGGATATCTACAATTAATGGCTTTGTAATCATCAATGAAGCATGAGAAGTCAAGGGATGTAGAGATGAAAAGAATATTGGCTAGAGAGAAAAATTAACCTCTTTTCATTAGAGCTAAACAATCAAATCCCATGGCCCTAATCAGCACCCATAATCTAATTGCAAATGATCCTCAATTGGCACCTAGATATCTTACTACCCAAGAGAAAGTAATTTCACATTTTGAGGATATGTTTAGGCTTCTAAGAGATGATAATCTACATGCTTGCTAAAGGAGATGGAAACACTACCACATAGCTTGAAGAATAGAGAATATCACTCCCCTCAAAGGTGAGAGAGGCACTCAACATGAAACCTATGTATAAGCAATCAATGCAAAGGTTGAAGGTCAACTAGATAGGCCTAAAACTTAGTCCACCACTACTCCTAGGGATGTTATAAGGGAGAAAAGATTAAGAGGATAAAAGGCAGTGGGAAGAAGTAGAAAGGAAAGCAGGCTTCTATAAACAAGAAGAAGAGACGATAGCAGAATCATGGGATGTCAAAAAGGCTACCAGATCCATTAAGGAAATGAAGATTGAATAAGTTTCTCAAAGGATGAGAAACACTTTTAGTAGAGGGGTGATGATGAGCCTCATCATTGGGTAATTATATGGGCCTTAATTGGTCTTAATTCACCACCTAGCTTAGTCAAACAAATTATTCTCACAACTTATTTCATACTTTTGATTATATTTTTTTTATGGGATGAGTTAGAGTCAGGTATTTTTATTTGTGGTCTAACATGCATGTAATGCAGGAATAAAGGATAAAAGAAAGCAACTGTGGCAAATACCTTGGTTAAAACTCAAATCAGACAAGGGAGAGGAATTATAGGAGGTAAATCCTCCTCATTTACTACCCCTCCATTCAAATATTCCTCCATCAACTCGGAGTGAAAAAAACCAAATCATGAGGATTAAAAGACAATCGAGCAAGTGAAAGTGACAAAAACCAGTTTATCTTGAGTGGGGAGCCAAGCCTCCCTAATGGCAAGGAATTCGTTGGAGACTTTATATGTATATGTAGAGAGGTTTAGGACTTCAGTAGGGTTTGGATTTTTATGGAAAAACTCTACTTTATTTATGAGCCGCAAGAATTGTGACAGTTTGTTATGTAATCCATGGTTTTTATAATAAATATGAGTTTTGTTTTGAGCGAGAATTGAGTTAACTTATAGGGCTAAAGCTCTTGGGTTAGGACCCAAATCAAGCAGCCAAATATCCTCTTAATTGTACATGTATTCTAATATATATTCCTGGTTCTATTCATTTCCTTAAGTAGCTTCTTGGTTCTATTCATTTTCTTAAATATATTTTTGGTTATGTTAATTTTCTTAAGTAGCTTCCTGGTTTTCTATTCATGTGCTTAAGTAGATGCATTTCCATTACAACAGTATAGCATAGCTTCCTAGTTTTATGTTCATTTTCTTAAGTAGCTACATTTTAATTACACCAATATAGCATAGATGATTTATGGTTCTTATGTTCATTTTCTTAAGTAGTTGCATTCCTCTTACAGTAGTGCAGAGTATATCGATTGTGCTTTAGTTTACCTCCATTTGTAACTTCTTTCAATTAGCAGGTTAGCTAGGAGAAAAAGATCACCACAAGGTTGTCTGCAGGTGTCTCAACCTCATCTCCTCCCTCTGGGACCATGACTTGAGGAAGATACCCTTCAGAAATCCCAAAAACATAGGTTTCTGGTTCTCGCATGAGCTATGGAGTTAGTTGTTTGATGCAGTTACTTGTTTACCCTCACTAGTGTTTCTATCATTTTCATTGAATCCTCCTTCAGCACATTCTTCATGTGTAATCCCCTTACCATCCGATCCACAACAAACTTGCCCAATCACCATATAATTAATTATTTTATCCAAATTCCACCTCATTTGAAGTCCTCCATCTACTTTATGCGCTTTAAACCCCCACCGTTGATCTTCCTCACTTGATTTGACGGTTATCGCATCACCCGATTGCCAACTAGCTTGGTCGATCTCCACCACCGATATGTCTAGCCTGATCCGACGACTAACGCGGATTCTTGCACAACCGTTATCCACCCAAGAGCACATGAGAAAAGTGTTTTTCTCATGCTATGTGTCACTCAATTAGGATAATTGCATAAAATTCAAAAATACAGCTTACAGATTTGAGGGCACGCAAGAAACTGCTTATCGCTTTCGAAACCTGCTACATCATTTATGCATGTTTTCTTCCCATGATACGATCTCCATTTTCCATCCTCTGATTAATCATTTCTACCAATCCATTCACTTAATTCCTCACAATAAGATCTCCACCGGTCATCTGCTTCGTTACCTTGTTCATCCATCTATTCACTTAATTCCTCACAATAAGATCTTCATCGTTCATTTGCTTCATTAACCTGTCCGTTCACCTATTCACTAAAATACCCATGATAAGATCTTTGTCATTCATCCTATTCATTAACCTTGTTCATCCGTCTATTCCCTTAAGCCCCTGCGGTAAGATCTCTATTGTCCATCTTCTGTTTATTGATCAATCCAACGGTCTGTATGCACAACTACATCCTTACGTCCTCCTTTCACCAATTTCAATCTCTGACTACTCTTTCTCTTGAAAATATATTTAGTTTAGTTCCTTTTCTTACACCTTAGTATATCTTAATTCTCTTTACCTTTGCAACTTAGGTAGAAGCATTAGGTTAGTGTTGATTTAGCATAGTTATTTAGACGGTTAATTAGGATATGGTGTGGTTTAGCATTCCATGTTGTCTTCTTCATTACTTTAGTAGAGTAACTCTCTCTTAGAATAGATTTTCTCTTCTTCCATCAAAGAATTAAGCTTCTTCTGACCATATAGAAGTCCAGGGTCTCTTTCCAAATGAGCAGTGACGACATGCTGGGCCTTCACTTTTAATTGTGCATATAGCGTTGTCACCTCCAAGTTTGTATGAACCCTGGGTTGATAAGTAAATATGGTATGCCTAGGAGTTACAAAATTCTTCTTGCAATACCTAGGCTCATCACAAGGCATTGGTCATTTTTGTTAAACATCATATAAGTTTCATTCCTTATGTTCAAATATGCATTCATGACCTATAGGTTGCATGCTTCCCATGTGTTTGAAGAAATGCCAGTCCTAGTTGGGAGTGGTTAGGTAAATTCCTAGTTCAATTGTTTTTTAGAAGCTTTGCTTCTATGTTATTCATCATTTCTGGAAGTTTCATTGAGTTATGGGAAGAGGCCTGAGTCCTAGACTTGAAAAAGTTGCTTAGAATTCGAGGCCAGAATTGAGCATAGGTGGAAAAGAGAGTTATCTTAGGGGTTCGAACCTAGAGGGGTTGGGTTGCTCATGTAGGTCTTCTAGCACCTAATGGAAGTCAGTAAGGTCCTAAGTTGTCGATTCCATTTCCTGAATTTCATATAGGATGTCGAGTCTTATCATAGTGACCCTCGCCTCATGTTTACCCCATGAAAACCAATGAAAGTGGGTAAATGTGGGAAGAGGTGTTTATAGCTGGAATGTGAGTGCAGGAATGCGAGTGGAGGCTTAGTTTTTTCTAGAGCAGTTGTAGGAGGAGGAGATCAATATTGCATTGTAGGTTGAGCTTCAAGGATTGAATTTATCATTGTAATAGATCATTATTCTCATCTGATATAATATAAACATAGGACGGGTTTTCCCCAATTGGGTTCCCTAGTAAAAATATTGTTTTCATTGTGAATGAATGATTGCATGAATTTTTATTGTATGTTTTCCCTTCCATGGGTTGAATGGAAGAAATGTGTGTCTATTTTTTTCAATCTGAATACATTAGCAGTTGCAAATTTCAAGTTATTTCTACATAGAAATCCTCACACTTTAGCAAAGATTAAACAAGCATTGTTGAAGGAATTACAGAAACCTAAGTTTGAGTCATAATGCATAACATAAATCAAAGAAATAAAACAAGGTGATACTAAATCATTGTGAGACTATGACTAGAGATTCAAATGTTTAATGGATAGGTTAAATTTCTAGATCCAAAATGCACAACATCAGGAGTGGTTTATTGCAATGTTGCTACCATGTATTTGTATTCCCATAATACAACAAAAAATGACTCCACAACTAGAGGCACTAGATATTTCGATGCATCTAGAAGATACCCCGAAAAATGGAGAGAATAGTGTTGTATTGGCCCAAGTGCAGTCACAGTTAGCTTCCTTGACATTATAGTTGCAATACCTCACCAAGGATAAGGATAAGCATAAGAAAGTATGGTGTACAATTTTCAAGAGGGAGGGACACTACCATAACAAATGTATGATAGTAATAGAATATGTTACTACTAAGGAATCAAATTTGTTGGCTCATGGTAGAATCCTTTGTTGTGAGATTTTCAGAATTTAGGGACACTCACTCATGAACTGCCCCATGTTGCAGAAATATTGGAGTCAGACCAGATCTCTTTTTTACGAACTTTATAAACTAGTTGGGCATCATATACACTCTTTTTGAGCATTAGAATTAATGCATGATCAAACCTCATAAACCTATCATGTTTAATAGATAGAAGGGGGCGAGGGGGCCACATAGTAGTATTGGAGACAAGATTATCCTACATCAACACAAGGATAGGGAAATTCAAGATAAGGATATGGTATTCCCATGAGAAGGCAAGGAAGATGTATGATATTATATTTTAATTGTGGTCATCCAAGGAATCTAGTGAGAGAATACCAAAATTCCCGCACTACGTGTACACATTTAAGAACACTAAACCATGCAATAGAAGATTTCCCCTTACTAGTGGATAAGGGCCAAGATAAGAGAGGGCCAAATATAAAGTGGCTACTACTAGGCCATGGCAATATCATTCTTGAGTGTGTGTATTGACTAAAGATGGGGCCATGATACGAATGGATGTGATGAAACCCCTAGAGTAGCCTCATTATTTGTTGTAGAAAGTTTCCAAATTCCGTGCAAGGTTTGATGCTATTAGGGATAAGTAGATATACCAAGAAGTGTGAAGGGATTTTTTTATCTATCAAGTGCAAAGAGTCAAGCTCAATGACATAGCTACAAGGGTTACTTCTGCATGTCATGCCACTAATTTTTGATAAATCTCCATTAGAGTTTAGATAAGGGGAGGTAAGTCTCATACAAAATTTCTTAAGTTGTTTGAAGTTGATGAGAAACGAACAGGAAATGGAGAGACTATGTAGGATGATCAACCATTGCACACAAGAAACATATGAGTAGACTGAAAAAGATGAGGGAAATAATCCCATGTAGATCCATCCAAATAAAGTGAAACAAGTGCTACATTGAAGGCACATCAATGTATAATTTACATTCACAACTCAGATAATTGACTATTACATGGATAATCCTATTTTGGATTTCGGTTTTAATGTTAACATCTTACCAAACAATACCTAGGAATTGATGGGAAAGCCTAAGCTAGTATCATCACCTATCCAATTCTGCTTGGCCACTCAATATTGGATATTCCCAATTGGAAGGTTTGTAAATGTAAATGTGAAGATTGATAGGGTGAAGACCATGGTGGAATTTTTGGTTACTAAATTTTTGATGATATAAACCCTTACATATCCTTGCTTGGCTTTGATTAGGAATTTGATAACTAGGCTATTATCAATTTGAAGAAAAAAAAAATTATTGAAACAAGAGACCTATGGGTCATTGCAACATTAGACCTTGAATGGGGGGTTGCTATGTTGAACTGGTGAGAGAGGACCTCGACATAGTCAACGTCGACAATATCCATAACATTAACACTTTGTGCAATGACTATGTCAACCCAAATGTTAATGGTGAATTGAAAAGGGGAAGAATCAAATAATTTTCATTGAACTTGAATGAGGTGTTGGAGAATTTAAAGAAATGCCTCCATGATGTTTCCACCTAAAGGTGTATTCAAGTTACAAGGTAGATGAGTTGGATTGGTACAAAGGTAAGGAAACCTCCTCAATTTGATGGGTTGATAGATGTAGTGACTTTTTTGAAGGAATTTGAATTATAGGTGCTAGACAAATGAAGGCTTCCAACACTAAACATTTCTTTGAAGGCTATTGTTGTGTGTTTATGGGTGATGCATAAGGCACACATTGAGACATATTTGTAATACGTACACCTATTACAAATTATGTTTAGGTTGGATGTTCGGGAATATGTAGAGCATTACACAAGAAAAGAGTACCCCATTGTTCACTTGGATAAGTGCATTGTAGTATGGAAATATTAGGGTATTTCAGAGGTGGAGTCGGTGCACTAGTTTATTCACACGCTAGATGCCATACCTAAAAATGGGTATAAAAACTTGGAGTTGTGATGGGGAATAATAATATTGATGGAGATTGCAAAAGTTTTTTCTTAAATTTTCAATTTGAATTTGGAGATCAACACGTAGATGAGGATTTTTCCTATATCAAAGAAAATATTTTCATTCCATAAGTAGGGCTTGTAGTAAGAGAGGCTATGCTTTGTGCATTCCATCAAAACTTCCAAATTATCAGAGAGTTGGCATAGAGCTATGGAGTGGATGACGGTGTTGGCAATGATGAGAATCCTTGAGATATAAATATTTCAGAGTCTGAAGAAGAAACAAAAGTAGATGGACTATACTTAGATTCCATTATGTCTAATTACATTAATCCTATCAAAACATGAAAAGTAAATATCAACACTAAAGATAACCTTAAGTTCACAATAATCAGGGAGTATTAGGATGAAGCCATTGTGGATATGATTTCTGACCTATTGCACGAGTATCAATATTTGTTCCCCAACACTTTGGTGGAGATGAAGGAAATTTTGGGTGAGCTAGGAGTGATGAAGATAAATTTAAAGTCAGGAATAAGACTAGTATGTTAGAGACCCTATCACCTTAATCTAATATATAAGTAGAACGTGAGGGAGGAACTCGACAGGATGTTGAAATAAGGTATTATTTAACCTCTCAAAGATTCATAATGGATTAGCACCATGGTCTTAAAGCTAAAAGACATAGCTGAAATTCATATATGTGTTGACCTACGAAAGTTGAATGACACCTGTGTACATCATCTATCCCCCACTTCATTTACATATGAGGTCTTGGAGAGAATTTCATAGGAAAAGAAGCCTATGCCATAGGAGGATTGAAATAAGACCATGTTCGCACCATAATGGATCTCATTTTAATATATTGTTATGTCATTTGGAATAAAGAATGTGCCTATGTATTCTTTCATGTGATAGTGGCAACATTCAAGGAATTCGTCCATAATTTTTTGGAGGTTCACCTCGATGATTTGACTATGTTTATCCTTTTGTATAAGCATGTCAAAGTCCTTCAACTAATGTTGGATCAATGTAGACATATGTAGATTTCACTCAATGTGAATAAGTGTATTTTCTATTAACCAATGGGGGGTCCTACTTTGACATGTCATTTGTAAGCAAGGACTTCCTAAAATCCTTGTGAACATTGCAGTGATAATAAAATTATCCCCTCCAACATTGGTACAACAACAATGTGTGACCCTAGGCCACACAGGGTATTATAATAAGTTTATGTGAGGTTATACCTAGATTACTACACCATTAGAAAGGTTATTAAAGAAGGATGTCAAATTCAACTACATTGGGAAGTGCCAAAAGGATCTAGACACAGTAAAAGAAAAATCAGTATCAATGGTAATCTTAGAGTTCCCAAATTAGAACAAAGAGTTTTGTGTCCATGTTCATGCCTCATCAATAGCATTTAGGAATTGTATTGGGGTTGTCAGGGGAAGTAGAAGTAGACCATCGAATTGCATTCACCATTTGAAACGTATCCACAACATAACATAATTACACTACTACAGGGTGTGAGGGTTTGGGAATGGTGTATGCACTTCAAAATTTTAAACATTGCTTCTTGGGATATCACTTTAACCAATAAACTAAATATTGTGTGCTTAGGTACCTCATCAAAAAACAAGTGTTTGGGGAGAGGATATGTAGATGGTCCTTGCTATTCCAAGAATATGATTTTGAGATTATTGTTAAGTCTGGCAAGTTGAATGTTGGACTACATCATTTGTGACACATAAATTTGGGAGAGTAAGTAGAGAATGTTAATGATAGCTTACAAGACACATAGTTGTTTCACGTGGATATGGTAGATGAACACTTTTTTGAGATCAAACAATTTCTCTCCACCATAATGGCACCACAGGAATACATAGCGGCATAGAAGAAATAATTAGTGGTAAAAGTTGCAGATTATTAGCTCATTGTTGGTTGTTTTTATGAATTAGGGGCAGATGGCATACTCTAGAGATATGTGCTAGAACAATAGAGGTCTGTCATACTAGGAAAAGAACATGAATGTTTAACTGGAGGACATTATGCAAGAACTACAACCACACATAAGTTTTTCTGTTCCCACTTATGGTGGCTGACTATTCACTGAGATGCGAATAAATTTTGTCATGGTTGTGATGCATGTCAAAGAATAGATTGAACTTTATGGCAAGACAAGATGTCACTCAACATGTAGATTACCTTGTAACCATTTGGAAAGTCAGAGGTTGATTCCATAGGACCAATTAATCCACCAACAAGAAGGAGTGGAGGACAGTTATCATAAACATGATAGATTACTTAACTAGGTGGGCCAAAGAAACATTGGTCAAGGATTCTAGTGTAAATACTACTACTAAGTTTTTATTTGAGAATTTTGTTATGTATTTTACATGCCTGACGATATTGATGACTGAAAAAGGAACCCATTTTTTGAATCAAATCATTAAGGATTTAATGAAGGAGTTTCAGATCTATCATCAAAAGAGTACACCGTATCACTTGTAAGTGAATGGAACTATGGAGGCCTTTCATAAAATATTAGAGATTGAGCTGACTGAAATTTAAAATGAAAATAAATATGATTGGGAATCGATAGTCTTATTGTTTTATGGCCATACCGGACCACATCGATCAAACTTACTGGGAAAACACCCTTTTGATTAATCTATGGACCAGAAGTAGTTATGTCAATGGAATTTATAGTACCAATTATGGGTGTTGTTGCAGTTACATGGTTAACATATTTTGTCATATTTGAGAACAGATTCGAGGAGTTATTGCGGCTAGAGGAGGATCACTTTATATCAGGATTTGAGTTGGTTGTATAAAAATCTAGAGAGAATCTTTGCCATGATCGCCATATTGTATGGAAATAGTTCCAAGCTAGTGACCTAGTGGCAATGTATAACAGTAAGTTTTTTAAGCACCATAGGATGTTTCAGATACAGTAGTTGGGACCTTACATTTTTTTTTTTTGTCACAGAAATAGGGACAATGGAATTGTAAAAGTTAAATGGTGAGCCCCTTGATGGACTTGTAAATGGGAGTAGCCTAAAATTATACAAATACAACTACTTTATGACCAAAGGATAGTGAAAAAAATGATATTTTATTTAAAAATATATATGGTTCCAAGTACATGTTGCATAGAAGAAAACAAAAGGAATCAAGGTGAAAAAATGAGCAAAGATAGTCCTTCTTCTCGCAATAAAAAACTGCACATTGAGGATCAGATCACTGTAGAGTAAGAGATCCATTGTTGAGGGAGTGCGTAATATCGGTAAAATTTTAGGAAGTGGAATGCAACTGGAAATAGATAGAGTACTGGAATATGGAGAAATCCATAGCCTAGCACTCGTAGGATCATGTGCTCCCCACTTGGAGTGGATACCATGTAACTGGATGATGCAAAAGTTATTAACTTTAATTAAAGAAAATTATTAACCAAATCAGTAATATCATCACAGATTATTGACATGAATTCCACATTGGCCCAAACCACAAACAACATTCCCACCCAAATATTTAATGCATGTGAAGATCAATAGAGTGATGGTGGAGTGTGGGAATGATCACTTGGTAGTTAATGTCATTGGGAATGTGCACCAGGCATGTAATCTAAAAATATTTCTTTGATTGGATTTTAATATCACATATTTTTCAAGTGTCAAGAACTTATTTATAACAATGGGTTGTGGGATTGGACAAGTCTAGAGTTCTCAATCTTCTAGACATTCCTCATTTCGAGCAAAGCAATGAGGTAAACACTTTCATCAATTTTCTACTAAGTTGTGTGCATGGAGGGTTTCTATGGCTTGATGAGCCCATATAAATCAATACTTAGTTAATTACAATAATTATATGACTTCCAATAGACGGAGAGGAACTAGATAATTTTTTCACAAAAGTGAAGGAAAGGTTGCGACTAAGTAGGTAGAAATAAGGATCAAATTTGGCAGTCGGAATTGTGGTCTAGAGATTACGAGCTTTAAGAAAGATGATGTGTGTTTTTCCACAAAATTCATGGCTTGTAAGCTATTGTGAAAGTGCCACAAGGATGAGTGTCTAGTAGGGGTGGTCACCACGACTACAAAATGTATAGAAGGCTTCTAGACGATGTGGTTGACTTTTCCGTTAAATATTTTTTTGTAGAACTACATGGATGCATAGGATAAAAATGAGGACTTCCATTCTTGATCCTTATTTCTCTAACCATGTGGTCGTTGTTAAAAGGTACAAATTTTCCCAACTTTGACAAGCTTGGATTCATTAGACCAAGGTTTCGAGCTTTATGGTATACCATTAATAAATCATATGGATTAGTGGTGCGCTTCCATGCCACTCCCAGCTTTATGTATGTTCAAGATAAAGAAGACACTACCAGTAACTGCCTACAATGCAGATATAAAATTGATGAGGGCTATGTTTCGAAAGTCATTAATGACTAGACACCTCAGTGGAGAGTGTCGGAGACATCAGCACTACCCACAACAATGTAAAACCCACATATATAGGTTTAAAATGCTCATTTTGAGATGGAAACTGAGCTCAACATTAGTCAAATTAATGGATAGCTAGGTGGGTAGACTATAGAGCAGGGGGGGACTCAACTAGAATCCCCACCCAAATAAATGGAGAAACCCCCATTATACATGCCACCATGAGATTCAGGTCAAGAAAACATTGTGATATAAATGGAAAAATGACCCCTAACATGCCAATAGGAAAGGGCTCAAAAAAAAAATAAAGGCTTCCAAGCCAATAGAACCTAGTTTTTCGGAGGACAAAATTGAAAGATTAGCTACATAGATGAAATAAGTAATTGATCAAGGGATTTTATTCCTTGTCACTGTTATCAAGTAGGCGACAAAGAATAAAAAGAACAACAAGACTAAACACTGCAACAGTTGGAGAAAATAAGAGAAATAGAATAGTTATAGCTGCTTCAACCTACTACCACACCAGAGGAGCTCAAGACAAGAGAAAAGGAGTAACAAGTAACGAATTCTCTGAATGCTTGCTATATAGAAAATTAATGCACTCATTTGTATGAATCAAGGGTTGATTTATGGAAACATCTATAAAACAACACCAAATAGGGGACCTCAACATTAAGGTCTTCCATGCTGATAAATAGAATGCAACCATACTAGGTGGCTTGTTCTCATTTATCATGTCATAACACCACATCACTATGTCA
>Ga0139314_100313_pt1 | contig 12270 bp, 11 predicted proteins | sample In2P11_FD_99376 | JGI IMG/M metagenome (GOLD analysis project Ga0139314, IMG submission 99376)
GATGAAGCAAACCCGCTGATAACTATGTGTCCGGGCTTATAAATTTTTAAATCCGGCCCTGTGGTCAAATGCGGTATTTTCCGTGTATTCCTGTGTTTTCTATAAGATGTCATGATCTGGGTTTAACATATGTCTGAATAATTGAAAAGGGTAAATTATCTTTTACAGATTTGTACGCAGGTTCAGCATATCAAAGGTGCGTATACACGCTTGTTCTGTAATTGAGAACCGCGTATACGCAGGTTTGCCTTAATATAACAGCGTATGCATGCAGGATCTACATATTGAAGTAGCATACATCTCATAAAATATGTTTTAGCTACTTATGTTTATTGCTGCAGTGTTCTGGGTTCAACATTGGTTTCTGGTTACTGTTATTGTATTTAGGGTAAAGCTTTCATAGAAGTGATTATGTGATTCAGTTTTTGGTGGGTACATAGGAGAATAGTTGATGCAGATATATTTGATGTTTGATTGATGATATTGATGGATCCAGTCTGAAAATTTATGAAACATGGTCCTTGGAAGAAAAGAGAAGGTTGTAGCTTTCTGTAGGCCAGCACCTACGTACTTGTACATCAGCTAGTACAAGAGCTAAGGGGGTTGTATCTCCCTTCCAGGAGAATCTGGAGAATGAGAGAAGGTTGTAGCCTTCTGCAGGTAAAAGCCTGTGTACTGGTATAAGACTGCACCAGTACAGAAACATTGTAAAAAGAAGTTTCTTATTAAAAGAAGATAGAGACGAATTGCAGCAGGTGGTTTTCACCCACATTGGGTTTCCACCTTATATCTTGTGTTCTTGTGTGTGACTATCTACTCTATTTTACTATACTTGGTTACTGTTTATATGGTTCTGATGCACAGATTAATGATCAACATCAGAAGAATAAATTAAATTTTAAGTCTACAGGTTATACACTAGTTTCCTTAACTACAATTGCGTATATATGCAGTTTTCACTAACTGAAGTAGCGCATACAAATTTGATTGTGAAATGAAAAATAATTGACTTGCTAATATTGATTCACCCCCCCTCTCAGTATTATTTCCAATAGTTAAATGAGCCAAAAGGTAAACACATGAAATTCCAACACTTATGGCTGGGCCCATTCCAAGTTGTGGAAAAAATTGCTCAAGGAACTTACAGGTTGAAAAATTTGCAGGGAGAAACTGAAAAATCCCTTTTTAATGGCCAACATCTGAAGAGATACTTCCAGTAGCCACCACATGGTGGTTACCCCCTTAGTAGGTTAGAATTCATTTTAGTTTTGTTGTTAGTTTAGTTGCGTTTCTGTCTTTTTCTTTTGTTCCCTACAAATTTTATCTTCCTTTTGTTTTGAATTGCACTCTATTTCAGTCAGCTGATTTCAGTCCTCCAGTCTCATTCTACCTTTCAGATTTTCCCTCATTCACCACTTTCAGCCTTTCCCTTCCTCATTAGCCTGTTGATGATTCTGCTATTCCTAAATCCATCATTACCCTACAAATCAATAAAACTTTCTATCAGCCCATGAGAACTTGAAAATCAGCCGTAGAATTCAAACCAAGCCACTCATCGACATCTGTTGAGAACAGGGTAAGATCTATTGATAACTTGGATATCTAGAGCATGTAGGGGCATCTTTATAAAACAAGAATGTGTAACTACAACTGGACTGGCATGGAGGGACACTGCATTTTGAATAAATCCCACTCAAACCTAGCACATACTTGCCTATAAGGTTTACAGTCATTCTCCATTGGTCCCCTCTACCGCAGTAAATTGTCTAATACCTGTCATTTACAATTAAACCTCCTTTCATGGGTTAAACTCACTGTCATATACCCATGGAAAATCTAATTGTGCTCTAGTGCTTGTGCCTGAAACTGGAAGGACAGGTTGTTTGGGAAGTCGGTTAGAGTAGGTATTGTTGCTAGGCTTAGAGTACCGGTTGATACAGCAAGCCAAACCTTGCTTAAGTGGTTTAAAAAGATGGCAAGATCCATGACTGTGCCCCATTCAATCATATGAAAGTATAGCACTAAAAATTCTATATAAAGTGCAGATAAACATATTTACATCAAATTTGATGAACAATAAAGAGCTGAGGTACACACCTAAATGGGTATTGACAGACCAGTGATGGCCCCGAAAGGATATTGAAAGTAGAAAACAGCTGAAGGAAGGTCAATAAACCCCATAATATGGCCATTGGAGAATGCCTGTCAAAACCTTATCAGTGAGAAGAAGTTATTTGTCTTTATCCCGCCTGAAACAATTAATGTTGAAGTGGAACCCATGCCTGTTCATCTATACAATTTGCATTTTGAGTTTATCTTAACACCATGATGTTTTATGAATCCAAGGTTTATTTGGAAACAGAGACAACTGGTTCACCTAGCGGTTCACCATTTGTTGTGGCCACAACCACCACCCTATTAAAAGTTGCCCTAGTAGCACTTTTGAATGGGTCCCCTAAAAGTTGATCTTGCACTCCTCCGAATGATATGTTTCATCCCAAGGATTTTAACTCTTTGGCAAGCCAAATCTTCAATTTCTAAATGGTCAAGGCCCCCTTAATAAATCTTTGCTGCATAGTTCATTCGTAACCCAGCCTAGCCCTTATTTAGTCCCTTCATCAAGGGTTTCAATCCTCATAAGTATTCATGGTACATTTATGCCCGCATATATAATCGCCCCTACCTTTACTATGGTGATTCGTGTACTTAACACGCAAAACTCCTATCGCATCTTTATCCCCCTTTTAAATCCTCACAAGGGAAATGCTTCAAAAAACGCGTTTAACATACCCGTTTATCACTTATTTCCCATCGCCTTGGATCAAGGGTAGAGGCTTGTTAATCATGAATAATTGTGATCCAATTAAGTCCTCAATCACATCGCAAATTGCAATCGGCAAGACCCAAGGGTTATTCATAACGCAACCACAATGCACCAAACCCACCAGCATTATCGACCACAACACATATTTATTTCAGGTCCGGGACCTATCGCATATCGCATATCGGCGAAGCCCGAGATCATATACAAAACGCAATGTGATATGCTGGACCCGCCACATTATTAAATATAGTATATATATATATATATCAACATAATCATGATCATAACATAATTACCAGATAAAATAAGGTCTAGGTTAAGAGAACTTCCTTATTTGTGCACAACATACACAACATTGAGAACAACAGTTCTCAACATAGCCAAGGCATCTAACACCTCATATTCATTTACTTCAACTTTCATGTTATCTTTCTCATGACTATCCTGACACCTCATATTCATTTACTTCAACTTTCATGTTATCTTTCTCATGACTATCCTGCCATTGTCCATTTACACCAATGGACCAAACCAGTCCAACTGACTGTAATAGCCTTACCTTTCGTTGTGCTTACTTATGTGCAGAGCTTCATATGAATCTTATATTACCTTTTGGGTACCACATAGCTCTCCTCGAGCTCCATTAAATTTCCTCTTTCCCAAACAATTCCCTAGACTCAAAACGTAAAAGGCAATACCAAGAAACAACCAAGAAGAAATCCATGGAAACCAATAACAACACAATACTGCAATAAAGTGGCATAGATATGCACCAGACACATGAAAAATCACAAATCAAGTGCAACAATTGCAAAAGACCAAAAGCACGAGACACCATGACTCAATCCCCATAGTTCCCAAGGAAAGCTCAACCAGAGCCTTCTTCAAAATTTCATGGCAATTTCTTTGCCATGCAATCTCTTGCATCATACCACCATAAACACATAATTGTCAATGCATAAATAAATATAACCATACACCATATACCTTATCTTGCCTTGCAGCTGAATACATGCAAGCCATCTCTCAAGGGACTCCAATTCCCTTGACAAATCCACCTGTAACTAGAGACTAGCTAATATACTTGTCAATCACATGTTCATGAATATAACACATATCCACATAATTTTAGATAAATCAAGGTTAAGAAGACTTCTTATGTGCAAGGTACTCATTCATTTGGAATTAGGGTTTCCAAACATAGCCCAAGGAATTCTTGCCCAATTCCTTTCCTTTACCTTTTTACCCTACTGCAATCGAGGCTTACTATGTACTGTCACATCACCCAATTGTTAGTTATATAAAGACATCAACTATTACCTTGTTAGGTTAATACCAACATGCTTTCTGCAACTACTCACACATGTCAACCACATGTTCCAAATATCAAGACAAGCATATCTATCAATTTAAAACCAATTTTTACAAACAATCATGTCTATCAATTTGAAATCAACTTTTACAAACAATCATGTCATAACCCATAGTCAAATCATAGTCGTTAGACATAATGCTACAATTGTTAGCTACATTCAATTACATATCAACTATATCAATGCATTTGTGTGAGTACAATCATCTTGAAACGAGATCATGTGAACACATACTCATATTATGCAATTCATCAAACATTCAACCAACTTGCAAACATACCATGTTAAATAAATCAACTAGATGATGTAATAGACACCAAATACTCGAACACCAAATAGATGTCATAATCAAACAATCAAGCACCAAATATATGACATAAGTGAACTCATACCTTAATGTATATCAGGCGAGGATATCTTGTCTGCACAATCAATCTAGTTAGCACGATATAACTTCACAACATATCAACTCAAACATAAATAAGATCATGATATCCATAATATTCATTATCTGACATATTGACATCATAAGCTCATAATCACATAACTCATTATGATATTTACAATAACCACAAATACACATACGCATTTGCTTTAACCAACAAATAACCATATTGCCTATAGAGCTTTATAAATCCAACTCGATACAATATTCACAATAATACATACATATACACATATGCACATTTGTTCAACCATCAAATAAAAGGATACGATGCCTGCATCCACAACAAGGGAATCTAAAGGCTCACACCTCCATCCTCAAAGTAATACCAAGATTCACCTCCTTCCTCGGAAGTCCATAATCCACTGCAAAGTGAAAGCTGCATCCAATGTCTGGGGCTACAATCTTGCGCCAGTTGTCCTCTCATTGAACAATTACCGACTGATTGTTCCAGGGCACACTCCCAATGTGTATCTGATTCCATTTGGAAATGCTAATGACCAAAACAAATATATCCTCACCTTCCCTTCTCTGCTACACGGTCCCTCGAGTAATCTAGTCACCCCTTCCGTGTAGTCACTCACTTTCCAAGTTCCCCGATATCCCCTATCCTGGGTGTTCATCCCTTAGCAAGGATTCCTTGCACTGGAATATCAAATAAACAAGGCATATACCTGCCTCAAAACCATCATACTGGTCAGAGCATGCTCATGGAAATCAATGGACACTATTGGGTACCAGTGTCCCACAATGGCCCTACTCTTGAAGTAATTTACCAGCATATTGTTGCATGTTCCAATTTATTTCACTATTGTTGCTAATTATTTTAGTTGATTTCAACCAGCCAACCGGGCATGTTCATGCTTCTTGTACCAAGCACATAATTTCCATTAGATTTAAAATAAATTGAAATAACCTCAAATCATACCTCATTTGTAGCTCGTCAATAAGGTATACTTGCAATCGTGTTCGGTTCTTATCACAACAAGTCAAACTAATTGTTTGATCAAAACATCACATATAAACATATCACATCTAGTTAGCTCAAGACACAACCATCATAGATCAACATCATAAATGACATGTAACCATCATAAACCATAATCATAGATCTCATATAATCATCATATACCATAGTCATAAACCACATGCATGATAAAATTGAAATAAAATGTTGATACTTATCATTTAATCAATCCTTAGCTTCTACCTTTATCCTTATTTCATATGCATTCTGGATCGGTTGTCGCACCCGACAAACACCAAGTGCCTTCTCCTCAACCTTTTGCACACACACATAGTGTACATCCCGTACATACAACCACACACAACATACCACACCATGCAATACATGCATCTACACCTGACATACAACCCAACACAATGCGTACTCCTATGTCTGGTGTATGACACAACATGACACATATACATACACAATGTACATCACAAGACATACATCCACACACAATGTGTGACACCACAAAATGCATACACATACACCCGATATGCAACACAATTCATACATCTATACCCTATGTACAACTCCACACAATACATATACCTACACCTGTCATACAACACAACATAATACATGTACTACACAAAATACAACACAACAAGTACGCATGTCACGATACCACAACTACACAATACACATACATAGTACTGCATGTACACATCACAACATGTACAACACATACACAATATCACATGTACACCAGTACCATACGTACAAGACGTACACAGTTCCACTTGTAAAAATCACCACCTGTACAACATGTGCTCAGCATCACATGTACACGATACCACCTGCACAACATGTACACAATGCCACATGTACACTGCACCACCTGTACAATGTGTACACAATGCCACATGTACACAGTACCACATGCACGACATGTACACGGCACTACATGTACACAACGGCATGGCATGTACACAACACTACTTGCACACAACGACACTTGTACAACATGTACACAACACTACATGCATACAACACCTTGTACAATCATGCACATAACACCATATGTACCTAGCACCACCTGTACAACATGCACACAACACCACGAGTACATAACACTGCATATCCAACATGTACATAGCATCATATGTACACATCAATGCATATACAACTTGTACATAACACCATCTATACCCAGAACTGCATATGCAACATGCACACAACACCATATGAAATATTCACACAACACTATCCACACCATCGCGTACATAACATTGTATAGACAACATGTACACACACTATATATACACAACACCGCATGTGCACACATCATAGATGCAACATATGCACAACAGTAGTACCACACATCCAAAACCACATTGTCTCTACCAAGCAACCTTGCTTCCAGTGTCTTATCCATGCTTGTCCTAGCATGTCATGGACCACACTACTTTCGTTTCATTGTTATATCCCTCAGTATAACCTGTCCATAACATAGACATAATATAATCACATAATATCAACTCATAACCATGTGACACTAACCTCATAAATGTGTCAAGCTACTCTTCCCACTTGATTCCTCATGAACCAAGAATCTCTTCATGCCATTCACCTGCATAAGAAATCATTCCTCCACACAAACGATCCCTGACAACCCTGTCAGACAATGACATAGATACATAGATATATACATGTATAATCGTTAGCTTAAAACAATCATCACCTTGTCAGACAATGACATACATACATCCATGTATACATATATAAACATCAACATAATCATGATCATAACATAATTACCAGATAACATAAGGTCTAAGTTAAGAGAAATTCATCTATTCATGCAACACACGCACAACATTGAGAACAAAAATTTCCAACATAGCCAAGGAATATGACGCCTCAAATCCATTTACTTTACCTTTTCATGTTACTTTTCTCATGACTATACTACTGCCATCTATCTACCACAATGGACCCAGCCAGTCCAACCGACTGCCATAGCCTTACCTTCCGTTGTGCTTACTCATGCATTGAGCTTCATTTGAATCTTACATTACCTTTCCCTACGACATAGCTCTCCCCGAGCTCCATCAACTTTCCTCTTTCCCAACCAATTCGCAAGACTCAAAACAATAAAAGAGAAGACAAGAAAAAACCAAGAAGAAGACCACAAAAGCCCATAATGATATGACACTACAACAAAGTGGCAAGGCCTTGCACCAGCCATAAACAAAACAGCAGATCAAGCCCAAAAGACCAAAATCACAAGACTAACACCATGATGCAATCCCCATGGTTCCCAAGGAAGGAACAACCTGAGCCATCTTCATGATTTCATGGCAACCTATCTTTCCATGCAACTCCTTGCATCATGCTACCATAAACACATAACTATCAATGTATAATTAAGCATAATAATACACCATTTACCTCATCTAATTGTGCCAATCACGCTGCTTGCAACTGAACACATCCACGTCATCTCTCAAGGGACTCCAATCCTTTAACAAATCCACATGTAGCTAAAGACTAGCTAATATACTTGTCAAGTGAATGTTCATGAATATAACACATACCCACGTAATCTCATACAAAATCAAGATTAAGAAGACTTCATGTTTGTAAAGCACTCATTCGTTCAAAATTAGGGTTTCCAAACATAACCAAAGGAATTCTTGCCCAATTCCTTTCTTTTAACTTTTTACCTTGTTGGAATCGAGACTTACTATATGTTGTCACACCACCCAACTATTAGTTATATAGACACATCATTTATTACCTTGTCATGCTAATACCAAGCATGTTACCCTACAACTGCTCACACATGTCAACCACATGTTCCAAATATCAAGACAATCATATCTATTAATTTGAAATCAACCGTTACCAAGAATGACAATCATGTCATAATCCATAATCAATTCATAATCATCAGTCATAATACTACAACTATCACCTATTATACTCAAGTACATATCAACTGCCTCAACACATATATTTTAGTACAATCAACTTACAAGATCATTTGAACACATACTCATATTACGTAATTCATCAAACATTCATACCATGTTAAATGAACCAACTAGGTGACATAATCAATAGTCAAGCACCACATATATGGAATAATCAAGCTCGTACCCTAATGTATCTCAGGGGAGGCTATCTTGTCTGCACAATCAAGCTAGTTATCATGATATAACTTCACAACATATCAATTCAAACATAAATCATGATATCCATAACAATAACTATCTAATATGTTCACATCACAAGCTCATAAGCATTTGTTGTTCATGCATAACAATCATATATGTACTATTAGTCTAGATTAGTATGACACCATATCAAAAATATGTCGGTTCATACCTAAATATCACAACCATAACCATCTACATATGTCAAACCAGGTTAACACAATACATATAACATCAAGATATTCAAGGCAATAAACATAACTATCATGCATATGACCAATCCAAATTATAACATCAATATCTCAATGCAATGACCCTACTCATCAAGTTAATAGCACATAACAACAAGAAGTTAGTCTATCATGCTCATCATCGACATATATCACAACAATAGCAATGCATACAACTATAGGTTACTATCATTCTTGACTATCCAGCACATGTGCATATAGCTACATTAGTTAACTAAGATCTATCATGAATGTAACCATAACATCAAAAGACATGTACATAAACCTAATGTATATAATTATAATGCATATAAAAATCCTGAATCTAAATACCTTCATACCAAACATACAATACCTGTACGACAATCTGCTCTTATCCCAAAGTCCAATGTCGCAACCTCATTATAATGATCTGCATCTCTTGCTCTATCTCAGCCAACATATTATCATCATAACATCCAATGGCACTATGGAGACCTAAATTGCATACAATGACTTCACAAGGCATATTTGACCTACTATACATGCATAATCATAACCAAGACCATATACGCATAACAACTGCATATACACACATAAAAAATGAGTACCAAACCATATACACATCATTCTAGCTGGATTCTAGTCATCAATGAATGACGTATCAACTACACAAACCATGACCTCATGCATGACAACAACCATTACTCCATTGTACACATTGCCACATGCAACCAACAGTATGCATAAGCAATGCCAAATCAACTACACCTACACATAAACGCATGTAGTCGAACATAAGTGATCAATTCTTGTAATCAACCTACAATACTGATACATGTAATCAAAATATTCAAAAATGTAACTTAACATACAAGGATGTAAGCAGGTATTATGAAATAAACATGTAAGCAACATATAATTGATACACAGTCACTCACATGTTCCAAAAATAAATACATTGTGTCTATTAGTTTGAAATCAACATTCTGCAATACTAACAACCTATAAGCATACCCCCTTAATATCCATGGTCCACACTAAGGTAGAAGGAGGACGCTACTATAATGGCCTGATCTCCAATGACCAATTATGGAAATGGGTCTCCAAAACTCTACTAAATTTAACCACACTTGAAAATAAATTGATTTTTATTTTTCATACATTTGTGTAAGACTAAGTCAAAAACATTTCACTTATTCCACTTGTAACATAATAACTAAAAACATGCCACTTTTCCATTTCCTTACATGAAACTTTTCAAATTCCTTGCATGCAACCTTTCAAAGTCCTTATACATGCAACTCTTCAATTTGCATGCAAATAGGAATATATCAGCTACATCCATATTATCATACTACAATACTATACCATAGTAATAATAAAAAATCTTCAAACAATTACCATACTTTTACATTTTCTTCAAACAACTAATATACTATTACATTTGCATGTAAGCATATCTTCAAACACTTTACATGAAAAATAAAATAGAAAACTATTTGCATACAAGTAGGCATATATCAACTACAACAATACTATTACACATCAATACTATCCCCAACCACAAACAACATACTCAATGGGGAATTTTATCAAACAATTTGTATGCAATTAATCATTGAACAATTTTAGCATTTCATCAAACACTTTTTGTGCAAACTAATATAGCGGATGATTCAATGCATATATCCTAAACTGTAGTAGTACAAGTTATGGAAATTCAATCGTATGATCAGTGGTATTCTCCCTCAATATGGTTCAAGTTTCAACTTCTGAGGTTTCATAGATGAAAAGTTATAACAAAATACCAATACAATCATATTTGGTGCACAATTCTAGGAGTATCCAAAAAGCTTGACTTCCATTGGTCATATCTCCTAAAATATAGCGAATATATGTCTAAATTTTTTATCACAATATTAGTGGGACTTCCCCTCATTGTGGAAATTTTTTTAGCTTTTGAGAGTGCCCAGAAAAAAGGTTATAACAAAAATTTCAGCGTGAAATGTTTGAGGCTTGATTTTAAGAGCATTCAAAATGCTCGAATACCTCTACTCATATCTCCTAAAATATTGTGACCCAATATATGAAATTTCTACCACATAACCATTGGTATGTCCCCTCAATGTGGACAATTTTTAGCTTCTGAAAACCTACAGAAGATGATTTATTGCAGAAATTCCAACATGACCCATTTAAAGGTGCATTCAGAAAGGTCATCTTCCTTATATCATAATTCCTAAAGTATTGTGAACCAATATATGAAATTTTTATCACAATACCAGTGGTATTTACCTTCAATATGGAAAAAATTTCAACTTCTAATATGCCATAGAAGAAAAGTTATAACATATATGACAGAAAGGTCTAAAATTTAACCTTTGTTCTTCATTTCACTTATGATAGAGCCCATCCAGTCCAAGTGTTTGAATGCTATGATACCACTTTGTAAAAACCTCTGGGGTGAATGTGAATAAAAAAAAAAAACATAATAGGAATGTAAATACAATAAACATATCAGCCATCAAAATCCATATATACATCAATACATTTCACATGAAAATCATGGGAATGAATTTTTTCATTAATAAATGCAATGAACGAACCAAAGATGGGACTACCACGTTCCACATGACCATAGATTGGATGAGCCAAGTCTCTCTTCATCCAATCACCCTCGTGCCATATTCCAATCATGAATGTGGGATCTCAAAGAACACATCAATCAAAACTCATCCAAAGATTCTAGAGGCCACCCACCTCAACCCATCAAACAATGATTCCACCTCACGGTCGGACATCACCAAAAACCATCATCAGATTGGTCTCCATCCAAGCCTGCTAGGGCTTCCAAATTGTTTGTCCAACTAAGGCTTCTAGAACTAGTAACTTAACCCACAACTTATACAGGGCTTTCAGAGCGTTTATCCAACCAAGGCACTAGTAACTCAACCCACAACTTATACAAGGCTTCCAGAGCATTTGTCCAACAAAGGCTTCGAGGACTAATAAATCAACCCACCAAGGGTTTCCAAAGCATTTGTCCAATCATGGTTTCCAGGACTAGTAACTCAACCCAAACTGTTACAGGGCTTCCAGAGCGTTTGTTCAACCAAGGCTTCTAGGACTAGTAACTTAACCCAAGTTGTTACAAGGCTTCCAACGAGTTTGTTCAACCAAGGCTTCTAGGACTAATAACTCAACCCAAGCTAAGGAAACATGGACACCAACAAAAATAAAGCAATG
>Ga0139314_100096_pt1 | contig 12266 bp, 12 predicted proteins | sample In2P11_FD_99376 | JGI IMG/M metagenome (GOLD analysis project Ga0139314, IMG submission 99376)
TATTTGTGGGCAGACATGATTGCCACAATTTTTGAGTTTGTTAATTATTATTCATGTAACGATAAATTGTATAAGGCTTAGTGGAGCAAAATGAGAGAATTTTCCTTTGGATGTGTAACAACAGAACTTTGATTGTAATTCCTTTTTGATTAATGAAAATTCCAGTCTTATGTAATCTCGTGTGGTCTTTAACTCTTCACCACAGCCCTGATCAGAGAGTTGGGCCCACTCTCTTCATTAGGTGTTGTTGGATTTATTTGTGTGAATAGGTATGTGTTTTGGTTATGTTATTAATGTTTTGTAATTGATGTTATTTATTTACTATTTTATAATTTTGTTGAGGTTCTGAATTGATGTTACTCTAGGTTGTTGTTATTGTTATTTTCTTGTTGTTAATCAACTCATAGCATTTGTTGGGCCTTGTATTTTTGAATGCTTAATACTTGGTAAGGAATCTGTGGCCTGCATGGACTTTGCATGATAGCCTTGAAACAATTAACGAACCCCGGATTGACAATAAATCTGGAAGGGATTGAATCTATAACTCATATCTGAACACCAACATTTTGGCACCGTTGCTAAGGAGGTTATCAAAGGTGCAAAAGCACAACCAGTATTGACCACAGGAAAACTCTCTCATACTAGTTAGGCAAAGTTTGTACTAAACCTCTTCTAGGACCTGAGCATTAAACTATTTTGATTTTTTTATTTTTCTGCCTTTTTGTTGACCATAGGGACACTCTCTCATCTTGATTAGGTGAAGTTAGTACTAAACCTCTTCTAGGACTTGAACATTAAACTGTTTTGATTGCTTTATTTTTCTGGCTTTTTGCTGACCATATGGAAACTCTCTCATCCTAGTTATGCAAAGTTTGAACTAAACCTCTTCCAGGACCCGAGAATTAAACTATTTTGATTGCTTTATTTTTGCACCTTTTTGTTGATCGTAGGAACACTCTCTTGTCCTGGTTAGGTGAAGTTTTTACTAAATCTCTTCTAGGGCCTGTTATCACCCCAAGAAACTCTCCTAGGTTGTATATCAAAGATGCTCAGGAATATTACAAACTCAACAAAAATATTGGAAATAGGTGGATGAATGGAAGGAATGATGTGTATTCAAGCCAGATAACCACTTCTACAATAGACCTAGGGGGTAATTCTCTAAACCATTTTCTAGCTTCCCCATCTAGGCTTTGGACAAAAACCCTCATCCACACATCCTCTTCATTGATATCCAGGTTATCAGCATAGCTATAAAAAGATTCGAGGTTCTCTTTAGTTGATACTCCTTCTGTACTAGTAAATTTAGGCATATGTTCTTGATAATCTCCTGCAGCCATGGCATTCAAAGGGACATGCAAGACTAGGGGTCCATACCTAGCAGCAACTATTCTTTCTATCTTTGTAAGGGCTTGCTGACCTGCCATGACTGGGTTATATGAAAGGATACTGGTAGACTGAGTGGTATGAATCAATGAAAAGAATGATAGAGACAGAAGAATATGATGGACAGCATGGATGCTTCTTTGAACTGAGGTCCGAAAGGGAAATGAATGACTAAGGAGCTTTATGAATCTCTGAAGGTGACTTTCATTAGTAGAGATACATGGAATTTCTAAGGCTTACCTGGTCCTGATGCTCCTTTCTATGATACTTTCTTCTGCTTAACGATCTTCTCAGGATCAGGCACTAGTTCAGCTGGTGATTTCTGAAGATTTCTCCGAGCATGGCTCACAAACTGAGCCAGGACTGCGATGTGGAGTCGCCAAAGGTTGGTCTTCCTCCAATGGAGTCGCTAGATAGATGATTACAACCAGAAATGTGTCCAGACCTTGTCTATCATCAAAATCTGGAATTGTGTCGTTCTCCTAGGGAAGCTGAGCTTCAATCTCCTCTCCCTAGCAACAGTGCCAATTCATGTTATCACCCCAAGAAACTCTCCTAGGTTGTATATCAGAGATGCTTGGCAACATTAAAAACTCAACAAAAATGTTGGAAATGGGTGGATGAATGGAAGGAATGATGCATATTCAAGCCAGATAACCACTTCTACTATGCTTAACCCTAGACATGGGTGAACACCCCCAGACTACAAGGCTTTAGACCACCAATTACTCATAGTTTGAGGAACAGGTGGAGATGGAGAATACTGACCACACCAGCAGATGCATAGGACCTTATGATGGTCGGCTACAACCAGTTAAAAGGTTTGCAAATCTATTTCCTAATGCACAGATAGGATGACAGCTCTCTGGCATTAACATAACAGAAACCTGCATACACACTTAATGATACATACTATATTTTAACACGGAGGTGGGATGACAGCGCCTCTAATGCTAAACATAAAGAGCACATGAAAAATGCATAACGGGCATAGCCTAGAACAAAGAAGAAGTGGAAAGTGAGCAATTAATAGCAAAATAATCTTGCATTAGCTGAAAATGAAGACCAGACGTTGTAGGTATCACAATAGTTACAGTCTCCAAAAGTTGAACTTTACATCAAAACAATATCCATCAACCCTAATTATATCTGTTTGCTAGGTATATATAGAGTTTTATTACAAAGATATTTTGCTAGGCTATGCGTGGAGGGGTCATAATGAACCACCAACCACATTATCTCTCTAATGGAGTCTCTGCTACGATCTTCTAGCTTTAATGGACTGATCTAATCTTTTCTAATATTCTGTTGTCCTTCTTGAGCAGGTAGAATGTTGTCTGAGAGGAAAGCCATAACTGATTAATGCTTTGATTTGCTCGAGGTCGTCCTTTCCCTTTTTGGCCATGTTGTTCCTTGATTGTAGTGGTTGAAGAGTTAATACAGACAGTACCAGGACTGGTAGCCGGCCACCTTCGTTTTTCAGGAGCACAGAACAGGCTATGGGCGTGGACAGAATGGCGAAAGCATGGTGGAGAAAGATTAGCTGTTGGATCAAGTGAATGAGCGGCAGAGATCTATCGGCAGGGGCTATCATGGAAATGAGGCTACAGACGATCACAAGCCTTTGGATCTCAGGTGGGGAGATCCAACGGCCATCGGGCAGCTAACGGGAGGAAACGGGCGGAGTGAATCGTAAGCCATCAAATCGTGGGCGGGCAGATCTGGCGGTGATCGGGAGCGGAAGGTGCGCGAGAGATAATGCGTGGGAGAATGGCGGTTTTTGTTGCGGGCGGTATTCCCCGCACCACTTTCAACGTCGGGCGATAAATATACAATGGGTTTGCAATCCAATCTTTGCATGACACGTGGCGGAGGAAAACCACCTTCCCCGCGGGTTAACGAGCACGCAAGTTGCGGTGTCGGAAGGAGCGACTACCGTTAGATCTAGAGATGGACGATAAGATGGCAGGAAGATGAGCGAGGTTTAACGTGCGAGGGAAAAAGGCACAGACCATTGGATCGGTACGATCAACTGCTACGAACGAAGGATGATAAATGGGTGCGGTTTCATGGGTTAAGCGCCCGAGCTTAAGGAAATGCAGGTTTAAGGGAGAAATATGGATTCACACTGAGTTCTGAAAGAAAACAGGGCTAGCAGGGAAAGAAGAGGTTTTAGGAGACAAAACAAAGAAAGCGGGGCTCATGCAAGCATAGCAAAAATTAATAAGAAGGAGGAAGTGAACTGCTGTGGGCTCCCTTCTGAGCATAACACACGGCTAGACCTGTCCTTTGCCCAACAAATATTGAATCGTGTAGCAGAGCTAACAGGGCCCAAGCATTAAAACTATTTGATTTCTTTATTTCTCTATCTTTTTGTTGATCATAGGAACCACTCTCTCTTCTTGGCTAGGCAACGCTTTGCACCAAACCTTTTCCAGGACCCAAGCATTAAATCGCTTTGATTGTTTCCTGCTTTTTTATTTCTTATAGGAACCACACTCTCATCCTGGTCAAGTAAGGTTTATACCAACCCTATTCCAAGACCCGAGCTTTAGATTTATTTTGGATGTTTTTAATCTAATTCTCCACTTCTAGATTGCATGAACAGAGAAACAAACAAAAGGGGCAAAGGAAGACCCCCAAAAATAGGTGTAGGAAGGAAATATTTAGGCAAAATCACCTATATCTAAGAAATCATCGAAAGGGATGAATCAGGGAACTCATAGGGGATTGTTGTCAGGGTAATATCTTAGACAGGATCTAGGCTCCAGACAATTCCACAACCAAAGCCCTCCTCAATAGCAGAAACAAAGTCTAGAGAAGAGGCAAAAGGGAGCAAAGGATCTAAGGAATTAAGTGTTGAAGGTTCCGAAGGAGGAGAGGCAGGGGAAGTAAATCCTCCACCTGATCATGGAAGTGTTGTTAAACAAGCTCATCCATGTATCTTCGAACAACTAGAACCTACTGAAATTCCAAGTGAATATTGGAGGATATTCATGGCCAACAACACAACTTCCACAATTGAATTTCCAATTGGGGAAATTAGGGGTGATGCAACCATGAAAACTATTACTCTAACAACATTACCTAATTTCCATGGTCTCTCTTCTGAGGATCATGATACATTCCTCTTCGAGTTCAATGTTGTATGTCGAGGATATGATTATGTTTCATATGCTCAAAAAATGAAGAGATTTCCTGCTACCTTAAAAGGAACATCATTGCGATGGTTTATGAGTTGATGAGGAAAATCTATTACAACATGGGACAATATGAAGCAAATTTCCCTTGAAAAATATCAGGTCTACTGCAAGTCTCGAGACATTAAATAAGAGATCTTCAAGATTATGCAGAAGGAGGATGAGAATATGGAGGAATTTTTGGAACGATTTAAATACATCCTGCAAAGTTCAAGCCATAGAGATTTGGATAAAGGTATTTTGAAGATAATATTACTCAGAGAACTAAGAGAAAAATCCCTGGAACTTTTGAATATGGTAGGAAATTGGGATATCTCAAAGGAAGAGTTCAATACTATATGTGATTTGTGTGTCAAATGTTTGCATGGACCTTTGAGGCATAAGAGAGGAACACAAGCTCTCAAATCATCTAGTAGTGGGGTCACAAAAAAAAGAAATTGGGAACTTATTAAAAAATTTGAGGACTGATATCCTAAGCACATTGTCCTCACAGCTAAACGTTCTGTAAGAAAAATAGAAATAAATGGAAGTCGAGAAAGAAATGGCCATCTTTTACCCTCCATGCAAGAAGAAGCACCTGCTAAAGGAATGTCGATTTAATACCATTGAAATTTGTGCAATGTGTGAGCAAAACCATTCCATTAGCACGTGTCCATCACTTCCTGGGTTGAAGGAAGTTTTTCAAGGAGAAAATGAAGAGATAGACTAGCTTTACTTCATGGGACCAAAGAAGCCATGGAAATCGTGACCAAAAAATATGAATCAAGGTATGACTTAAGACCCTTCTCAATATTTTAATAATTGGAATTTTGGGTCTCAACCTGCACCATTTCCACCTTCATGGCCACAATATTATAAGTATCCTACACCCTAGCAGTCATGGTCACCTCAACCTGGTCTAGTCTCTTCTTGGTCTAAAAATTGGTGTGGACCCCCTCTTCCTACAAATTGGTTTCCCTAGCCCGTGAAACAACAACAGTTACAACTCCCACCTAATGCGTTCACTAGTAATCCTCCTTTTCATCCTCAACTTCCTATTCAATCCAACCTGAACCCGAATAATAGAGGATCCAGATAGGTTGAGACACTCAACCTTCCTGCATATGGTATTGCCACTTCGGAATGCAATGAATTGAATCTTTGGTCCAGACGAGTGGTGAATACAAAGACTTTACTGATAATTGTTTAACAAATTGATGACAAAGTCTCATAACTAGAACTTAAACACCCCTCTGGGGAAGCTAGGGGTAATTCGACACAAATTTCTATACAACGTAAGTCCCCCACCAAAATAATTGTCACTCGAGGGAGTCATATAGGCCCACCTTATCCTGAGAGGTTGTCCTTGAGAAAAAAAATTCCTCAACTTGAATTTGATCTTTTAGGAGAACTACAAAATTTATTTGTTAAGATTCCATTACTCCAGGCTATGAAGGATGTGTCAATATATACTAAAATGATTAAGGAATTATGTTCCAAAAATCCTGGAAGGAAGCCGAAAGACCCACCCACTATCCATGTCATGGGGAATTTGTGAGACATAATGTTGGGAAAAATTATACCCGTCAAATATGGTGACCCATGAAACCCAATTGTCACAGTCCAAATTAATGGGGTTGATATTTCAAATGTTTTGGTAGACCTTGGGGTTGTAATTAATGTTATAACATCAACAACTATACTTACCCTTGGCCTACTTAATCTTAAACCAACCCCAATGGTTCTAGAACTTGCAGATTGGCCTATTATAAGGCATGTAGGGAAAATGGAAGATGTAACTATCTCCATGGATTCTTGGGAATACCATGTCGATCTCTTGGTGTTGTGCACTCAATCTCTATTTGGGGGGCATCCCCCAATCTTAGGTAGACCTTGGGTTGCTATGTCTGATGCCTACATTGGGCGTCGATCGAAAACATGGTAATATCAAACGAAGAAATTACAAATAACCTTGTTCTTTACCCTCTTTTAGAACCAAGTTCATTGATCAAGTCAGCATTTACCTTAGCACAAAAGTATTCCCTCAGGGATGAGTCTAAGCCTGAAAAATGAAAACATTAGACCAATTCTCAATATTGGGGAATCTCTTTGATTCAAAGAGGAAAGAGAAGACAATGCTATTAGTACATTTATTAGTGATCCCAATTTTGTTTCTTGCCTGACCTGTCAACTATTAGAGTCTCTTATGAGTTGTACTACCCAAGAAACCATTCAACCAAAAACTGAAACTAAAAATGTTCCTATCACAACAGCCCATAACAGTATTCCAGTAGAGATTGATCTAGGGAAGACATTGATCATCAATCCCAATCTATCACCCTCCCAAATTGAACAGTTTTTAATAAATATTTGAAATGAGAAGGAGGCATTTGCTTGGGAATACACGAATATGAAAGGGATTCATTCTAATTTATGTACCCATCACATATATAAGAGAGGAATGTTGACCTATTTGCCAACCACAAAGAAGAATGAACCCTGCTTTGAAAAACATTGTTAAGGAAGAACTGCATAAGCTATTGGATATTGGGTTTATTTATCCAATCTCCAATAGCCAGTGGGTAACCACATTAGTCATTATTCCAAAATAGAATGGAAAGTGGAGGATCTTTGTCGATTATAGGGAACTAAATAAAGTGACCCAAAAAGATCACTTTCCTTTACCTTTCATCGACCAGGTTATCGATACACTAGCCAGAAAGAAGTTATTTTCTTTTCTAGATGGATTTAGTGGATATAACTAGATTCAGATAGCTCCTGAGGATCAAGATAAGACCACTTTTACTTGCCCTTGGGGAACATTTCCCTACCAGGTCCTCCCATTTGGACTCTGTAATACACTTACTACTTTCCAACGGGCAATATTGGGAATCTTTTCTGATTTAATTAATGACAGTGTTGAAATCTATATGGTTGATTTTACCCCATATGGTGATTATTTTGAAGATGGTTTGAAAATTTTAGAAAAAGTACTTAAACGATGTAAACAGACTCATGTTTCTCTCAGCACAGTAAAATTTCATATGATGATGGAAGAAGGGATCAATGGGGCATTTACTTCTAGCTACAGGAATACAGGTTGATCCTACTAAGATCGAGGTAATTTTAAGTTTTCCCACCCCAAAGACACAGACAATGGTATGTAGCTTTATTGCTTATTTTGGGTATTATCGAATCTTCATAGAATTTTTTTCTAAAATAGCATTTCCATTTTTCCAACTATTGTCTAAAGATGTAGAATTTGTGTGGACTAATGCTTGTGAAGAAGCTTTTTCAAGAATCAAGAAACTAATCTCTGAGGCTCCAATATTGCGTGCTCCTGATTGGAAACTTGCATTCCATATCTCTCCATATGCTTCTCATAGAATAGTTGGAGTAGTCTTGGGACAACAGGAAGACAAGAATCCGTATGCGATCTACTATGTCATCAAGAATTTAACTCCTGCTGAACTTAATTATACAGTAATTGAGAAGGAAATTTTAGTTGTCATTTATGTTAAATAATGAATCCATACAGGTGAGGATAGTTTTTAGATCTAAAGAATATCTATTGACGCATCCCCTGATGATGGACTCACTTGGTAGTCCGAAACGTTGGGTTCACTAAAACTCTATAACAGGTCATTTATGTTGTTAAGAAATTTTGGCATTATATTATAGGGTACCCCACCTTTATGCACACAGATAATTAAACCATCAGGTATCTTATGAATAAACCTATAACTCCTGGGCATATTACAAGATGGTTATTATTGTTACAAGAATTTGATATCACTATTATAGTCAAACAAGGAAAATATAACATGGTAGAAAATTTCCTTTCTAGGCTAAATATTAATGATGAATATACACCTGTAAAAGATATTTTTCCTGATGAACATATTTTTTCAGTTTCTACTCACACCCCTTGGTATGCAGATGTTGCAAAATATCTTCCTACAGGTGAGGTACCCCATCATTTTCCATACAAGGAATAACGTAGAACTATTCAGCAAAGTGTTGGCTATACATGGATAGAAGGTTATCTCTTCTACATCAGACCAAATCAGAAAATTCGATGTTGTTTAGGAAAGGATGGGATCTATGATGTTCTGACAGCTTCCCACAATGGACCTTGAAGAGGGCATTTTGCTAATAAACGAACCTATCATAAGGTGTTGCAGATGGGATACTATTGGCCCTCTATATTCTGAGATGCTAGAAAATATGTTCGGGGGTGTGACAACTGCCAACGAATGGATCATCCTGTTCGATCAGATTAAAATCTACTATAGCCTCAACTAACCCTTGAACCCTTTAAGAAATGGGTTATTGATTTTATTGGACCATTTAATCCTCCTCATCCGAAAGTTAATATCCTTGTACACACAGACTATGTGACGAAATGGGTGGAAGCCAACATCATTGAAAAATCCCCTGAACAAATTGTCTTGGACTTTTTATTTGAAGAAATTTTTGCTCGGTATGGGACCCTCAAGGAAATAGTTTCAGATGGAGGGGCACAGTTTACAACACATTCAATAGCAGCACTTATGGAAAAATATGGAATAAAAAATCGGGTGACATCTCCATATCACCATCAGGTGAATGGTCAGGTCGAGAGCACAAATAAAGTATTGGAAAATATTCTCATAAAGACTATAGCTAACCACCATCAGAATTGGGTTGAAAAACTTCCTGAAGCACTTTGGGCGTATAGAACTACATGGCAGAATACAACAAGGTTTTCACCATATAAGCTTGTGTGTGGAAAATTCCCTTTGTTTCCGATGGAATTCGTGGTCAAAACACTCAAGACAACTCTAGAAGTAGGTAGGGATCTTACTGCAGCCTAGAAACACCAATTGAATCAATTCAATGAGTTAGATGAAATATGTTTGGTAGTTGTAAAGAACACTGCCACAATACATCCAGATACTTGTATACACCACATTTACACAAGAGAAGAAATCAGGTATGTAAGGCAGCCACAAAGACAAATGAATCCAGCTCTCAAAGAAATTGTGAAAGACAAATTGCAAAAACTTTTAAGTGCAAATATCATATACCCCATATGTGATAGTAAATGGATATCTCCTTTGGTTTTGGTTCCCAAGAAAAATGGGGAATGATGAATTTGTGTTGACTACAAAGAGTTGAATAAAGCCACCGTGAGGGATTACTTTCCTCTTCCTTTTATTGATCAAGTGCTTAATAATCTACCAGGGAAAAACTACTTATCCTTGTTAGATGGATATAGTGGCTACAATCATATCCAAATAGCCCCAGAGGACCAAGAAAAGACTACTTTTACCTGCCCACGGGGCACCTATGCTTACAGAGTTCTTCCATTTGGCTTGTGAAATGCTCCAGCTACTTTTCAGAGAGTTGTACTAGCTATATTTGTTGATCTTATACATGAATGTGTGGAAGTTTATATGGAATAGTTCATAGTGTATGGTGATTACTTTCAGTAGGATTTGGAGAACTTGGAAAAAATGTTGATTCGTTGTTAAGAAGCTCATCTGGCCCTCAGTAATATCAAATGTAAAATGATGCAAACTGGGGGAATTGTTTAAAGTTAACCCTGCAAAAATTGAGGTAATATCACATATTTCAGTCCCAACGTCACAAAAGGAGGTAAGAATATTTTTGGGACATGGAGGGCACTATAGGATATTTATTGAAAAATTCACTAAGATTGCAGTGCGCATGTTTAAACTGTTCACTAAAGATGTTGATTTTTTATGGGATACTAATTGTCAAAATGATTTTCAGGTATTGAAGGACAAATTGTCAACTGCCCCGATGTTGAGGGGACCTAACTGGTCTCTCCCTTTCCACATTTGTACTGATGCATCGGATACACCCTTGGAGATGTGCTAGGACAAAGGGAGAATCACATTCCTTATGTTATTTATTTCGTTAGTAAAAACCCCTCACCTTCAGAATTAAATTACATATTTACCAAAAAATAATTATTAGTAGTAGTCCATGCTATCAACAAATTTAGGCACTATATTATGGGTTATGAAAATTTTGTTGATACTGATCACTCTGTTATTAGATTCCTCATGAATAAGCCAATTACTATTGGAAGAATTACTAGGTGGTCACTCTTACTTCACGAATTTAATATCACTGTGATTGACAAGCCTGGACGGGATAATTCAGCTGTGGACTTCTTGTCCCAACTTAATATTGAACGAGACATAGCTCGAGTACCAATTCCAGATGACTTTCCTGATGATAATTTTTTTTCCATTACAACACATACTCCTTGGTTTGTTGATGTGGCCAACTATTTGGAATCAGGCAGGTTGCCATAGAATCTATCCACTAGGGAAAAAACAACATTGTTTAGCATAGTGTCAACTATTCTTAGGTAGAAGGAGACGTGTACCACACCGAACCTGACTTAAGCATGAGAAGGTTTGTACAGGAAGATGAAATGTTTGATGTCTTGAGAGCTTGCCATAGTGAAGCTTGTGGTGTCACTTTATAGACAAAAGAACAACTTATAAGGTCCTACATGTAGGTTATTATTGGCCCACTCTCTTTAAAGATTCCAAAAGGTTTGTTTCTAGTTGTGATGCTTGCCAAAGAATGGGAAGACATGTTTCAAGTGATGAGATGCCTCTTCAGACTTAGATATCAATAGAGCCTTTTGAAAAGTGGGCATTGGATTTTGTAGTGCCCATTTCTCCCATGTCTAAGTAGAAGAGGTACATATTAGTTTGTACAGATTATGTGACAAAGTGGGTGGAAGCTAAGGCTTTATATTTTGCCACTGAGAATTTTGTTTTAGATTTCCTCTTTGAAGACATCTTCATGCAATTTGGGGTACCTAGAGAAATTTTCACCGATCAGGGGACATAATTCACTTCCAAACTAGTAAAGGTGGTCACTTAACAGCACTAGATAAAGCACTGGAAATATACCCCATACCACCATCAGGAAAAAGGATTGGTAGAATCCACTAACAAAGTCTTAGAGTCCATTCTCACTAAAACAATTCAAATACACCACGGGGAATGGGCTGACAGGTTTCTATAAGCATTATGGGCTTACTGGATAACATGGAGGAACGTGATAGGATACACTCCTTATGAGTTAGTATATGGGAAGCAAGTGTTGCTCCCCATTGAATTTTAGGTAAAAACATTTCAGATTGCTACTTAACTCGGAATGGATCTAAATGAAGCTCAGAAACAAATAATACTTCAATTGAACAAACTTGATGAAATTAGACAAGATGCCTTCCAAATAACTATCTTGGTACAAGATCAGAGAGCTCAGTGGCACGATAAGTACATCAAGAAAAAGGTCTTCCAACCAGGGGATTGGGTGTTATTGTATGATAGTAAGTTTAAACATTTCAAAGGGAAATTTTCAACCAAATGGCTAGGGCCCTATGAAGTAGAGGAATTCTTTGATAATGACTTAGTAAGGATTAAAACCATTGATGATGATTAGACTTTGTTTGTGGTAAATGGCCATAGGCTGAAAATCTACCACTGCCCACTTTCCCAACAGGAATTTTTGCATAATGTATTGCAGGATCCAGAAATGGAGTTGGTTTAAAAGGGGGATCCAGCTCCTGCCAGTTCTTTATTCTATGTGAGCTTTGTAGGAAAACAAAAGCCAACCCATTGTTATTTATTAATACTCTCTCTCTCTCTCTCTATAGATATAGATATA
>Ga0139314_100314_pt1 | contig 12266 bp, 18 predicted proteins | sample In2P11_FD_99376 | JGI IMG/M metagenome (GOLD analysis project Ga0139314, IMG submission 99376)
GTAAATGTGAGTGGAAGTCCAAGAGTCAAATGTGGAATATGAAGAGCCATTAGTTAGAATAAAGACAAAAGAAGACCAAGATTCATGAGGGAAACTCAAACGTCACAAGGGGAGATGAAGGGTTATCCCATTTATTATAAATAAGCCCTCATAACTCAAGAAAAGGGCTTGGAACTTGAGATTGGTGGCCTTGGCTTCTCTAGTCTAGCATAGGAGTGTGTATCATTCTTTGGAGAAGCAAGTGGTGGCTTCATGTTCCAATATTGGGGCTAGTGTCATATCATTGTCTTATATATTTGTAACTTTCACTTAATGATCATAAGCTCTCAAATCCAACACAATTTTCATGCATATATCATGGACGTTGTAAGAATACTGTTTAAGTGTTTACAGTAAATGTTATTTCATTCATGCTAATGTCAATGAACTATTTAATTAACTTCAGTATGTGTCTTTTTGAATGTGTGATGATCATTATTATCTTGTGAACTATTTTGCAGGCTAACTAATGTTTCTTCCATATGTTTATGCATCTCTTTTAGGATAGTACTATTACTTTTCTTCTAGAGGCTCACTCTCTTATCCTTTGTGTGAAATAACCTCTTATGAATTGCAATTTATATTTCACAAAGTTTACTCACTTCTTGTCACCAAAGCTATGTATATATCTTCTTATGTGTTTATTGTAGCCAAGGCACATCTTTGAGATCACCATTATGGAAATCAGTCGTATTTATGGTTGGAGCTCCTACTCCAAAAGGTGTCAGGTTTGATTGGGACTTCATGTCAATGAGACCCCCTTCCCTACTGCTAGGATCCAACACCATCAACATGATTTTGGTGCAAGAAGGAGGTCCATATGACAAGATGAGAATGTGAAGTTAAGTTTCAATCTTTCCTCTTGAATGGCTTCTTCCCATATCATAACCCTATGTTTTTCTAGAGTTGCAAATTTGAAATTTCTGTTGTGGATAATTCATAACTTGTCTAATATAAAGTTTAGTGGTGAGATTGAAACAACCATTATTAAGAACACCCTCCACTTTCTTGAAACTTTTTATTGTTTCGAAGTTAACTATGAGGATGTTGCTTGTAGGTTGTTCATTCTCATTCTTGAAGGTCGTGTTAAACAATGGTTTTATACCTTTTTGAATGATTCTATTCACTCTTTCAAACAAATTTTCATGGAAATTCACCAAGCCTTTGATAGGTATGATTATCAAAGTGTATATAAGAAAATTATTCATCTTAGAATGAAATCTAATGAATCCTTGGAAGATTTTCTTCATCACTTTCTTCCATTTTTCTATTAGTTCTTTGAGGAAGACATAGATTGGGATTTTATGAAAGAGAAGTTTCAATATCTTGTGAATATTTATTTGAATGCTCCTAAATCTGAATCTCTTACAAGTCTCCCAGCTTTTCTTGGTCATGGAGCTCTTAAAGTTTCAAAGGAAGAATCTAATGTTTCTTGTGACTCTTCGTCTTCTCTCATTCCTTTATTGAATGAATCACCCCCATGTACCAATGTTGTGGATGGAAAAATTGAAGATCCAATTATTGATACAATATCATGCCCTTCTTCCCCTCATAATCAAAATTTGAATTCATGTTTAAATATTGAATCTAATATTATATACGATATTGCTTCTTCCAAATATATCTCCTATTCTCTGTCAGCTATTCCCTTTGAACCTATTTAACATTATTCGTAAATCAAAATATTTTATTAGTCACTTTTGAATCTTATGGGGATCAAGTTCAAAATGACGTTCATGATATCTTTTATGATGATTATGTGTGGGCCTCAGATTTTGAACATAAATCAGTTATTATAGATGATCCCTCACTTGATCTTTCCTTTTATTCTACACCTTTGACTCACTTTCCTTACATGTTTAATTAATTTGTTACACCATTTCTTCCCTTCAATGATTTTGATCTTAATATTACTAGTATTAATTGCAGTTAGGAGTGATGGGATATTGATTTCCAATTGAAATAAGAAATGATAGAACCCATTATTCATTATATGTCTCATTTGTAACTCCCCACCCCACATTTACATGGATTTACAAGCTCACCAAGGTAAACATGAGTTTAGAGTTACTATACATGGGCTGACATCCATGTTCCAGTTATGGAAGTGGGGTCCACCATCCTTAAACTTATTGCAACCTCCGGGAACGCCATATCACCTAGATGTCAAGAAAAACCTACTGATCAACTTTTCCTAGACTGTACAACCCAACCACACTCATAAGCCTTCCTCCATACCGCTATAGCCAAAATTTCTCAGTTAAGAGACTGTAGCCAGAAGCCTTGTTTTGGATTCTTAGGGCTAGTTGTAGATGCATTGACAAAATTTGTTAGCTCTGAGAATTTCTCTTGGTGTAGAGAAACAATGGGCGTTGCAAGGTTGGATAACTGACTAATCTCTCTTGTGGCACCCTATGGAAAGAAAACAACAAGCAAGATAATGTTGGGTTGTGTCATATTATTCTATGACTAGCCCACATAGTTAACCAGGGGGTTAGAAGGGGGGAGAAGCCCCCCCTTCATTGCACCAATTACGTAGAAAGGGGAGTCACACAGGGTTTGAGGGGTGTAGGTAGAGCCACTCTATGGGGTCCGGGGCAGCGCCCCGGAAAATTTTGGTTTTGGACTCTATATTAGGTTGGGAAGACCTATTTATGGTTTTGTGCATGTTTTTCGCACATGGTTTTGGACGCGATGGTTTTCGGTCCATGGTTTTGGATGCGATGGTTTTTGGTCCATGGTTTGGATGCTTTGCATGTATAAATATGTATTGTAACATTGAAAGGAATATAATGAAAAATCAAGCTAGTAGTCCCGGTTTTGGGATCTCGGGGAAAATCTCTGTGTATATATGTTTTATGTGTTATGCTCTTGCATTGTTTATTTTCTGCGATTTAGAATTCGTATGCAAGTAATTTATGTACGGAGTTAAAACCTACTTTTAGTATCAGAGTTGTTTTGGCTTCAAGGGGATGCCTTTGTTGTTGAGGGGTTTCGCTTGGGCCTATGGTAGACCTTGTTCAGTGGGAGATCTACGAGATCGATTCTGGTGGTGAAAGAAGATGGTGAGCAGTGGAAAGATAAAGATCGAGAAATTTAATGGTTAGAGTTTTGAGTTGTGGAAATTCAAGATGGAGGATCTATTGGTGGATAAAGATCAAGGGATCATGGTAGATCTAGGTACTAAACCAAGGGGAGTGTCTAATGAAGAATGGAAGAAGTTGGCTTAGAAGGAAAAGAGCACAATATGATTGTGTGTCTTAGATTCAGTATTGCTTAATGTATTAGGGGAAGCTACGGTGAAGGCTTTGTGGGACAAGTTAGGGACTTTATACCAATCTAATTCTCTGCTGAATAAATTGTTCCTGTGGAAAAAACTGTTTAACCTAAGGATGAAAGATGGAGACTCGATGACAGAGCATCTGAATGCATTTAATACTGTGGTAAGTCAGTTATCATCTGTTGATATTAAAATTTCAGATGAAGATAAGTGCATCAGTTTGTTGTGTTCTCTACCAGATTTGTGGGATAGTCTAGTTATTGTAATAGGTAGCAATGCAACTGCCTTGCAGTTTGATGAAATAGTCTCATCCTTGCTGACAGAGGAAATGAGATGGAAAAATATAGAGAGCCAGAATGGTGATACCTTGTTTGTATGACGGTCCCAAAATAGAAACAAAAATAAGTCATCGAGTGGGAGGTATAAATTTGGAGGGAGATCTAAATCTCCAGGAAAACCTATAAAGGTAGTGTGCTGGAAATGCAGAAAGGAAGGGCACTACAAAAGGGACTATAAATCTAAAGCTCCTAATAAAGGAAAGGGATATGATGATGCTCCTTTTGCAAAGGTGAAAACCACCTCAGATGAAGGTGGGGATGTGTACTTGGTTTCTTCAAGTACACATGTAGATCATGAGGCATGGTTGATTGACTCAGGTGCATCCTTTCACTTCACTCCCCATAGAGAGTGGTTCTGCTAGTATGAGAAATATGATGGTAGTGATGTCTTCTTGGGGGATGACAGGAAGGCTAGAATCATTGATCGCAGAAAAGTAAAGTTGAAGTCACAAGGTGGAAGAGTTAGAACACTTCTGAGTGTTCTGCATATTCTTGCATTAGCCAGAAATATGATTTCTGTAAGCAAGCTGGATGATGCAGGTGTAAAAATAGTGTTCGAGAAGGATACCTGCAAGATGGTTCAGGAAGCACTAGTATTGATGCGAGGAGTTCGAATTAGAACTCTGTACAAGCTGCAAGGTCGCACTGTTGTTGATGGGTGAAATAGTTCTATGGCTCCTAAAAGTGGAGCAGAAAATCTAGTGGTCTATGGAGAGAAGACCATGTTGTGGCATCAAAGGCTTGGACATATTGGAGAGAAGGGCCTTTGAATACTTCATGGTAAAGGTATGGTAGAAGGTATGAGTAATAGCTCTCTGGATTTTGATTTTTGTGAAAATTGTGTATATGGGAAGCAGAATCAGGTGAGTTTCCCCTCTGGTGGTAAGAGGGCGAAACAGATATTAGAGCTTGTGCACAGTGATGTGTTTGGACCTGTGAAGGTTCCATCACTGGGTAAGTTTGTGTACTATGTATCCTTTATAGATGACTTCTGAAGGAATACATGGATATATTTACTTCAGAAGAAATTTGAAGTATTTGATAAGTTTAAAGAATTTAAGGCTCTGGTGGAAAACTAGATAGAGAAGAAGATAAAGGTGTTGAGGACAGATAATGGTGGAGAGTTTTGTAGTAAGGAATTTGAAGAATTCTGTAAGAAGTGTGGTATAACACGGCAGAAGACTACTCCATACACACCTCAGTAAAATGGAGTTGTAGAAAGAATGAACAAGATGTTGATGGAAAGGGAAAGAAGCATGCTCAGTGGTGCCAGGTTAGGACAGGAATTCTGGGTAGAGGTGGTGGAGACATCATGTTACCTGGTCAACAGATCACCTTTATCATTGTTGGAAGATAAGACTCAACAAGAGGTATGGACTGGTAAGAAACCCTCTCTTTCACATCTGAGGGTATTTGGATGTGATGCATGTGTACATGTTGCAAAGGATAAACGAACCAAGTTGGATAATAAATTTGAAAAGTGCATCTTTATTGGGTATAAGGAAGGTTTAAAGGGTTATAAGCTTTGGAACCTAGTAACAAGGAAGGTTTTTTACAGCCAAGATGTGGTGTTCAGAGAGGTGAAAGATGTCATTAAACATGAAGTCCAACCAAAGGAACCTGAGAAGATGGAGGTTGAGCTAAAGGAGGAAGAATCAGACTCTACAATAGAGGAGGAATCAGAAGATGAAGAGCCAAAAACTCCAGGTCTGAGAATATCAGTTCGAAAAAGAAGGCAGCCAAAAAGGCATAATCCATATACTTACTGTTAAAATTTTTCTTTATCTATTACTGATGATGATCCAAGAACTGTGAAGGAAGTAGTAGATTCAAAGGATGGAAAACTCTAGAAGGAGGCCATGGTTGATGAAATGGCATATTTTCACAAAAATGAGGCTTGGGATCTGGTGGAGTTTCCGGCTGGAAGGAAACCCATTAGTAGGAAATGGGTGTTCAAGAAAAAGACAAATGTAGAAGGAAAGCTGGAGAAATACAAAGCTCGGTTGGTAGCAAAAGGTTATTCCAAGGTGCCAAGAATTGATTTTGGTGATATTTTTTCTCCTGTTGCCAAGGAAACTTCTATTAGATTACTTTTATTTGTTGTTGCTGCTTTTGATTTTGAGGTAGAATAGATGGATGTGAAGACAAAATTTCTTCACAGGGATCTGGAAGAGGAGATCTAAATGAAGCAACCTAAAGGCTTTGTGGTGAAAGGTAAGAAAGAACTGGTATGAAAGTTAAAGAAGTCTCTGTATGGGTTAAAAAAGTCACCAAGGATGTGGTATCAGAAATCTGATACATTTATACGGGGACTTGGCTTCACCAGAAGCAAAGCAAATCACTGTGTGTATTTTAAATTAATTGGTGACTGTGTTATTTATCTAGTTTCATATGTGGATGATATGTTGCTAGTTGGAAATGAAAAAGAAATTATCCAGGATTTGAGGACCCATTTTTCCTCCAAATTTGACATGAAATATCTTGGTGCTACAAACTATATTTTGGCATGGAAATTAAAAGAGATCGGACAAAGAGGAAGATCTGGTTAAACCAGAGGAAGTATGTCGAGACAATATTGCAGAGGTTTAATATGCAGGATCGTAAACCAGTGAAGGTTCCTATTCTTGTAGGTGTAAATTTATCTGTTGAACAATGTCCTAAGACACAAGAAGAGGAAGAGGACATGTCTCATGTTCCATATGCAAGTGCAGTCGGTAGCCTGATGTATGCGATGGTTTGTACTAGACTAGACATTTCACGTGCAATGGGAGTATTGAGTAGGTTTATGTCAAAACCAAGGAAGGAGCACTAGACAGCAGTGAAGTGGGTTTTCAAGTATTTGTGTGGCACTAGTGATTATGGTTTGTGCCACCAAGGAAGACTAGAATTGGACATCCTGTTGGATATTCATGGCTTTCTTGATGCAGACTGGGCTGGAGATCTGGATTAGAGAAGATCTACAAGTGGGTATGTGTTTAACCTATTTGGAGGTGTAGTCAGTTGGATGAGTAAGAAACAATCTGTAGTGGCACTATCAACTACAGAGGCAGAATACATGGCAGCCACTCATGCAAGCAAGGAAGCAGTTTGGTTGCAGAGATTGTGTTCAAGTATGGGGTTAGTATAGGGAGCTATAAGGATAGACTGTGATAGCCAAAATGAAATTTTCTTGGTAAAGAACCCTGCATATCATTCAAAGACAAAGCACATTGATGTTCAATATCACTTTGTGAGGGATATGATAGAAGACAAAAAGGTGTTGCTAGTAAAGATGGACACTTTGAAGAATACTACAAATGCATTGACAAAATTTTTGAGCTTTGAGAATTTCTCTTGGCGTAGAGAAACAATGGGCCTTGCAAGGCTAGATAAATGACTAAGCTCTCTTGTGGCCCCTTGTCGAAAGAAAACAACAAGTGGGAGAATGTTGGGTTGTGTTATATTCTTTCTACAACTAGCCCACATAGTTAACTAGGGGGTTATAAGGGGGGTGGAGCCCCCCCTTTTTTGCACCAATTGTATGGGGGGGAGTCATAGGGGGTTTGAGGGGTGAAAGTAACCCCACTCTATGGGGGTTTTGGACCCTATATTAGGTTGGCTGGAACTACCTATGGTTTTGGATGCGATGGTTTTCGATCCATGGTTTTGGATGCGATGGTTTTCAGTCTGTGGTATTGGATGCTTCAGCATGTATAAATATGTATTGTAACATTGAAATGAATATAATGAAAAATCAAGCTCGTAGTCCCAGTTTGGGATCCATGGGTAAATCTCTATGTATATGTGTTTTATGTGTTATGCTCTCGCATTGTTTATTTTTCATGTTTTAGAATTCGTATGCAGGTAATTTCTATACGGGTTTAAAAACTACACTAGTGTCCCATAATGTCCCTTATCCTAAATGCTTTACCAGCACAATATTGCATGTTCTAATTCATTTTGTTGTTGTTTCTAATTCTCTTACATATAGCTTTAATCACCCAAACCTGGGCATTTCTAGCATTTCCTGTACCAAGCACATAATTTCCATTAGACTTAAAAGGAATTGTACTAAATTCAAATCATACCTCATTAGGAACTCATCAATGAGGTGACATCTGCAACTCTGTTTATTTCCTTTCACAACAAGTCAAATTATCCCCTTGATCAAATCATCATAAATAGAAGTATCACATCTAATTAGCTCAAAACTCAACCATGATAAATCAGAATCATAGGTTATGTGCATAATTAAAAACTGAAATAAAATACTAATAATTATATTTCAAAATGTTCATTTCTTCTGCCTTCGTTCTTTGTCCTTTTTGTACACACATTGGATCGGTTTCCAAACCCGTAAAGTCACCAGTGCCTTCTCCTCTCTTTGAACACATACACAAGCTAGATTGGTTGCTAAACCAGACAAGCACCTAGTTCCTTCTCTCCTTTTCTCTTCAATATGCAGTATCAACAACAAGGGCATCTAGAGAGTATACCACCTCTACCCTCAATATCAGAGACAAGCATATCCAGAAACTATATTGCCTCTACCATCAATATCAGCAACAAGGGTATCCAAATACTATACCACCTTTACCCTCAATACCATCAACAAGGGTGTCCAAAGACTATACCTTCTCTATTCTAAATATCAACAACAAGGGCCCAGACAGTCACATACCTTCTTGTCCCATCACATTGTACAACACATACACATGCATACAATGTACAACACAACCATTCACATATACACATGACATAACATAACAAGTACATGATACGCATGGCACAGTACAACATGTACACAGCCATATCCAAAGACCACATTGTCTCTACTAGGAAACCTTGCCTCAAGTGTCTTTCCCACACCTTATTGCATGCATCTACAATCGAAATACAGGATATGTGGCTCTTAAAAACTTATCCATCATGCCACATATCACATCGCTTTCGTTTCATTGATGTTTCCTTCAACATTTTTTATCCATAACATAAATATAGGCATAGTTTTAAGCTTATAATATTAAAATCATATCCACATGAAATTAACCTTATAGATCTTTCAGGGCTACTTTCCCACTTGATTCCTCATAAAATTAGGGATCTTTTCATGCCATTCATCTGCATGAATAAATCATTCTTCCATGAGAATGATCCCTGATGAGCCTCTCATAAAATGGAATTCATATATATATATGAACATTAGCATAATCATGATCACAACCTAATTACTAGCATTCATAAGGTCAAGATTAAGAGAACTCCTTTATCTATGCAACACATGCACAACATTGAGGACAACTGTTCCCAACTTAGCTAAGGAATGTGTTACCTCAAGCCCATTTACTCTACCTTTCCTAATACCATTTTTTCATGATTTTCATGCCATTGTCCATTTATCCCTATGAGCCCAACCAACCCAACCGATTGTCATATTCTTTCCTTCAACTACCCTTCATTCATGCATCAAGCTTCATCTCGGTCGTATATTACTTGTTGGGCTTCACTTAGCTCTCCTTGAGCTCCATTAGCTTTCCTCTTTCCCCCAACCAATTCCAAAGGCCCTCAAAACATAAAAGGAAATAGCAAGAAGAAAATATAAAGGAAACATGGAAAACCAAACAACAATACAACACCACAAAAAAAGTGGCATGGCCATGTATTAATCACAATCAAAACTACAAATCAAGCACAAAAAAATCATGAAACACTGAAAGAAAAAACTTTGAATAGACATCATGACTCAACCCCCATGTGTTCCCAGTTCTTCCAAGGATTCATGATTGAAAGCTCAGCCCAAGCCTTCTTCAAGATTTATGGTGGTCTACTTTTCCATGAAATTCCTTGCATCATACTTCCATAAACACACAACTATTAGTGCATTAATAAATATAAAAATATAGTAGTTACTTTGTCCTATTATGCCCAACATGATGCCTTGCAACTGAACACTTACACATATCATCTCCCAAGGGATTCCAATTCCTTTGATGAATTCAATTATAATTGGAAACTAGCTATTATGCCTACATTTGATCAACCATCTTCCATATAGCTTCTCAGAACCAAAGTGATTCCATGCACTTTAAATTGCTCTATTTCTTGGTCTCAGAGCATGGGCTTATTCTGCTACAAGATGCATTGAGGGTATGCCTAGAATTCTCCCTCTAGTTCCACCTTCTATCTTGATAATCGATGCCTGATGATTTTCATAATTAGTATCCACTGCTACATATATTTGGGGAATTCTCTAACCTACAATTGTTTGTGCCTCCTAAGTATTGTATATCTTAGGCCTGTCACCCTTTTGTTGCACCGCTATGATACAAAGGCAATCCTTCCTACAATGATCTCCACCATAGTTCAACACCATAATGGTTATTTTCCATTGCCTTTAGTCTACTGATCCACATGTTGAGACCCATGTCCTTTCTCAGTTGCATGGAACTTCTTATACAAGGCCACATTTTCCTTGTCACCTGCATCTTGAGGTCTTCCTCATTTTTTGAGCCATTTTCGTTTACCCTTCCAGTTCATGCTTGAACTCAAGCTTACACTTTGATTGTTCATAACAATTCTTTAACTTTGTAATGGCTCCCTCTAAAGACCAAGGCTCATCAAATTCAATCCATTATTTGAATGATAATGAAAATTCGATAACGTATATATGGTTCTTCACTTTCTAATCCTTGAGATAGGTCACATATCTCAACAGCTCTATAAATCTTGTTGTATAATCTTCATCTTTCATGCAACTCATCTTGAGCTCATAGAATTCCTTGGCCTTTCCATCATAGTATCTCTCATATAGGTACTTCTTCTTGAAGGGTCTTTCAAACTAGTCCAAAGTCAACTACTCTTCCCCGATGCCTCTAAAATTCTTAATATCTTCCCACCATATACTCGATTTCCCCTTGAGACTAAAGGTAGATATCTAAGATTTAATATTCTCAGAGTAAACATGAATTCTAAAGAGTTTCCTCATCCCATGCAGCCATACTTTTTCATATTCTTACTTAGTCAACTCAACATCAAAACTAGAAGACTTATCTTTCTTGAATTCCTATGGAAAGAACCCCCTCTCACTTTTCCTATAAGGATGTTGGTAGTGATGACAATGATGTCTCCCAAAAGTAGAACTAGAATAAAATCTTGGAGTGCCAACCCTCCTCTTAGGTATATCCACTCTTAATTTCATAATCTTTCTCCAACCTATACCTTTTTTGAGACCTTCTTCCATCTGCATCGTTATTCCTTTCTTCCTGTCTACCCCCATGATTGATTTCCAATTGTCCCTACTTCTGCAAATCTAAAAGACTATAGAGAATGACTGCATTAATCTCATCTTGTTTTTCTTGATCTCTTGCAAGCCTTTCTTATGCCTCAACCAACTTGTTATTTTATGCCTTTCAACTTATGATCTCTGCCTTTAACCTTCTTAATGTATCTGCTAGATTATGAGAGTCTCCCTCTCCCTACTTCTCAATTGATCTCTCCCATCCCACCAATGTATCCTGTATCCTATACAAAGATTCATATGAATTGTACCCAACTATTTTTCTCTTTATCCCTAGTCTTCTATTATCCTACAAAGATATTATATTAGATAAACCAAATAGAAGACATAATCATACATCATACATCAATGTATCTCAGTGGAGGCTATTACATCTATACAAGTCAATCCAAAGTAGCATGATACATAATAATATCAATAACGTAACAATGATGCAAGCAACCATAATGACAGTAATCAACATGCATATAACCACCATGCATATAACAACAAATTAACTATCATGCATGATTAACTGATACACGTTCATATGACCACACTAATTAACTAGCATCTATCATGCATGTAACCACAATTACTATAAAATGATTGGAATGCATATGACCACAATGTATATAACATCAATTAGCCATCATGCATGTATGAAAAATATAAAAACCTACATGGAAATGTTCTTTTACCCCAAGGTTCAGTGCTACAACCTCGCTCTGATACCACTTTATAACTCCCCACCCCATTGTACAAGCTCATCAGAAAAAACATGAGATGAGAGTTACTATACATGCCCAACATCCAAGTTCTAGTTATGGAAGTGGGGTCCACCATCCTGAAACTTAGTACAACCTCCACGAACACTAGATCACCTAGATATCAAGCAACACCTACTGATCAACTTTTTATGGACTCAAACTACCTTCTAAACTCACTTCATAGCCCATCTGCACACATGACAAGTTGTGAATGTAGATAGAAGGTGTTAGTGTCAGTATTTCTAGCCTTCCTCCAGTGATCAAATATGCTCTTACAAAGTGGTCTCAGAGTGTCAAGGTCAAATTTTGTCATTTCAGTAAGTCTTCAAGCAAAATTTGGTCACTACGCATTAGGTCTAGGGTTTGCTTTCACTCCTTTCAAAGTTTCCCAAATGTCAGTCTATGTCACTATTCAGCTGAGTCTATCATCATTCATAGGGTTGTCATCATCATGTCAAGTTCCATTGGGTCATTTTACACCTTGTTCATGCTTCAGTTGCGCCTAGGCAAGGTTCATTTCCCTCTCCTAGGGTTTTGAAGGCAATTTCTCTTGGATGGTCAAATCATTAGAAAAACTTTTATCC
>Ga0139314_100315_pt1 | contig 12212 bp, 14 predicted proteins | sample In2P11_FD_99376 | JGI IMG/M metagenome (GOLD analysis project Ga0139314, IMG submission 99376)
GTTTTTTTTTTGGGCGAGTTTTTCTTTTGTCGTCTTTTGTCACTTTCTCCATCACTTTTTTTTTTTCGTTTGGATTTTGTGAGTGATATTTTGCTTGTTTATTTTCATGGTTGCTATAATTTTAATGTATATTAGCTTCTACAAGTGTTGGTTTGGTTCTTCATTCGCCTTTCACAAGTGCCACCTTAGTTTTCTTGTTTTTTCCCATTAGTGGTCGCCATTGCGGTGACTCTCCATGCATGTTGATATTCCACACTTTTTTTGCACCAATCTATCCATACTTAGTTAGATTTACACTTTAACATGCACTATCACTCAGATATGCTCATTTCCCACACTCTTACTAGGCAAATCTGCTCATCCCTTGGCCATGCATCACCTTATCTAGCTAGGCATTGCGTAAGTTTGAGGCTCAAGCTCTCAGCTTGGCCTCTGAGACTGCAAAATGCACAATACTAGGATGACCCTCCATTTTCTACACTTTCCCGATTTGCCCTAATTCCTATATTTTTGTGCAACATTGCTATCTCCATTCTTGAGCAAATCCAACTATCTTCATCACTTCTGAGCTTCGTTTACCAAGTCCCATACCTTTTAACAGCCTTATCCACCCTTCATTCCCACTTTCCTACCATATTTTCCCCATCAACCCTCAAAAATCATCTTTCGGCCCTTCCTATAGGACTTCCTTCATTCCCACTTTCCTACCATATTTTCCCCATCAACCTTGAGGAATTTTCCTATCTCTACCCATCTGTTGAGGCCTTCCCAGAGAAGACCATCTCCACCACCACCCCTTAGGAAATTTTCTTGAGACCGCCTCACCCGGTTCCAAAACTCCCCGGCCATCCAAATCTCAACCGAGAATGAATCCCATCACACCATGGCTATCCAGGAAATGGAAAGGCAAAGATGAAACCAATTTCAAACTAGACAAAACCCTTGCTAATGAAAACAAATGAACTAAATAAACAAATTCATGTACCATGCATCCACACCTCAACTAGGAAATCACACATGTAACCTGTTATTTGAAAAATCCTGGTCCAATCCTATCAAGGATCTCAAAAGTCCCACAATACTAAGGTGCCAATTTGGCACATGACCTAATCCTCAAGTATCTCCTCTTGGGCTTGATTCGCAAGTACACATGCTCCCCAACTTGAAACTCCTTGAATGCTATGTGTTGATATGCATAACTCTTCTGCCTTCCTTGTGTTGCCTTCAAATTCCACTTAATAACGTGCATTTTATATTCCATCTCTGCAACCATATCCAGTCCAATTAGTACCCTATTCATTGGATCACTCCAACTGATATGAGTATTACAAATTCGCCCATAAAGAGCCTCAAATGGACTCATCCTCAAGGACTTCTAACACCCATTTTTATATGTAAACCCTAGCAGTGGAAGATACTCCTCCCACTTCCTGTAGTGATGCATGACATACATCCTCAACATGTCCTCAAGAATCCTATTAAACCTTAGTTTGTCCATCGATCTGTGAATGTTAAGTTGTATTGAAGGCTAAATCTATCCCCAAACCTGCAAACAACTCCTTCCAAACTCTAGAAGTGAACTTGGCATCTCTATCTGGTATAATATTCTTGGGATAACCATGCAGGCTCAAAATCTCCCTTATGAAGATCTGAGCTACCTCACTAGCTAAATTAGTAGAAATAACTGCAATCAGGTGAGCTACCTTAACCTGTCAACCACAACTATGATGGAATCATGATTTCTGGATTTCCTTGGCAAACCTATAATGAAGTCCATGGAAATGACCTCCCATTTCCATTATGGAATCATAATCAACTGTAATAAACCAACTGGATGCTTACACTCTGATTTTACCTGCTGACAGTCCAAACATCTAGCAACAAACTCATCCATCTTTTTCTTCAAGTTCAACCAATGATAGAACTTCTTAACTATTGTTAGAGTCTTTTAATATCACGGGTGACCTGAATACGGCTTGACATGAAACTCCCTCAAGATAAGCTTCTTGAGCTCATTTTCACCTGACACATAAATCATGTTCCTGAATTTGACCATGCCATTTGTTGTGAGATGATACTCCTCACCCTTATCACCTTCACCTTGCTGCTATAACCTATGCTTCAATTGCTAGTATCTGTCATCATGTTTCCCTACTTGCAAGATCCGCTCTTGCAAATCTGTCTCATAAGAACTCACTGTTGGAATATGATTTACCTGCACTCTCCTACTAAGAGCATCTACAACCATGTTCTCCTTGCCCCTAATGTATCTGATCTCAAATTCAAACTCATTGAGAGTAGCCAACCATGTAGCTTGCCTAACATTCAGATTGGGTTGGTAAAAAAATACCTTTGTCCACAATGATCAGTCATCAAGACGAACCTCCTTCCAAGAAGATAATGTCTTGATACCTTCAAGGCATGAATGATAACTGCCAACTCAAGATCATGACTCACATAGTTCTGCTCGTGATCATTCAACTTCCTTAACTCATAACATACCACTTGCCCCTACTGCATTAGGACTCCACCAAGTCCTCTCTTGCATGCATCTGTACATACAACAAACTATTTATCAGGATATGTAATCTTTAAAACCAGAGCATTCGTAAGAAAAATACTTCAACTGCTCAAAACTAGTTGCACACTCTTCAATCCATTCAAAATTATTTCCTTGTCACTATAAATATGTAATAGTATAGGAAATCCATGAGAAGTTCCTAATGAACCTCTTGTAATTACTTGCTTTTGTCATCTTTTGTCACTTTCTCTGTTGTTTTTTGTCATTTGGCTTCTTTCAATGTTGTTTTGACTATTTCTTTTCATGGTTGTTGGCATTTTAATGTATATTAGCTTTTACAAATGTTGGTTTGGTCAGTCATTCTCCTTTCACAAGTGTCGCATTAGTTTTCTTGTTTTTTCCCATTAGTGGCCGCCATTGCGACGACTCTCCACACATGTTTTGCATCGATCTATCCATACTTAGTTAGATCTACACTTTAACATGAACTATCACTAATATATGCTCATCTACCACAATCTTATCGAGAAAATATTCTCATCCCTTGGCCATGCATCACCTTGTCTAGCTAGGCATTGCGCAAGTCTGGGGCTCAAGCTCTCAACTTGGCCTCTCAGACTACATAATGCGTAATATCAGTCTGACCTAACTGTGCGTTACACAAATTCAGGGCCAAAATCCTCACTTTTGTCCATTGAGACTATGCATTCACAATCTCCACCTCAGTCTGACCAGGAAAAACTGCACATTGCGCAGTCTATAGCCTTAGGTGGCATCACTTGCTACTAAGACTACGCAATGCACAATTACCTCAGCTAGTCTCTCTCCCTCACCTCAGAAATTATACAATTTTCCTAGTCAGTCCATGTGGTTGTTGATTGATATTGCTTTGTAAGTTGATTTACTGAAGCTAATTTATGTCTTCCATGAGTGTATGTTCCTCCCACAGGTATTGCAGGTGTTGAGAACTTCTCTTCATTAATCATTGCTATCATGGCACCAAAGGGAATTTCTTCAAAGGATACCATAGGGAGAAGCACCAGGGAGATAGTTGAGAGTACAACAATTTACTTGCCAGTTTACTCAGACACTCAACTGTTTGTAGAAAAGGAATCAAATATCACATGGCAGAAGGTGAATGAATTTTTCTCAACAAGAACCTTCAAAGCAGATCTAGAAGATTGGCAGTTGTATGTAAATGTCTAGAATTCAGGGTTACACATGATTTCATGCAGATTTCCAACTTTTCCATGTGAAGACATTGTCAGTTGGATACTATCCCATACATATCCAAAGACTATGACTCTCAATAGTGCCAACAGACAGAGGCTTGATTCTTTTCTGACAGTAGACTATCATCTCATGTACCATTTTCCTAAGCCTGAATCACTTATGGATTCTTCAATGCTAAAACCAACTGCTTGAGCACCAAGAATATTATTAAAGGTTAGGTGAAGGAGCTAACAAATTTTTGTCAAACATCCATCAAAACCTAAAGGAAAAAATTTCTTAGGTGGGCATATTAGCTCTTGATAGTTGTATGTTGCAGAATCTACGACCAACAAAGCATTGAGACCTTTATGAAGGGTGGAATTTCTTACTAGACCAGGTTGTGAAAGAAGGTAAACCATTCAACTAGTCAGATTTATTGGCTCAATAGTTGCAGATCCATGTATCTAACTCCCTTAGTCCCCTCAAGGGTGGGAAACCCAAATATTACATGTTTTCCTATCTACTGGATAAAATCTGCGCACACAATACATTCCCTAGCATGAATTAGACTTGGACACTATAGGAACCTGCCATGTATGTTTATTGCAAGTTGATTTCAGAGTGCAGCCATAGAGGAGTAATGGAGAAGATAACTGACCACTTCCTCATTCCATTACAAAAGTTGATCTTTGAGGAAGAGCCACCTTGAATGTCACATGTGGCAATGGAAGTAGTGTCTGATTTAGCATATTGGTTTACCTCATAGGATGACACTTTCTTTATGGTATTTGGCAGACATAAGCCTTTGCATCTTCTATAGAGGTATATCACCGATAAGTTGGTCATGCAAGAGGTTGCGTATCATCTCTCTACAAGGTTTTCAACAGCTTTGCATAGGAAGATAAAAGCAACTTGGCCAACTCTTCCTATGCAAATCATATTGTATGAGATTAAGAATCTAAAAGTCATGGATACCGAAGGAAAGGTGATAGAAAAGTTTGCATTTGGTACTATGGAATTCAATCCATAGGATTTCCAGAATGTTTGTAGAGACCATTGTGCGAAGATTATTTTCCAGTGGCTAAGCAAGATCTTTCCCTAGCTGGTGGAGGAATCATCGAAGAATTGTTACAATGCCTCCAAGTTCCATGAGCTGGTTAGTTTTGCAGGAACTTCATAGGTTGCTCCGCTGAATGGAGTCACTTAAGAGGAATGGCTAGTGGAAGAGCACAACCTAGTATGCGAGAAGGGAAAGAGGAAGGTTGTGCACAGTCTAGGGGAGAGCAAAGCCGCAAGTTGAAAGCATATCTAGTCATTATGAGAGCGACCATAGTAGCAGAGAACAAGAGGAAATAGAGGGTGCATAAAGTATAACAGAAGAAGGTGGTAGAACAAGAGTAGAAGATATTGGAGGAAGAAAGGTAGAAGCAGGAAGAAGAAGAAAGGTGAAGATTAATAACAGAAGAAATGATGTGAAGACAAGTTGAAGAACAAGAAAAAAATCTGTAGCTGGAGGAGGAGAGAAAACAAATGTAGGATAAGGAGATCACTTAAGATATTGAAGAATTTATCGAGATCCAAGACATGGAGGAGGAAATGGAGTTGCATAATTAAGATGTTGACTTGATGCCAGGTACACAACAAGTCACCATTCAGTGTCCCCATCCTCTGCAAAAGCAAGCTCCAAGCAAGGAAGAGGAAATTATTCCTCTCAATGATGGTCCAGTTATGGACACTTACAATTTGACTTATGAAGAGCTTCATAAAAATATTGTACAAGTGAGGAAGAAACATTTTCTAGACGACCTCGCATCTGTTGCATTCATCAAAGAAAAGGTGATTGTGACAAACACCATAAGAAATCCTAGGGCCATTGCTACAGCCAACTTGGCCTTTGCAGGAGCTTCAAAGTCAAATACAAACTATTTGATGGATGAGAAGAAGAAATTGATAAAGAAATTTCAGGCTTCTAGGCAAGAGGTTGAACAAATTCGAGGAGAGTTACAAAATGCAGCTCCCATACAAGTCTATCTAGAATAATTGAAGGCAACGATACTCGGTGAAGTATTGACACTGGAGAGACCATGCAAAGTATTTATGAGGAGTTTGTTAGCGTAAGGGAGTTGTTCACTTGCGTGGGTTGCAACAGAAGTGTAAATATTATGTCAAAACTCTCAAGGTTGTGCAATCAGCTATTGTTTCCGTGCATGAATGGTCAATAAAATACAAAGGGGCACCACTTGAATTGGGAAAGAAGACAAGGTAAGAGGCAGAGTTGGAGAAGGAAAAGTTTTGAATTCTCATCCAGAATAATAAAAAAATTTCCTCATTCATTATCAACACTCAGGCCTCATATGAACATTTGTACAACAACCTAGACTTATTGGTGAAATTGCACGGGATCCCATCTGTCGGCTCACTCACAGAGTCAAGAGCAGGAATCAGTTCAGGCAAGAGATTGAGGAATACTTGGAACAATTGAGACAGGTAGCCATCAAGGAAGATCTTGAAGTAAACACATATAATATTCACAAGTACATTGGTGGCCTTGTCTAGATCAACATGATGTTGCTCATGCTCAAGAAGGAAACACAAACCAGTTCCAAGTTAGTGTACCTAGTTGCCATGGAGGTTAGAGTTTACTTCCACCCTGAAATCATCACACAGTTTGGGGATGTCATCACGCAATATAAAGCTTGGCACCACTACGTAACTGAGAAAAATCAAGTGGAAGTTGATGAGTTTAAGTTTCCCCAAAGTCAATCTTAACTCTTTTGTCTTATTAGGTTGTCTAGTTGGCTTTACCCAATTTTGTCTTATATGGGTATGAGTGTATTATAATATTATTTTGTAATTAATTTGTAAGTGGAATTACAAGTGTCAATATTGGAATCAGAAGAGTCATGATGTAATGAATGTAATGAGTCATGAAGGAAGTCCAAGAGTCACAAGGAGAAGTGAATAATCACCCCTTTTGTTATAAATAGATCCTCATAACTCATGTAAAGGGATTTTGGGGGAGCAAAGCTTTTGGCTAGGCTTAGACTTAGAATCAGGAGCTTGGGAGTTTCTGAGAGCCTTGGTTGCTTCATAGAATAGAGGGAGTATCTTTCTTTGGAGGAGTAGGTGTTGACTTCATGTTCCACTATTGGGGCTAGTGGTCCGTAAATGGTATATGTATGATTGAAACTTTCACTTAATAAAATCTCAGAGCCGACACATTTTCATGCATATGTTGTGAATATAGTAGGAATATTCTTGTTATATTTGTAATTTATGTTATTTAACTTACGCTTATGCTTACAAACTATTTCATTTGCATTGGTACAAGTATTGTTGAATGTGTGTTGTTGTTTAGTTCCATCATTGTTAACTTGTGAACTATTTCGTAGATTAGCTTGTGATGTCTTTATGCTCGTGTGTTCCTTTCAAGTTGTGTACTATTATGGGCTTCTAAGGGACTCACTCATTTTCCCTCAGTGTGTTAGAGCCTCCATGCATTACACTTAGATTTCTACAGAGTCACACACTTGTTTCCACCAAAGTCACCATACATCACTCTATACGTTATTGTAGCCAAGGCACATCATTAAAACCCACTGCATTGACAACTAGGTCGTATTCAAGATGGGACTCCTACACCAAACCGTGTGAGCTCTAATTGGGAATTCATATTGGGAAGATCCCCTAAATGCTGGCAGGTCCAACACTATCAACATTTTTGGCGCTAGAAGGAGGGCCAAATGACAAGCTAAGCCCATGAAGTCTGTTTGAACTTTTTGCATCTTTAAATGGATTCTTCCCAAATCTTAACCCGAACATGTTTTTCTAGAACCGCAAATTTGAAAGTCCTACGGGAATAATTCATGACTCGTCAAATTTGAAATTCAATTTTGAGGGTGGAAAAACCATTCTCGAGCGCACCATTAATTTTTTCGAATTTTCCACAAAACATAATATTGAATGTGAGGATATTGCGTGCACATTGTTCATCCTCACGTTCGAAGGATGTGTAAAGGATTGGTGTTACACATTGCCATCGACTTCCATACACTCTTTGGAACATCTTGTCAAGGATCTCTTCTGTGCATTTGGAAAGTATGATTAAAAAATATGTTTTCAAGAAAATCACGTGATTGCAAAAAGCACCTGATGAATCTCTTGATGATTTCCACAATTGTTTCATTCATTTTTTTTTGAATTTTATAAAGATGATATTGTTTGCAATTTTATGAAACAAAATTTCAAATTTCTTTTTCATATTTCAATGAATCCACAAGAATATGATTCTTTTGAAAGTCTTCCAATGTACCTCGATTATAGAGCTCAAAAATATGTGACGAAGGAAGTTGCCGTTACAAGTGACTCTTTGTCTTCCCCTCATCTAATAGCTCCATTTCCACAAGTTGAGTTGGGAGAATTTATGAGTGAATTCATTGATTACCACCATCCTCTCTGACCCCACATGCTTAGAATTTTAGCACTGGTTTGATTTGTGAATCTGTTCTTTGCGATGATGTGTTATCTCCTCATCCTCTATCTGTTGAATCATTTGGTCCTCCCGCTTGTGAGTTGTTTGGTTCATCTGTTTCAATTGTTTCTGTTGATGTTCCTGAGAACCAATTTCAAGATGGATTCAGAGTTGAGTAGCCAATTTGCGATATCATTTACGATGACTATGTGTGGGAGTCTATATTTGAACAAGAATCTATGACCAAGGTTGATTTTTATCCTTCCACACCTCTCCTTGATGATCTTGACATATTCCATGATTCAGTCATTCCTGTCGAATCTTTCAAAGAACCAGTTTCTAATGATGTTATTTTCGATCAAACTCAGAACTTGTGGGATGTCAGTTTTACATCCAAAAGTGGAGAGGAAAATATTCTCTTCTTGATCTCTCTAATCCATCATCTGATCTTTGTAAAGAAATGGAGGGTGATATTTCTTGTTTTCAATCTTCCCCTCTTTACGATTCATCAGATCATGAGGATGCCTCTGTTTTTGATCTTGAACAAATTTCTAATCATAACTGTCGTGATCTCTTCATTGACACATCTATTCACGACTTTGATCTTTCAATGGTTGATCCTTCTAAGCCACTGGTTTTTGTTGATTTACCTTCTGATGTTTTGGAACTTCCGCAAGTTGTCGAGGCACTTCAGCTCAAGATGATGGTTATGTTAGGTTTTTGCAGTCTTGAGGCTGATTCCAATTCTAATAAGACCAATGATGCATATTTCAAGGCTCCTCATCGCTCCTCCGCACAAATTGAAAATCAGTCTGTATCTCAATTTTCGCATCCTCCATATATTTTGCACAATCCCATTGCTCAATCATTGAAGGAGTCATACCTGGCGAGCTCTATTACGAAACATGAGTTTTCTTCTTTCTTTATGTTCGCCCATTTTAGAAGTTCAGAAGATTGTTCTTGCATTTCATATTTTCATAATTGTTTCAAACACCATAATGCTTGCGCAAAGTGTTTTTCATGAATTTTTCTTTCCTATTTCTCTGAGTATATTCTCAAACTTCGAATGTTACAATATACATCACTTTATCTTTCTTGTTTCTTGTTATGGTTGAACATCTTTCTTGACATACATTCCCTCACCTATATAGGCCAGTTGATGAGTTGATGGTTACACTGAAGATTTCATTTTATGTAGGCCTAGCCTACTTCCAATTAGTGTAGGAGTAGGGGTAGTTTGTTGTTTTGTTTGTTTCATTTTGGTTTTTCTTATTTACTTTCCACCTTGCTCTTTTGTTTCTTTCCAGCTGTATGATAAATTCTACATGAGACCGTGTTTGGTTTTCGAAACAAGCATGGTGAAGTTTAAGAGGAATTTATGCTATTGTCAATGCTTGGTTATTTGGTTATTCCCTCTCTTTGCATGAATCTTGCGTTCTTTTTTCGATGATACCTTGAAGGAAAATACTTTCTTTCTCGGTGAAAACCGTAGTGGAATCATGATGCTTGAATCTATAACTAGTACCACCTGCTCTAATCAGTCTTTTATTTTCGGTTCCTTGTCAATTAAATCAAGTAGAATGAGGAGGGGATGAAACTTTAAAAGTATGTCAGAGGTATATAAATATCCTTCTCTGAAGGGACAACCTCTTATGCTCTTAATAAGTCGAGATCCCTCTTCCGCATCATGAAATTAATAAGTGAATATGCACAGTTGTTTGAACAAAATGAAAAAAATGGAAAAAACATCCCTAGAAAATAGGGATTCACTAATTAGTTTTTCAAAGGTGTCACACTTACTATTTTGGAACCTTCCGCTAAGTGTCACTTTTTCCTTGATTTTAGTCGTTGAATTTTCATAAACCCTAATTAGTCTATATCTATATAATGGATGCCCCTAAATCTAATTTGTACATTCAATCTTAGAGTTCTAGCATTCCTAAGGAGATCAAGGAGCCTTTGGTAGAGTTTGTGTCGCTTTATTGGGTGAGTTTTTCTTTTGTCGTCTTTTGAGATTCTTGATCTCGTATAATATGATTTTCATAGGAAGAGTTGGCCAAGGTGTTTTCTTCTTCTTATGAAAAGTTGTTGACAACCCTGTGGAGAGATGATACACAACCTCTTGCATCACTAACTTATCAGTGGCATACCTCAGTAGAAGATGCTAAGACTTTTATCTGTTGAACACCTTGAGGAAAGTGTCATCTGGTGAGGCAAACTAATATGCTATCTCAGACATTACTTCCATTTCACCACGTGACATGAAAGGTTGCTCTTCCTCAAAGATAAACTCGTACAATGGAATGTGGAAGTGGTATGTTAGATTCTCCATTTCTCCTCATTGGCTACACTCTGAAAAAATCTTGCAATATACATACACAGTAGGCTCCCGTGGTATCCAAGTCTAATTCATGCCAAGGATTGCATTTTGTGCGTAGATTGCATATAGTAGATAGGAAAACATGTAAAATTTGGCATGTATTCCCTTAGGGGAACTAAGGGGGTTAGATACATGGATCCACAATTGTTGAGCCAACAAATCTGACCAGTTGAATGGTTTACCTTCTTTCACAACCTGGTCCAATAAGAAAGCCCACCCTTCAGGAAAGGTCTCGGTGCTCTGCTGGTCATAGATTCTACAACATAAAAATATTAAGAGTTGATAGGCCCTCCTAAGAGATTTTGTCTTGTAAATGTGGGTGGGTTTCCGATAAAAAAAATTCGGCTCCTTCACTCAAACTTTAACAATATCCTTGGTGCTCAAGTAGTTGGTTTTTGAATAGACATAATAATCAATAAGTGATTCTGGCTTATGAAAATGGTACATGAGATGATAATCTCCTACCAAAAAAGAAGCAAGCCTCTTTCCATTGGCACCATTCAGAGTCATAGTGTTTGGATCTGTATGGGATAGTATCTAGCTGACAACATATGTGTATGGAAAAGCCATATATTTACATGCAATATTATGTAACCCTTACTTCTGTACATTGACATAAACCCGTCGGTCTTCCAGATATGCTTTGGAGGTTCTTGCTGAGAAAATTCCATTCACCTTCTGCCATGTGATATCTAATTCCTTTTCTACAAACAATTGAGTGTTTGATTAAACTGGTAAGTAAATTGGCATACTTTCAACTGCCTCCCTGGTGTTTCTATTTGTGGTATCCTTCGAAGCAGTTCTCTTTGGTTCCATGATAACAGCGACTGATGAAGAGAAGTTCTCAACGCCTACAATACCTGTGGGAGGAACATGAACTCATGACAAACATAAATTATTTAGAAAATCAACTTACAAATCAAGATCAAGAAACAACCACATGGACTAAATAGGAAAATTGCACAATTTTTGAGGTCAAAGAAAAATATTGGCTGAGGGAATATCATATTATGTAGCATCAACAGCCAGTGATGTAGCCTGCGGCTAGAGACTGTGCAATGCATAGCTCTTCTTGGGCAGACTGGGGTGGAGATTGTGCATTACAGAGTCTCAGTGGCCAAGGGTGAGGGTTTGAGCCTTGGAACTCTGTAATGCATAGTTGGGTCATCCTAGTATTGTGCATTTTGCAGTCTCAGAGGCCAAGCTGAGAGCTTGAGCCTCAAACTTACGCAATGCCTAGCTAGATAAGGTGATGCATGGCCAAGGGATGAGCAGATTTGCCTAGTAAGAGTGTGGGAAATGAGCATATCTGAGTGATAGTGCATGTTAAAGTGTAAATCTAACTAAGTATGGATAGATTGGTGCAAAAAAAGTGTGGAATATCAACATGCATGGAGAGTCACCGCAATGGCGACCACTAATGGGAAAAAACAAGAAAACTAAGGTGGCACTTGTGAAAGGCGAATGAAGAACCAAACCAACACTTGTAGAAGCTAATATACATTAAAATTATAGCAACCATGAAAATAAACAAGCAAAATATCACTCACAAAATCCAAACGAAAAAAAAAAAGTGATGGAGAAAGTGACAAAAGACGACAAAAGAAAAACTCGCCCAAAAAAAAAAC
>Ga0139314_100318_pt1 | contig 12205 bp, 14 predicted proteins | sample In2P11_FD_99376 | JGI IMG/M metagenome (GOLD analysis project Ga0139314, IMG submission 99376)
TGTTCGTTTCATTGAGGAAGTGTGTACCCTGATCACTCATCAACACTTTTGGGTAGCCAAGCCTGGTTAACACGTACTCAAATAAGAATTGAGCTATTATAGGTCCTGTCCAATTCTTCACAGGGTGTGCCTTTGCCCATCTGGTTAGATACTCTGTCACAGTGATACTATAGCGTGCACCTATTTTCTTTCCTGGAGGCTGGATTGGCCCCACAAAGTCAATTACCCTTTTTTCAAATGGCTATAATGATACCTGAGGATTTAGGGGCAACTCGTCCCTCTACGGTGGTCTGCCCATTTTTTGACATGAATCACATGCTTTACAATATGCTTTGGTATCCTTATGCAATGTAGGCCACCATAGCCCTGCGCGCAAGATCTTCTGCGTTGTTGCCTTTCCTACATAATGTCCTCCTGTAGCCCCACCATGAGCTTCAGCTAGGATGCTACTTTGTTCAAAATCAAGCACATACCTTCACAATATCTCATCAGCACCCATATTATACAAATGTCCGACAATCACAGAAAAATATGCCACGCGCACTACTAGTTCCTTCTTTTGCTAACTAGTATATCCTTCTTGGGTCACTCCACTAGTTAAAAAGTGGATAATATCCATGTTGGGTTGTGTTATATTCTTTCCACAACTAGCCCATGTAGTTAACCGGGGCGTTGGAAGGGGGGTGGAGCCCCCCTTCGTTGCACCAATTGCGTAGCGGGTGGGGGGGGGGGGTCACAGGAGGTTTGAGTGGTGCAAGTAATCCAACTCTATGGGGTTCGGGGCAACACCCCATAAAATTTTGATTTTTGGACCCTATATTAGGTTGGGCGGACTTACCTATGGTTTTGTGCATGATTTTTGCACATGTTTTTAGATGCGATGGTTTTCGGTCCATGGTATTAGATGCTTTGGCATGTATAAATATTTATTCTAACATTGAAAGGAACATAATGAAAAATCAAGTTGGTATTTCTGGTTTTGGGATCTAGGGGAAAATCTCTGTGTATATGTGTTTTATGTGTTATGCTCTCGCATTGTTTATTTTTTGTGTTTTAGAATTCGTATGCAAGTAATTTCTGTACAGGGTTAAAAACTATAATCCGCAAAATGATTATCCGCTATGTGTACCGTGAAGAGCTGCGTGCCGGGCAACCCTTCCTCTAAATTAGTAGGTTCCTCCCATGTTTCAATTCATGACAGATGGTCAGGTCCTGCATTCAACCTCCCTAGCTTCACAATTACTTCAAAGTCATACTCTTGAATTAGTAACAACCATCTGCATATCTTCCCCCCCAACATAGGATTTTTGATTAGGTACTTCAAGACAGAATGGTCTGTGTACATCTTGAAATGTCCGCCCAACCAATAGTCCTTAAAATTTTGAAGCATGTACACCATAGCCAATCCTTCGAGCTCTGTCGTTGAGTAATTCTTCTCAGCCTTTGATAATTTCCTGCTTGCAAAGGCTATAGGGTGATCCATCTCTCCTTCACCAGCTTGTGTTAGCACTGCTCCCAATGCAATACATGAGGCATCAACGTGCCATGGAATTCCTTCTTCCAATCCGGGAAGACCAAGATCGGCACGGTGACCATCTTTTCTTTCAATACATCCAAATTATGCTGACATCTTCGTCCCCAACATAATGTAGCGTCCTTCTTCAATAGCTTCTCCATAGGCACAGTAATTTGAAGATAAGTCTTGATGAACTTTCGATAATATCCAGTATGGCCTAGTGTTGCACGCAATTATTTGACACTCCTTGGGGCCTCCAAATTTACTATAACTGCGATCTTATCAGGGCCCACCATTAGCCCTTGCTTGCATACCACATGGCTCAGTAAAATTCCAAAAGGGACACAAAACAAACACTTCTTTAGGTTCAACGCGATTTGGTATCTTTGGCACGTATCCAACATTAAGCATAGACCGGCTACATGGTGATTTACTAACCCAAACATTGTCTAGTCGTTAAAATACACCTCTAAGAACTTGTGAATAAATTCCTTGAACACCACGATAACTAAGCGAGAGAATATCGCTGGTGCATTCTTGAGTCCAGATGGCATCACCGCATACTGGAAACAACCCCATTCTGTCGCGAAGGTTGTTTTGCTCCTGTCTTCTAGTGCGATCTTAATCTAATGGTACCTAGAGAATCCATCAGCGAACGAGTAGGCTTCCTGCACTTCAACATTTTCCAACACCATTTACATCATGAATGCAGACATCATTAAGCTTTCTTAGATCTATGCAAATCCTTATTTCTCCCTTCTGTTTTTTTTCTTGAACAACCATCGGGCTTACCCAATTAGACTCTTCAACTGGTTTGATGATGCCTGCTTAGAGCATCTTATCCAACTCTAAGCGAAACTTTTCCTTATATTTGGGATTAAGGCGATACGGTCTCTACTTAATAAGCTTTACGTCTAGCTTCAAAGTAATTTTCGTCACCCCCAAGTCGCCTATGATGCCTTTCAAGTTCAAAAATTTTGTAGGAAAAAGATCTTGGTACTCGTGGAGTAACTCAACAACTTTATCCACTGTGGCATCATCCCAGTAATCTCAGATCTTCGCAAATTTTGTCTCTACTTCAGTACCAATGTTTCACTTGCTTGGTTTTCAGCGGCGCGGTGATGTCCAGATCTTCTATCTACAGACCCTCAACCTCATGGTGGCCTTCTGCCTTTGGGATATCAATATTTCTTGGATCTTCATCCTCCCCCTCAGCAGTCACATTATAACATTCCAATGCATGGCATAGCTAGGTGCTCCAATCTGGTTGGACCAACTCCAAAGGATCTTGTAGAATTCTAAAGATTGCCACCTTAACCTCCTGTAGAGCTTCATCAATGCTTTCAAACCCATCTTCAAAACTAAAGGTCATTAAGAAACCCTCCCTTAATATATCCCACTCGTCGGTGCCATGGCAGAGATTTGTTTCCAGGTACCAATTCATAGGGATTATATCCAAAGTATGACAAAATAAGTGCACCCACTCTGTTTGTGGCTCTGTTATGTAGACTTTAGTCCATTTTGCTAAATGATCGTGTGGATCATTTCTCCCATCATATTTCTCAGTTAATCTCATTTGAGGATGACCAAATCGCAACCTCATCATTCTCCTGTAATCACACCATTCATCAAAGTTGTCCTTGTGTGTACCCCACCAACGTGTGGTCGTAGCGTACAATGCCAAATCTAGCGCTTGGAAGCGATGATCCTCATGGACTTCTCTTAAAAGGCATCCAAAAATTTATCTACATTAGTTAAACCATCATAATAGGGTAAATTTATTGCCTCCAACGACACACAACACAACGATTTAGTCATCATATTGCAGTGCAGTGTGGATACTTCATGCAACCTATTCTGTTAGTGCTCCAACTCTTCATCTAAATCCAAGGTACAGGAGCTTTCACGGTCCCATGCAATCTGCCCATCAGCTATTGGATTAATCTAATCTTAGTATCGCTGTGTTATTTTGTAAATCCGATCCAAGTCATCATCACTTTCTTCATGGTCACAGATCGGTTCAAATGACATTGTCCATTTCTTTAAGTTGATGAATCCATTCATATCAATGGCACAATCAATTCCGAGGAGCGCGGGATATGGATTACTATCATCAATGATCCCTATTACTTCAAAATCAGCCAGCGCACTCGCACCTTCTATATCTGTGGTGACACCATGTAGTCATCCCATAGGGATAATCTCTATTGGTTCGCCATTCTTATTTGAATTGGAGATCACTGCAGTGCAAGTCTCCCTATTCTCTCCCATGTTTGTTTAGGAAAAATGTTCACATCAGATCCTAGGTCCAAAATGACCTGGCCCATCTCATAATATCCTATCTGCACATTGAGCGTCATTTTGCGCCCAATTCTTGCCTTATGTTTGCCAATATTTTTGACTACGCGGTGTCCATCAAGAGCATTTTCCTTACCAGCGCACTTGTTTATCAACTCCTGTAAGCCTTTCACAGCCTTGCTATCGTGCAGAAGTTTCATGCAAGTCTTGAGGAATGTGATAAGTATAGACAAATCGACCTTTGTAGGTGCGCTGGTCTCTAGAAACATTGTTTTGACTTCCTAACGTAGATGCCTCAGTGAAGATTTTCTTTGCCTCCATAAATGTTTCCTTTGCGCGCTTCAGATCAAAACCTATCTCCTTTTCCAGGGCTCGACAGACCCATCCATCTTCTTCAGGCTGTTTTCCCTTATCATCCCCAGTCGTTACTTTGCTTCTTAGCACAATATTTACATTCGGGTCTTCCTCGTAGGGCTTAGCTCTCATCATTTGTAAGTTCTGTGTAGGATGTTGTGGTTGTGCCTTCTTCTCCTGCATATCATCTCTCAGCATAGGGCATTCTTCTATAGTGTGGTCAAACTGAGTACAGTATTGACATGACGGTCGTGTCTTATTCTGACACTCCCGCGTGAAGTGCCATGGTGTCCCACAATTATAACAAATAACCTGACCACAACCTCGACAAGGTCCTCCCCCTCCTCAGCCTCATCCGCGCCCCTGATATCCTTCGTTCGCTCCCCCAGCACCCTAATCCAGAGGCTGAGTTTCCGCTTGCTTTCAATACCTGGGCGTTCTCTCCATCATCAATTCGTAGCTACGACAGTGACGCTCATCGTGGTCCACTGATTTGTAGAAATCATAGAATAATTGTTGTGGTGTTTGAACGAACTTTTGCAGCAAATGACAATTATTTGTTACATTTTTTCCAACCACCTGACAAATAGCGCACCATAGCGCAGGCCCTGTACTTGGTCCTAATGAAGCTTCCTGCCTCAGGGGTGTTGGCCTCCCCTTGTGATGTAATTCACAAAGACAAGGAAGTGATCTTTATCATGCCCCTGACTCTTACACTTGAGGCACTAGGCTTCCTCGCGCACCTCTGGCCTAGCCTCCTTTTCTTTTTTCAAGCTCTCCAATTCCAAGCAGAGGTTCTGCAACTGCAAGTAAATTTGTTGAACTCCCAAATATGCATCTTGAATAGGTGTTTCATCCAATCTCATCGCGATTTCCAGGGCTTCTGCCTGAGTCCCTATCTTCTGTTATGATAAAGCAATCCTCAGGTGGGGTAGGAGTGAGGCTATAAACTACTCGCGATGTTGACTATTTGTGAGCTGCAAATTAACTTTGCGGATCACACACTTCAATCTTTGATCAAATTCCCAAGGCGTTTCACTGGACTTCATTGTGATTTCCTTGAATCCAACTACTGACTGTGAGTCAGACTTAGGCTTACTAAATTATTTGTTCAAAGTGGCCTTAGTGTCTGCTAACGATGCCAAAGGATTATCAGTGTAGTACTTGATTTACCATGTTAGCGCACGATCCTGCAGAGTGGTAACCAACTGCGCCTTCTTTATGCTGTCATCAGTGATCTGCTGTGCAGTCCACACAACATTTGCAACAAACCAAAATTAATCTGTATCTTAGCTCCATATACCTTTGAAAATCGATAGCTTTACTGAGTTTGACATATTGAACGATGGAGGTGGTGGTGGTGGTGTGGGCGAAGGCGTATGCTATGGAGGTGAAGGTGGAGGTGGAGGTGGAGTGGATGATGTATCCACGAAAAACCTTGTCTTATTAGCTAGATCACACTCCGCGGTGAGGCATGTACCACTCCTTCATTGTCACTCGAAGGAGGTCTAATCAACGAGCTATATTCAGGACCTGTCTTCCCTTGATCTCTGAAGAGTTTCCCACTTTGCGTAGCTCCGAACATCAAGCCAATGGCATAACCTATTTTTCACACAAAAACATCTTAATCCGGGTATTCAAAGATTTTAGGTACTTACCTTGCGGTCCTTTGAAGAAGCATCGCTTTGCTTCACTGTAGCTAACTAAGGTATCAACTGCGAATTCTATAACAAATCCTCCTATAACCTGATCAAGCCAATGATCAATAGCCCGCGGGATCTTATCTTCAGAAGATTCCAACCTCCGCACTAGGTCTGGAGTCCATACTATTGGACCGTCAAGCCTCCAGCTTCCTTTGTCGTCTGCCAACCTAGCTATCCGCTCATATAGCTCGATTGGGAAGCTGCAGTGGAAATTTTCGTGTATTTTTGTGTACAAATATCTATCCAACCACTGCTCTTTGGACAGACACAGTTTATGTTCTCTTGTGCCATGAATTCGTGGATCTTCCTATCCAACCACTTCTTAATTTCCTTCTTGGTCAGATTCCAGTTATACGACATCGCACATCTCTTTATGCAGATTCTGGTCCCAACAAGGGAACCATTTGTTGGTCCTAGCACAGGTTCAAAGTTAGTTGTGCCAAACCAAACCCTACACTACTGGCCCTTTCAACATCAACCTGAGTAGCGCAGACTACAGTCTCACTCGAAGCAGTATGGGGGATGTTGGAACTAAGTTTCCGCACCCAGAGATCATAGAAAATTTTAGGGGCGAATGTTCACCCTTTGGGGGAATTAAGGGGTTTTAAATTTTTAGTGGGCGAATATTTTGTATCATAGCACATTTTTACAAATCACCTCAAATAGCCCACCTTATTTTAAGGGAGAGGGTAAAAAAGGTAAATTTAGCCCTTGAAACTAGGAGTTACAACCTTCCATTCCCCCATTTTCAAGAATAGGTTTTATTTAAGTGAATCCATTCACCCATTTTCAAGGATAGGTTTTATTTAAGTGAATCCTATGGGCCAAATACCATATTTATAAAAGAGGTATGGTAAATTAATAAAAATATAAATAAATGAGAGGTATGGTAAATAAATAAAACATTTTTATATTTACTCCATAAGTCACCTTATATACATGTGTAAACAAATAAAAATATAAGTAAAATGGAGGTATGGTAAATAAATAAAACGTCTTTTTATACTTACTCAAAAGGTATGGTAAATAAATAAAAATATAAATAAACTAGACGTATGGTAAATAAATAAAACCTCTTTTTATATTTAGTCCATAACCCTCGTTCTATTTATGAAGGCTCAAGAAAGAGGTTTTATTTAAATGAATCTTATGGGCCAAATATCATATTTGTAAAAGAGGTAGGGTAAATTAATAAAAATATAAATAAACAAGAGGTATGGTAAACAAATAAAACATTTTTTTATATTTTCTCCATAAGTCACCTTATATTTACGAACACTCAAAAAATGCGTTATATTTAGGTGAAACCTATGGGCAAAATACTATGGGATAAATACCATGGACTAGATTGCTATTAATACCATGCAAAAAAACATTATTAACCCTAATATTAATATTAATAAAAATAAAAATGGCACATGGTATTGACCCATGGTATTCACCAAAATGGCACATGGTATTGACCCATGGTATTCACATGGAATGTAGTCTATTTAAATGGGGGAATTAAACCAGCATAGATCCATCTTTACTCTGGATCTACTAACCCCCAAGAGGTATCAAATATCGTGATATGCAAACTAGCATAGAGTGAAAAAATATTTGATCGCTCTCGGGGCTTGGTGGATCAAGAGTAAAAATGGATGTTGTAATTTAATGTATGTTAAACATTTTAGCTTGGTTAAAATAAAATTCAACTATTAATTTTATTAATTTTTATAAATTAATAATAGTAATTTTTAAGCTCCAGGTTTATGATAACCCATGGTAATACCATGGTATTCATGTGAGCATAGACTATTTAAAGGGGAAATTCTATCATCTTAGATCCATCTTAATTCTGGGTCTACCAAGTGCTCAAAGGGATAAATAGATTTCATCCCCCTAAGAGTGATAGATGTGGAGTTAAGATGGATATAGGTTGGTTTTTATGATAATGAAGATATTAAATAGACTTAGGAAATTATATTGTAAAAACATCTTAAGGTGAATGGTTAAAGCATAGACATTGGACAAGTATATTTGTATACTTCTATTTTAAACTGAAACAAATCCAGGGCTAAAAGGAATGGATTGATTGCACTAGTCATCCTTCTATAACTTTCCAACATATGCTGGAGTAAACAGATTGTAATTTGGATAATTTTTCTAACTGCAAACAGGAACATACTTGTGTATTGGCAGGGTGGTTACGAGGTCCCTAGAAGTGATGAATTTGAATTTTTCTTGGTTTTATATACAGTATTAGGTTTTTCTCATGCTTTCTGTGAATGACACGGGTGAATTTTATCCTACACCCACTAGGTTATCGATATGTAATTTCAGTAATTTTGATTTCAAAAGATATTTTAAAGAAATGCAATGATTTCATTTGTGTATTCAATAAACACAATATTCTAATGGAATTATGCATTTGTGGTTTACCTATATAGATTCCATGGAGAAGTGTTAGTGGTGTGACATCAATTGTCCTCAAGCAGAGGCTTTAGTTTTACTCTTTTTGAAAGCAAATACTTTCTTCCAACATTTTTGAGTTCCATGAAAAATTTGAAAGTGCTAATAGTATTCAATTATGGGTTCAAGTGAGACATAGTATTCAATTATGGGTTAAAGAGATCCACACTGAATGATCTATTTGCCTTATCTTCACTTAGTTTAAGACTATTCATTTGGAGAGCCTGCATGTGCCCCCACTTCAAGAGCATAGTAAAGTCATGTAGAACTTAGAGAAGCTATCTTTAAGCTTTTAGTGAAGAATGGAAAAATGTCTCGGTTCAATAACAACCAGTCCAGCATTAAGCTTCCAATAATGCTATATTTTAACCTTGAGCACTTTTGTGATTTGGAGGAGATGCCCCCTCGTATTTGTGACACATCTTCAGTTGTGAATTGGACTATTACTAACTGTCATTTCCTTCGAAAGTTACCGGATGACTTGGGGAACCTCAACTCTTTAGAATGTTAAGGAAGGAAAGAAAGTACATTATGCTAAGTTCTCTTATGATTTTCAAGTTTTTCTTGGATATCTACAACGTTTCAGGTAGGAAAGTACATTCTGTTAATGAAAATTTGTCTTGATAGAAAGGCCCAATTTCAAATTCTAATGCTTTCAAAAACATTGTATAACTGTAATGTTTCTAAAAGGAAAGCATATTTTTTCAATTTAAGTATCATGATCCCATATTCCAACTTATTTTTGAGTAACCCATTAGGCTTTGTAGCTTTGAATAAATCCATGTCTTTTGATAAGATCCTCTTCCAAATTAGAACACAGTTTCCTTTTGGCAATAACCACATACAATGTCTTGATTTTGTTATTGAGAAAATAGAGGTTGTGAAACAAGCTAGTGCCATACAAGGACTTGATTCATTGATTATGTATCAATTATGGCTCTTGATGTAACACTGTCTTGATTTTGTTGCTTGAAAATAGAGGTTACGCTTCACTATTTCACAGAATTTCTTACAATCTTTCCATAAGTATTGATTTGTAATCTCAGTCATTGAGGGATGACAGTAATGACAAAGGTAATATTCCATGGTTTGAAGTTACCCTCTTACTAAATATTGAAATATATCACCACAATTTAACTGTTAGTTAAAGGAATTGTATAGATTTTGATTTTTTCCCTTTTTTATTTTTTTCTCAGATTTGGTACGAGATATCTTCCAATATTTAGGTTCCCTAGTTTCCCCACCATAGCTATGAGGTTCAGATGCTATCATTAAATATTCTCAGAACGTTACAACTTTTCTAGAAAGTGTACTTTGAAACATTGTTGTTGCTTTTCCATGGTGTTAATGCAAATAAGCACTACAACTAGTGCCATTATTTAGATTAAGTGCCAAAATCTAGGTGGTCTTGTAATGATGGAGTGATTGTTTTCTAGCTACTAAGGCCATATGCATTTTTATCTCTTATGTTGTCCTGAGATATTCAAATTCAGAATAAGAATTGAGGTCTCATTTCCACTGTAGATTGCGGTCAATTTCTTGAACATAATGTATAGTAGATTATATTTTACTAATCAACTGCGGATGTGATCCCTCGCAGGAAAGGAAATTCAAAGTGACTTTGATTTCACATTGATTTGTCAAAACATCCACACAGGAAAGGAGATTCAAAGTGACACTGATTTCACACTGATTTGTCAAAATGGAGGCAAGAGAAAAGGAAACTTTGTATTCAACAATGCTCTTAATTTCATATGTACATGCACAAACATATTAGTAGAAAATATTGAAGGGTTGCCTAAGTAATATTTTCCATTCCACTACATTCTTTACAACTTGTAAATAAATAACTCGGAACAATTCATTACACTACTTGTTATTCTTTATTAATCAGTGGTTCAGATTTTGATATTGAACTGGCTAAGATTTTTCTTCCTTCTGTGAAATTGTGTTCTATAATGCTTCTTTTCCATTCACTATGTATAGCATATAAAGTGTGTCTAATGGAGTAGGAAGATTGGAAAGTCTTATGGTCCTTGAACTATGTTACAAGGCAGAAACCCAACGGGGCAGGGTAGGTGCATCCCCACAAAGGGGTCACAAATACCAAAGTTGGTATTAGCTAGTGCCTTGAGCTAGAAAATTTCCTTTACCCTTGTATTAACAGTGAATCCAGAGAGGATTCTAATATTATCTTTATAAGATTTATATTAGTTAAGATTGATGAATAAAATTCATGAGACATGAGCTAGGATGTCCTTGTAAGGTGGTTGTTGATTATTGGAAGCTATGATGGCCATTATGTCAGGCTAGGTGGTTGCACTCCCTTGATCGTGAACACGACTGTGATCAAGATGGAAGACTTCATAGTCTAGATTGATTGTTTAGCAATGATAATTAGTGGGCTCATTCACAAAAGCTTCTATTTCACTAATCCTTTTTATAGAGTTGTCAGATTCAATTTCCAAAGGTTTTAATTACACGATAGAGTTGAGTTCTGAGAGAGTTGTGATTCACAGTGTTAAGTATAGCAGCTATGACACTTGAATGAAGACAAGCATAGTAGATGTATCAGACTCTGTTATAAGCTTACCTGCATATTATAAGGGACTTGGTTGGCTTTTTTATAATTTTATAAACAAGTTCCATTTCGTGGAAATGTGAAAAAAATAGTGATATTGCCACCATGTGGCTCTTGCCATATATGGTTTTATACTTTTTCAAAAAATTCTCTAAGAGTTCACAATGCTAAGATTCACTAGGACCTTACAAAGTTTTATTATTTAGTGAAAAACTCACCAAGATCTTACAAGATTTTATAATTGAGTAAAGTATTCGCCATGCCTGGTGAGAGATTCGCCAAAAAATTATATATACATGTTATATTATTGATAAAATCGCCTTCCATTTTTCCTATATACCATGGAGATTCTCCCATTTATTATACATATAAATTTGGGGGGGTTCTTAAAATTTTCCCTGCCAGAGATCATTGTGATGTATTTTTGTGCCCTAGATCTGCCTCCACGCAAATCTATAAGCCCTTAGTGATTGGTATTGTAACTCCCTTCGAGCAACGCCTAGACCTCTGCGAAGGTCGACGATTGGTTTTTGCAGACCCTGAACAAATGAATTACCTACTTACACACACCATAAATTATCCTTAGATCAGAATCTACTTAGATCTACTTAAGTGCTTGATAAACGTAACAAAATGTATTAAGATCTTCGTGTAAATACTTAACATGTATTACGTTCAGTTAATAAGACTTATCCAATAGGTTCACGCATCAATACATCATTATTTCATAAGGACATTATTTCATAAAGACATTATTTCATCACAACATATATCGCAAACATAAACAACATAGGTAAATAGATTGAAAACATGAATTTCTCCAACAGTCTTCTTTATTGATCTTCAGTATCAGGTTACAGACTCAAAACTTCCCTGTGCATTTAGCTGCAGGGGTCCGCACATTCAGTGGCAGACACTACTCTAGGCCTTTCCGCACTTAGCTACATAACCTTTTTTCCCTCTAAGACTTACTTCTATGTGTCATCTCTCTAAGACTCCATCTCTTCATACCCATAGACATTGACATATATCTCTAAGACACACCTATTTACAGCCTTTTACATACAATCCCATGGTCTGCGGACCATGTGTGGATCTCAAAACTGACTCAACTTTACATAAACGAGGGTAAAAACCCTTTTTGACTTCTAGCTACCTACGCGCTCCGCATCCACAATTTGCAGAGACTTTACATCTTTTCATCAAAATTTACAGCAAAACTTGGGTTTTTAACCCTCGTTTATGTAAAGTTGAGTCAGTTTTGAGATCCACACATGGTCCGCAGACCATGGGATTGTA
>Ga0139314_100319_pt1 | contig 12203 bp, 6 predicted proteins | sample In2P11_FD_99376 | JGI IMG/M metagenome (GOLD analysis project Ga0139314, IMG submission 99376)
AGGGGCAGCCATAAACATAATGAGCAGACAAGTTATGGACACACTTAGGCTTCCTAATCTTCAATACACACCAACTTTGTTGCAATTAGCAGATAGATATGTTATTAAACCAGATGGTGTGTTAGAGGATGTTTGTGTATCCTTAGATTCTTGGGAATATCCTGTTGATTTCATGGTCTTAACACCCAAGAACAATCTAGGAGGACATCCCTTAATTCTAGGAAGACCTTGGTTGGCTACAACAGATGCTTTCATCGGCTGTAGGTCAGGTGATATGTTTATCTCAGATGGAAATTCTACAAAGAAATTTACATTATACCCCCCTGCAAGAACAACAATAGATACAGAAACTGAAGAATGGATAGAGGATGGAGAAGACATACAACTTATTTTTGTCACTGAACAAGTAAAAGAGGAAGATACTTTTAAATCTGTTAGAGAATAATGAATGTTCCTTACATTATGAGCGTAGTCGAAATGAATATCTCTCCTCTAAACAAGTATCATTGTTGTCCATGGAAAAATTTGGGAATTCCTCAATAGAAATCTTTCCAAGAAAAACCTTAAATATCAATGAAAACTTGGAAGACATTCAAAAGAAACAATTGATAGAAATTTTACAGAAACATTCTTCTGCTTTTGCATGGGAATATACTGACATGAGATGGATTGATCCTAAAACTTGCATAAATCATATCTACATCGAAGAAAATGCAAGACCAGTTAGATAACCTCAGCGAAGAATGAACCCAAATCTAAAAGAAATTGTTAAGGAAGAATTGTAGAAATTATTAAATGTAAATTTCGTTTATCCAATATCTGATAGTTAGTGGGTTTCACCCCTGGTAATCGTCCCTTAAAAAAATGGAAAATTCTGCTACCTTTCATAGACTAGGTCTTAGACACTTTAGCAGGAAAAAGATAATTTTCCTTCCTAGACGGGTTCAGTGGATACAACCAGATTCAGGTGGCCCCTGAAGATCAGGATAAAACCACATTCACTTGTCCTTGGGGAACTTATGCTTACTGGGTACTTCCCTTTTGGGTTATGTAATGCTCCTGCAACATTCCAAAACGCAGTGCTTGGTATTTTCTCTACCTTTATCCATGATTGTGTGGAGGTATACATGGATGATTTCATAGTCTATGGGGATTCTTTCAATGAAGCACTAGGGAACCTGGAGAAAGTTTTAATAAGATGTCAAGAAACAAACCTCTCATTAAGCCATTAAAAATGTTTCATGATGTTTAACGAAGGAATTGTTTTAGGTCACCATATTTCCGGAGATGGAATTAAGGTAGACTCATCTAAGGTGGAAGTCATTTCCAAGTTATCAGTGCCAAGTTGTCAAAAGGATGTCAGAAGTTTTCTTGGCTTTACCGGATATTATAGAAGATTTATAGAAAACTTCACAAAGATTGCATCCCCACTCTTTAAATTACTTACAAAAGACTGTGAATTCAGTTGGGATTCTGAATGTCAAGTTGCCTTTGAAACATTGAAAAAGAAAATTTTTGAAGCACCCATCTTAAAAGGACCTAACTGGAAATTGCCTTTCCATATCTCAACAGATGCTTCAGATTCAACCTTAGGAGCTGTTTTGGGACAAAAAAATCTCACTCTTTATGCCATTTATTATACCAATAAAAATTTAACCCTTGCAGAGTTAAATTATATTGTAACTGAGAAGGAGTTCTTAGCTGTGATTCATGCCATTAATAAATTCAGACATTATATAACTGGCTATGAAACTTTTGTCCACGCAGACCATTCTGCCATTAGTTACTCAATGAATAAACCAATCACTAATGGAAGAATAACCAGATGGCTCCTACTTTTACAAGAATTTAACATAACCATTTTAGATAGGCCAGGAAAACAAAACACAATTGCTGACTTTCTATCTAGAATACAAAATGAAAACAATGATCAACCCGTAGAAGATAAATTTCCTGATGAATATCTTTTTGCAGTATCTATTAAATCACCTTGGTATGTAGACATTGCTAACTATTTGGCCATAGGAAAAATGCCATTTCATTTAACTCCTAGAGAAAAAAGAAGAATAGTCCACAATAGCACATCCTACTCATGGATAAATGAAGAATTGTATAAGACAGGACTAGACCTCATCATCAGAAGATGGGTTCGGGAGGACGAAATACTAGAGATACTAAAAGCTTGTCATGATGAGCCATGTGGAGGACATTTTTCTAACAAGAGAACTGCTTACAAAATCTTGCTTCTAGGATATTATTGGCCTTCCATTTTTAAGGACACCAAAGAATATGTTAAGAGATGTGACAGTTGTTAGAGAATGGGCAAACCTACTCCTTCAAATGAGATGCCATTGCAACCATAGATACTTATCGAACCATTTGAAAAATGGGCATTGGATTTTGTTGGACCAATCAGCCCACCTTCAAAGCAAAAGAAGCATATTTTGGTATGTACCGATTATGTCATTAAATGGGTAGAAGCTAAAGCACTTCCTTTTGCTACTGAAAACACTGTAGTCTCATTTCTTTTTGAGGATATTTTTACTCGTTTTGGTGTGCCAAGAGAAATTGTAACAGATCAAGGGACACAGTTCACATCCAGACTAGTGCAGAAGCTTGTGGACCAATACAAGATAAAACATCGGAAGTCAACTCCATATCATTCACAAGCCAATGGACAAGTTGAGTCCACAAATAAAGTGATTGAAGCTATCCTTACAAAGACTGTACATTTACACAGGAAAGACTGGGTGGAAAAACTTCCAGAAGCCTTATGGGCCTATAGGACTACATGGAGGAATACTACAGGACATACTCCCTATGAACTTGTTTATGGGAAGCAAGTCTTACTTCCAATAGATTTCCAGATCCAGACATATAAGATAGCAGTCCAGTTAGATCTTGACTTGTTAGAAGCCCAGAAGCAAAGGATGACACAATTAAATGAGCTCGATGAGATTAGACAAGAAGCCTTTCAGAAGACCAGCTTAGTCCAACAACAAAGGTCAAGATGGCATGATAAGTACATTAAAGAAAAGAAGTTTCATCCGGGAGATTGGGCATTGCTCTTTGATTCAAAATTCAAAAATTTTCAAGGGAAATTCCAAACCCATTGGCTTGGACCTTATGAGGTTGAGAATATCTTTGATAATGGTGCAGTTAGAATCAGGACTATTGATGAAGAAAGAACTCCTCTATTAGTAAATGGACATCGACTCCAGCTTTACCAGAAACTATTAACAAGAGAGGAATTTGTCAAAATATTTCAGGATAATTCAGAACTAAAGATGGTCAAGAAGAATTCTTCTTCTTTTCCACCTTAGATATTTTCATTCAGTTTATTCTTAAAAAAATAAAAAAAATTGTATAAACATGAAAACCAACATGTTGTTGGCATGTTTACACAGAAAATTTAAAGTGAAAACCAATTTATTGGCACTTCAAATTTTCTTTTCAAAAAAATATAATAAAGTTCATCTACTAAAGTTTTCTTTCTCTTAAGCTGTAGGAACAACAACTTTCTGCAGCTTGTCCAACTTTTTGTAGCTTGGACAAGTTTCCGCAACCAAACAAATTTCTGCAGCCTAATAATTTTGAAGTCTACAAGAATGCTTGATGATCTGGATTAAAGGACAGTTAACAACGATGCACTTGCAGAAGATCAAAGGACAACAAATGAGGTTAGCAACATAAAATTAAAGGTACATGTTGCTTTAATTTAACAATAGGGAAAGATATATAGCATGTATGAGTAAGGAAATACAGTAGTAAAGTGCAATCATTATAACCTAAGGGTAATGGCTGTCTAACGAAATATCATATGTCACCACCACTCTAAAAGGTCATGTCACGACCTTGTGCCAAATCTGTCAAATTAATTATCAAATCATAAGTTTGAATACGCCTAACAGTCGAATACATTTCCATAATCCTCTTGATAAACCATCCATTCTTCCCTATTCTTACACTCCTCCATTCTTTCACAATCACACCATCTTTCCGCCAGCCAGCAAACCCGACCAGTCCCATTTTCTTGTCAAGGTAGCCAATCTTCGAGGCAAAGCATCCTTCAGCATGGAGGTAATTGTTCGGACTGAGCCAATAGGGAAGCAATTCCTGGAGGGGTACCTACAAACTAGGGAACTGCTGCAAAGAAGACAACGACTACAATTCATTGAGAAGTTTAGCGGTTTCCACAAAGAGGTAACCAAGACATTTGCACGTTCCTTCGATGGAATGGAGGCCGAAATTGGGGACATCAAGCTCACAGTAACAGAGTCCATGATTGTTGAGGCCACCAGTTTGTCAAGGCATGGAGAAAAATGGTTTAAAAACAAAGGGATTGATAGCGAAGATTGGAGGGTTTTCCTTAAGAATCCAAGCATGGACACAACGGTCTACAAAAAAGGTATTCTAAGCTTTGATCTTAAAAATAAATGGAGAAACTTATTGCTTGTGCTTCAGAAGTTTATCACTTGTGAGGGTAGTTTTGGACAAATGTACTTTTATCATGTTAGAATGATGGTGCACTTCCTGGAGGATCATCTGATGAACCTCTCCTATTTTCTCTTGAATAGTCTCAGGAAAATGGCTACAAATGTTTAGAAGAAAGTTCAATGCATAGAAAACACCATGTACCATCATGGTTTGGTGAAAATATTGGTCGAATTTCACCTCCAAAGTATAGGGGATGACTGGGAATGTTTCTTGATAAGGAATCATTTCGAGGAAAAATCCCCAGAAAAACCAAGTAGCAACAAGATCCTCAGGGGGAGAAAAAGAACCATAGAAATGACAAAGGAACAGGCACCTCAAACTCAGACAGAGGTAACAGAAGAAGAGCTGCCCATAGTGAAGATTTTGCAGAGAATGAAGAGGGGAAACCCTAGAAGAAAGAAAGCTAGCCCAGGAAAAGAAGAACTCTCACAAATTGAAACCTCTTCTCTAAAAGGAAAATCAGAGAATAAGAGGAGGAAAGTGCAAGAAATACAAACCCCTGGGTTGAGAAGGAGCACAAGGTTGAGCACGACTCAACAAACAACCCCAAAAACTATAGAATACATCAACCTGGAGGAAAATGAGCCGACTGAAGAGGAGCCAACAGAAAACACTCTGTCGGAGATTGAGCCAATAGAGGATGAGCCAATTGGAAGGCTTGGGGATTCTCCAAAAGGGTCACCAAGATCGTCACCACAGCCTTACAGCTCACCTCTAGGAAGCCCGATACATAGTCCAAGTATTGACCCTGTACAGCAGGAAATATATGACTACATAGAATCACTGGAAAGGAAGGTGACAACAACAAAGGAGACAATACAGAGCCCTGGAGAAGGAAGCAACCAGGTAAATGAACAATCGGCCTCAAACATCTTGAAGCAGGAGATATTTGAACTAGAAACACTGAATCGGTATCTTAAAAATGAAAATCAAGCCCTGAAGACACAGAGTGAGATATAGATCACCAAGAGCGATAATCTAATCCTACATCTAAGCCTGTGGTATAAGAGAAACAAGAAGCTGAAGAAGGAGAACAGAATTATGCAGAGAGAGATAATCAGTTTAAAGTACAAAATCCTAATGAGGAAGCCTAGAATTCCAATCTCTGCCAGAAAGAGGAAAACTGTGAAAAGGCGAGATAACAAACAAGAGACACAAGCAGAAGACAAGGAAGAAGTGTACGAGGACATACAACATCTCCAGTCTGGGGTAATGTAGAGTCTGAAGATTGCCCTACCGTGACATCCTTTTTGCCCAATAATCCTCTCTTTTTCATATATATTTACCACTTAATAAAGCCATATCTACAAGGTTTTGATGAAGTTGTGCATTAGTATGTTTTCTTGTTCATATTCAGCTGTATACCCTATTGTTTTAATTAAAGTTGTAATTAGCTATTGAATCGACCTGTTTCCGCAGCTAGTCCAAGATTCCGTAGCCGCCTTCATTGTTCGCGAGGTTCCAGAGTTCCAGTTCAGCAATGAAAGGTGCGGATGGATAGAAGGTGACTTCCTCATGGATACCTTCCTATCCACTCGAAACCGTTTTCTAAAGGAGGCATAGGAGATCGTGGTCAAACTCCGAGTCAACCGCCGGATTAATGCAGAACAGAGCCGAGCTCAGTGGAAACCTTATCGTTTTGCTTTCGAAATAGAAAAACGACGGTTTCATGATATAAGATTAGATAGGGTTAAGAGATATTAGGCTTAGGATTCTCATACAGTTATGCAAGAGACAATTATTTCCTTTGCTTATTATCCAGCATAATTGAAGTGTGTTTAATTCAGAAATGTTGCTTGGATTACATTGTTTGAGCAGAAATTGAACAAGCAAGGAGACTTCTCCTAAAACAATTGAGTTCAACAGTATTCCTTCATAGCTGCTAGAGTAAGATTCTATTTTACACTTAGAGGATTAGGAGCTGCAGCAAAGAGATTTAAAATCAAATCCTAACAACCTAACATAAGTAAAATCACCCTCACATCATCCACAAACTGATTGAATAGCGATTAATTCCTAGGAAACTTAATCAACATCCTTAAGAATTACAACATTAATACAATTAACAAACATCACCTCCATCTTAGGACTCGACTTTGACAAATACATAACGACCTACTAAAACAACTTCTAAGCACATATTGTGCACCTATACTTCGTCAGTCTACGCACCCTGGTTGACAATTTATGATTGCCAATTCAAGGACATTGAATTGGCCAAACAGCCACTCTCCTTTATAACCAAAAAAATTAACAAGGTTTCCCTTCAACCCCTTTGAGCCAAGAGCCTGTTCAAACCATTTGTGACAATTTTAGCTAGCTTGCGAAGCACAAGGGAGTTCCTTCACTATCCCAATAGTCCCTGAATGAACTCCCCTCTTAGTGCCTCCATGCATGCCCAACAAAACACCCAAAAAATGTAGCTTTGTATTGAAACTCAGGTTTATGGCACTTGTAAGTTGTGCTTGATTTTCTTAGTCCAAAAATGGATCTAATAGATCCTCATAGTTCTACTATCAATCCAGAATGTTTGTCACTTAGATTTTGTCCCCAAACCCATCCGTGTGCATCCCATGCTCTCTGCATGTGAGTTGACTTTGTTCTCTGAGCCCAACATGAGATTTCGTCGGTCAAATTAGCAAATTCGTGGGTTAGCTCAAAAAGTTCTAGATGGGTACTTGCACATACGTTTGAGGGATGGTTTGGTACAAATCCCAACTACCTGTCATAATTATGGGTCCCTCATCAATTGATTTCTCGGAAGTTGGAAAATTTGGGTTTTTTCTGCTTAGCAAGGAATTTTGGGCAAGGTAATTTCAACTGGGCCAGAACTCTCTGAACTGGCTGGTTGGACCAGTTCTTACATGGGGTTTCCAGGCCAAACCGGTCCATGAAACCAGAAATGACCGGTTTCATACAGTTCCGTACAGGTGTTTGGGGGCCCACCAAAGTCATTTGAAAAAGCTAAAAACTATAACTGTAAACCTAATTCTAAACCCTTGCTTGGTGTATACTATATACATGAGAAAACTTTGCATATTTGTGTCTTGCATGGACACACATGAATATATTTTTTAAATAAAAATTTGAATATTTTATGTATTTTTTGGTTGACCGGTTTTTGTTTCTGGTTTTTAGGGTTGCCTGATAATTGATTCCATAACTGGTTTGGTCCTAATAACGCTGCCAATATACATTGCTTTACATTTTGCATAGTACTTGATATAGAGTCTATATATTGTTCTTAGAGCACAGATGCAGATGTCTACATGTGGGCCACCTTATCATATCTCATCATTTTTTTCATTTTTTTAAACTTCTAAAGCGACATCAACATCAAACAAACACTTTGCCACATAAATGTGAAATTAAAACTGCTATGTATAATGTATAAGATGTCAAATGGTACATCAGTTATTGATATTGGGATATGATATCTGTCCTTAGTCAAAAGTCTTGACAAGATATTACAAAATCACATCAAAACAAAAATAGTATCATGAGATGATCATCGTGAGGCATCTAGATACTATAAAGGATAATTTGATAATCATAATGGACTAAGTAGGTGTGGCTGAGGATTAGGTTTCCCTCACCCTTGTGAAGCTTGTGGTTCCCATGCAGTTCCTCAATTCTGCCCTTTGATCTCTCTTCTAGCAATATCAATAATTAAGTTCTTTGTAATAAGGACAATGTCTGGGGTAGCTGTAGGGCAAGTATCCACTTCATGCCCTGGGATTTTGGCAAGGTGGTATTTCAAGCGGATGATTCTGCCAAACTTTTACATTCCACTTAGCTTGCAACTCATCTTTGTTCTATTATTGCCCTCACATGGTTCACCATACTCTGGTCCAATGGCTTTGCCTTTTTGTAGAGCACTGATTAAATTTTTAAAATTTATATCTATGACGCAACAAATGGGGAAATTCAGAATCCAAATCCACAAAAAACTCAAAGAATGCTGCAATTAAAATATCATAGCTACGTAAGTGTTAAATCTTCCATTAGAAAAGGGCAAGAAGAGGCATATCTAACGGACATTGCAAACCCTATACTAAATCTTGTAAAACAAAGAAAATGAAGGCATATATATTTTTTTACATACCTGCGAATATGGATATGGTACATTGGAGTAGATCCCCATTTCACAAATGGTAGTTGATGGCAATGGAAACTATATATTTCGCCTTTTTTGCTTGATGGAAAATGGTCACACTACCCTCATAGCTCAATCCCCCTTAGCAAAAATTGCAAAATGAGGTTGAAAACCCCAAACTGGTGTCTTAAACTGTAACTTTAAAAAGCAGGGTGATAATTTGGTTTGTCTCATGATAATTATAGAAATTATCGTGATAATTTCATAAGGGGCAAATTGTCATGATAATTTGTGTTGATATTATCTCCGATTTTGGATTTGCCAATATTATCATGATAGTTGTGATATACTGGCGATACATGCAACACTGGTGTGTACATCATAGCAGTGTGCACATGCACGCCTTAGCAGCCTCACATGTATGATCTATAACATTCCATGCACATGGTTACAACTAGGAATACTAGAAGTTACAAGAATATCTACAGTGGCCCTAGACCATGGTCCATTTGTATAAGTCCTTGTAAAAACACCTTGTTAGCTCTTTTAGATCTTTTAGTCACCTAGCATTTAGGATTTGGTTGTACAATGTTTCTCACAACGTTGGATACAGGATTTCTCAATCTCTCCATCCTTCCTGGTTGTACTATTATGTCTTTCCTCATTTTGATGATTAATGGAAGAACTTCTCATGCTATATATGTCTCAAATTTCAATTGTGAATGCATATGTTATTTGTTCACATAAATAACATTTTGTATATTCATAGTTGTCTTTATAACTCTGAATTCTCTTGGGTTTGGAGTTGGCCCCTATATCGCACATCCTTGGCTACTTGGTGCAGATGATGCTGCCTTAGTTTGAGTTCATTAGAATGGGGGGCAATATTTTAACACAACAAAATAAATTTAATGTTGTGTTTATACAAATTGGAGGGCAGAGAAAGGTGATAACTCTATATGGAACGAAGTGCAACATTTTCGACTTTGCTGCTTGCATACTACTGTATCTCAATGTTTGCAATTGTACAGGGTCCAAACAATTATGCCTTTATTTATTTATTTATTTTTTTGTAAAATTATTAGTTACTTAGAATTTAATATTCTTTAGTTTTTAACAAATAGAGTATGCTGCATTTCTCTTGCAGGTAAAGGTCCTTGATGATTCAAGACCAATCATTCGTAGGGTGGTGGACTCATTTTTCAATAAATTTTTCCCTTTGGGTTACCCTACCAGGTTATACTCTCAGGAATTCTTGATGTTACATCTGTAAGAAAAATAATTTGATACATTCTGAATGAAACAACAAGACTCAATTATCTTCCATTTATCATTTAATTTCATGAATTTTCAATCAAAATGCAGCGTGGAAGAGGGATATTTTACATATACAAAATTTCGCGCGTTGCAACACTTCTCAAGTGCAGCAGTTTCAGTGCTGTCTACTCAGGTTTATGCAAAATGACTTTTAGTGTGGCCTCTACTTGTTCTTATCTTTGTACTTTTGAGCTGATGCAACTTTATGTGTTTTGCCGTTGAGCCTAGCTGCTTTTGTGCAATTTGTTGATAGTCATAATCTTTACATTGGGTTAAGTGGCATAGTAATATTATCTCTCTATGCAGTCCTTGCTATTTGCAGCAGGCTTGCGACCAACTCCAGCACAGGCTACAGTTGTGAGCTGGGTATGTACAACCCTTGTTATGATTGTGAATATTGTAATCTCTTAGAAGGGTTCGTGTTTGGGAACTTCATTTGCCATCATATCGATCTAGTAGTGAGAAATTTACTGGGGTCCATCTCTGTAGGTTTTGAAGGATGGAATGCAGCATATGGGGAAACTGATTTGTAGTAACATGGGTGCAAGAATGGATTCTGAACCAAAACGGTGGAGAATCTTAGGTTTGTGTGCTACAGCTTTAGTATATGAAAATAATTTGTATGAAATGTCCTTTTAGCTTTTCAAAGCCAATAAATTTTAATTATTTTGTTGGAAACAAGGTTCTTCTGTACTTATAAGTTATAAATATCTTCCTATGTTCAGCTGATGTCTTGTACGACTTAGGGACTGGTCTGGAAGTACTTTCTCCTGTTTGTCCACAATTTTTTCTTCAGATGGCTGGCTTGGGTAACTTTGCTAAGGTATTTATTTGGTTGATTTTGGTTCCTTCTTTCTAGATAGATTTTTGTGGATTATCCTTTTTTCATTAATTAGCTAGGCCACTCAATAGTTTTAGTTGAAGGGCTTTCTTAAGCAGAATTTGGCTATATTCTAAGGGAATTCCAGTGTGTAAGGTGTTTTTATTTTCCTACTTTACATCCTTTCTTCATTGGAGAACTTAACAGGGGATGGCCGTGGTTGCGGCCAGGGCAACACGATTGCCAATATATTCTTCTTTTGCAAAAGAAGGCAATCTGAGTGATCTTTATGCAAAAGGGGAGGCTATCTCTACTCTCTTCAATATTGTGGGACTGGGAGCAGGCATCCAGTTGGCATCTACTGTATGTTCATCAATGCAAGGGAAGGTAATAATCTGCATGGCAGTGTTTCTGTGTATGCATTGCTTCATTTATAGTTTTTCATACTATTAGACTGGATATTTTGGAATCTGTAGTTTTTGCATAGCTTCATTGTAAATTTCTGCAAACTGCTCTTTTAATAGCATTGTTTAAGAAAAGTAACATTTCGTAACAAACAAAGTTCACACTTTACAATAATCCTCATAACACTTGGAATATGAAGATGTCCATTGAGGAATGAGGATATATATATAAAATGTATGAATGAGAATATGATGATTTTATGTTACAAATGAGGGTTTGCTTATATACCTAGGCAGGTTCCCCTTCATGAATGGTCATGTCCTTACTACTTAGAGAGATGCCTCTTCATAACTAATCATGATTATTATTTATCTATTTTATTTATATTATTTTTCATATATTATATTCATAACATTGCCTTCCTCTTTAGAAAACCTTTGTCCTCAAAGCTTATTGCTGAGAAGGCGTGTCATCTATTTCTTTGTCTTGTAATTTATTCACATCCTTCCGAATTCTTGGACTTGTTATCTTTGTTGATACAAGATGATCAGATCCTTTGGGATAAAGAAAATTGTCGAATTGAGAAGGGATCTGACCATCCTAAATCAATCTTGTATGGAATCTTGCGGTCACTGGATACTTTGGATGAATTTTTATTATAATATTGAATTGATGTGACATCGATATTCTTGGGAACATAAGTCACTTGTCTCTGGTCTGAGTGATATGGACCTGCAGACTGGTTGAGATGTCCACTTTTATGGTTTGGGTGTCGATAAGGATTTCTTGTGGTTTGATTCCCCTTATCCTGTTTGTGGCGAATTCCTAATTTACTTGAAGTATCTGATTTCCTTCTCGTACTGAAGTTGCTTAGTTAATTGTTGGATGTTCACTTGAAATATCCATTGTTTGAACTGCAACCTCTGAGTATGTCTTCACTTCAATTGGATTGGAATAGTTTTGAATTGTGACGTTCTCTGAATCAACGTTTCTACCCTTTTCTTCAACATGGGCTATTTCGTCTAAAGACTTCAATACTCCTTTCATGATAAGGTGGCCCACATGTAG
>Ga0139314_100139_pt1 | contig 12197 bp, 15 predicted proteins | sample In2P11_FD_99376 | JGI IMG/M metagenome (GOLD analysis project Ga0139314, IMG submission 99376)
GGATTGAGAGAGAAGGTTTTTTTAAAACTGTTAAAGAAGCCTGGGCCAAGACATTCTCAGGGTCCCCAAGCTTCGTTTGGGAACAAAAACTAAAAGCCACCAAACAAGCGTTGAAGGAGTGGATAAGGAAACCAGTCCCTTCTCCAAACAACATAAGGAGAGAGGCAGTAAGCACATTGGAGACTTTACAAACGGAATTAGAGAGCAAAGAGATCACAGCTGAACTTCTGGAAAAAGAAGTCAAGGCACAAGCTGCTACATACAGATCATTCAGAAAAGAAGAAGAATACTGGCGAATCAAATCTAGGAGTTTGTGGTTAAAGGCAGGCGATCAGAACACCTCCTTTTTCCATAGACAATATAGAGCCAGGCTGAACAAGAATCACATCTATGAAATAAGGACAGCAGAGGACCGTGTCAGCAAAGGCTTTGCCCAAGTCAAAGCTGTTGCAGACAACCATTTTCAAAATCTTTTTAGTGGAGGAGAACAAGCTTCCGAGGAGGAAATAACAGAATTCCTTTCCAACATCCCACATCTAATCAGTCCAGAAGAAAACGCTCCTCTCACCAGAGAGGTAACAGAGGCAGAAATTATTAAAATTATATGGTCCATGGAATCAGATAAGGCACCGGGCCCAGACGGATTTACGATACACTTCTACAAAGTCTGCTGGAACATCATCAAAAGAGATCTCCAAAAAATGATAAAGGGGTTCATGAGAAAAGCTAAGATTGGTGGAGGTACCAACTCTACGTACCTAGCATTAATTCCCAAAGAATTTAATCCAGAAACATTCTCCAGATTCAGACCCATATCTCTGTGTAATGCATCCTATAAAATTCTGGCAAAATTGCTAGCAAGCAGAATCAAGCCATTGCTCAAGAAGTTGATCTCTGATCCTCAAGGAGGCTTTGTGGAGGGCAGACATATTCTCGATAATGTTATCCAAGTCCAGGAGACAATCCACACCAGCGTGAAGCGAAATGAGAAAGGTATGTTGATTAAATTAGACATGGCAAATGCGTTTGATAGAGTAAATCGCTCTTTTCTCATTAAGGTACTTCTCTCCTTTGGATTCTCGCCTCATTTTGTTCAGCTAATCAATGCTTGCATAGATAACCCCTGGATCGCCCCCCTGATCAATGGCCGCCCATCTAATTTCTTTCAAGCCCGGAGAGGCATTAGGCAAGGATGCCCCCTCTCCCCTTTCCTGTACATTATAATGGCAGATTCCCTTAGCAGAAGGCTTACAGCTGAAAGAATTCTTGGCACTCTTCCTGGTCTCAAATCATCCTCTGATGCAGCACCCCTGAACCATGCACTTTTTGTCGACGACTCACTTCTACTCGGAGGTGTGTCTCCCATAATCGCCAAAGGATTCGATTCAATCTTGAAAGGTTACTGCAGGGTCACAGGTGCTCTCATCAATGAAAAAAAGAGCGAAATTTATAGTTGGAACACAGGTCAGTAAGAGACCAACAGCATTGCGGCAATCATGGGATTTAGAGGTCATGCCAACTGGGATCGAATTAAATACCTTGGCCTCCCAATTATCAATGGAGCCAACAGAAGAACGCTCTGGACAGAAGTAATATGCAAAATTAAATCCAAGATAGAAGTGATGGGAGGCTATTGGCTTACCAAAGGAGGGAAAACAGTCCTAATCAAAACCCAGCTATCTGCGTTTCCAATTTATCAGGCCGCCTAAATGTTGGCCCCCAGGAACGTCACTGAGCAAATAACAAAACTGCTTAGGGATTTTTTATGGCAAGGTGGGAGAGGGAATGATAACAAAAGGCATTTAGTGCGCTGGGAAATCGTCAGATGGCCGACAGCAGAGGGGGGCCTTCAAATCCGAGACCCTTCACTCGTAAATCTGGCGATGGGTGGGAAATTATTGTGGAAAATGGCCAGTGATCCAAATCATAAGATCTGCAAAGCGATGATGGCAAAATACTCCTGAAATTCCACATACAGAGGCTTGCAGTTCGACTCCTCTGCCACCGGCACGCAGATATGGAAGCTATGCTGCAAAAGTAGCGAATTTTTTAATCAGCACCTTTATAGAGTACCTGGAAATGGCAAAAGGATCAACATTTGGAGCGATAGAATAATGGGGAACGACCCCTTGGAAGAAAATGAAAACATAATGGATATCAGAGAATGGCTGTTGCAAGCAGGTAAAACCAGGCTCTACGACATCTCGAATTGGGATAGCAGAGGCGAATGGGCCGGTTGGGACACCAATGGTATCCCAGATGGGCTAACACATCAAAAAAACCACCTTATCGATTTTCTTGAAGGATCCTCTCCCGAACATCGGCACATAAGAGACAGCTGGGCTTGGGGAACGACTGGAACATATACCACAGCAGCAGGATATAAAGCTCTCCAGAGTACAAGAAACAATAGTCATGCACCAACTTTCTGGAAGGCTGTTTGGGACAATCTAGCTCTTCCCAAAGTGAACTTCTTCTTCTGGACGCTGGTGCACAACAAACTTCTCACTGGCAACAATCTTGAGAAAAGGAATATTGCAGGACCACACAGGTGTGAGTTATGCAGAAGCCACTCTGAAACAACTCAGCATTTATTCCTAGAGTGCAAATTTGCCAAGGAAACGTGGGAGCACGCTCTTTTGGATCTGCAGATTCCAACGTTTCCCCAAAGCACAGTAGCAGAACTGTTTGACTCCTGGAATAATATCTACGCCCATAGTATCCCCTACAAATCCTTCTGGAAAAAAATTTCGACAGCAATCCCAAAATTTGTTTGTTGGCAGATATGGTTGGCTCGGAATGATCAAATTTTCAATGGAAACAGAAACACTCCTCTTAAAGTTGCAGCCAAAGCTAAAGCATTACTCTTGGAAGCAGCACAACAACAGTATCATAAAGAAGATCCACAGCTCCTTCCTGAAGAAAGGAGATGGCTCTGCCCACTTGAGCCTTCTCCTTGTAAGATCCATCTCGTCCCTCAAACAGCCAACCCGAAGTGGAGAATAAGAGAAACTGAGGAAAGATTCACAAAGTGGTGGAAATCCAAAAATCTCACCACCATCTTTTTTGACGGAGCCTCCAAAGGAAATCCCGGGAATGCTAGAGCTGGAGGGGTCATTTACTCTCCGGACGACATATCAAGAGATACCTTTTATTGGGGACTAGGCCAGAAATCTAATAATCAGGTAGAGATCTATGGCCTACTCAAAGCTTGTTTAATTACAAGAGAAAAGGGAGTCAAAGAGTTCCAAGCCTTTGGTGATTCAGAGATTCTTATCAAAAAGTTAAATGTTGAAGATCTCTTCAACAATGCAAGTCTGAACAAACTTCTTGGAAGATTGAAAAGAATCATCCAAGAGTTCATCTCATTTAAATTCTACCACATTCTCAGAAACCTGAATGGCGAAGCTGATCAAATGGCGAACAAAGGATGCCCGCTCTTGAAAGGACAGCTGTTTATCAATGACGAAAACTTCCACCATCTCCCCTGAAAATCTGTAATTCACAAGCAGAATAAGCTTGCTGTTTTCTGTGTAAATGGGGCTGCCTCGGAAAAGACCCCACCACTCTTATCCAAATAAATAAAATCCTACAACCGTTTCAGTTAATTTTTTTATTATTTATTTTATATATGCACTTAAAAACTTGCAGAATCAAACAACGTTTATAGAGGAGCATGGAAGAAGTCTAATGAGAGGGACCACCTTATTCCTTATTTTTTTTAGTTATTCTTGCCAAGGAGACTCAATAACATTCAAATCTAGGATCAATTGAGCTATTGTAGGTTGTTAGATTCTAGATAGGGCTAATTTAGCAGGTCCTAGATCTAAGGCTGATTAGAGGTTTTCAATTTGTTGGCATAGGTTAATCATATCATCTTCATTTCTTTAGATAATACTCCATTATTCAACCATAATGTCCATGACTGTTGTTATTCTTGAAGCAAATTTGTTATGTTTCAATTGTAGAGTGTGAATTTCCTCCTGTATTTGATTTATTTTGTCCTAAAGAAGCCTGATTTCTACACTTTTAGGATTAGCCATCTGTAGCACTAACTCCAAATCCTCTTGCAAACCAATCTTTCTACTGATCAATTTAGGTTAACAAATTACCAAAAACAATGTAAGAAGATCTAGTTTAGTTTGAGTTTCCATTGCCTCTAAGATCCAGGATACTTGATTTGAGAATAGAAACCAATTAACCGTTAACCCAATCCGTGTTGTCTTATGGAAGATGGGTAACGAATGGAAGATAGGATTGATCTAGTATTGTACCTGTAGACCCTAGAGGGTCCCCCCGTTAACGGCCTAATGACTCATCCTCGCTAATACTTCTCCAAGAGGGAAAAGGGCATAACCCCCTACTCAGGTAGAGCCCAAAGCTTAATCTATTCTTCCTCTTCCTTGAGGTAACTAAACACCAACACAGAGCATCACTTAATGGAATGTATAGTTTCTAGTTTGCTACTTACGAGTTTGAAATTTGGGCCACTACTACAAGTATGGAGATTGAGACCGAGCTTACCTTGAAGGGGGTTTTAGAGTCATGATGAAATAAGGGAGCTTGTTAAATGCTGGACTTTTCTCAAAAAATAGGGGAACTTGCTCTGGAATTTTCTCACAAACCATGTTATCTCTCTGCATGGCCAGAGCAGAGCCAAAACATAGCACAACCAATTGGTGTTGTATTGTATTGGCTCCTTCCTCTATCTTGGTCGGTTAGGATTTCTTGGGTTGATAATCATCATAGTCCACATGAGCATGATCATTTTTGGGCATGCCCACCCATGGGAAACGTCTTGCCAATGCTCATCACATTCGCTTTAACTTCTTCTGGAAGTCAGATCGATGTCATGGGAGTGTACCTTCACCCCATGCCAACCAAATTGACTGGATTTTGTGCCTGCCTATTTAAATGAGAGTGGGGTCTATATATGAAACCATACATCAAAAAGGGAAACTGCCTTGCATGCTGCAGAGGGAGAGAGGTTGCCATTTGGACCTCTCCCATTTGGGGATAAATCCCATTTGTTTTTATTTTATAATTAATGGGATTGTGCATATTTTTCTAGTTTGTTCCCTTCTTAATACTCTGAGGGGTAATCCATTTCTTTCATTGGATATAGTGTCTACTAGTTGATTATGCTTGGATATAGAGTCTTCTAGTTGATTGTGCTCCTTGACTGTGGTATCTTTCATGTTTTTTAAGCATTGAGAGGAGATACTTTAGTTTTTTTGTTATAGGTTTTAAAAGAATGTATTTTTTAGTGACTTCCTCCTTATTCATTAAAGGACTATTTTAGAGTCTCTCAATGTTAGAAATTGTAGCAAGAAAGGCTCAATTTGACTTGTGCCTTAGTCGAATTGAGTAATTCAATTTTCCACATCAACATGATGACTTGGATAACAGTTAATTTGTGTGAAATGGACTTGTCTCCTAGTTAGATAAACTAATTCAAGTTTGTAGGCTTGGAGTAGAGTTGTGCATGTAGTGATTACTAAAATTTAGCAATCTAGTTCAGTTATTTTCAGTTGAACTCAGTTAACTGAGCTCAAGTCATTAATTGAGTTAGCTGAGCGCCAGTTGAGTAGTAGAACTATTATTAACTCACTGATCTCTCAGTTAAACTTGTCAATCAGCTAAAAATAGGCTAGACATGCATGGAATTCGAATCACCTAGCTGAAGTGGAGGAAAAGGCACATTGTAATTATTAATTTGATACTTGTTGAGTGTACAAGCTTGGTAATTAAGAAAGTGATCAATTCCTTGGGAATTGCACAAGGAAATATGGAATCCCCTATTATTTAGGAGCTCAATTTCTTCTAAATTGCGTAATGAAATAGGAGGAAGATGTAGGCTTGAATTGACTAAGTGTTGGCTAAAGTAGGACAGTCAAAAGAAGAACATGTTTACAGTGTAGGATGTTCTTCAGAGTTGGAGCAAGACATTGTAACAGTTTCTCATTCTCATTTGATTAATGAAAAGCAACGAAGGGGTTTTTCCCAGTTGGGTTCCCATGTAAATCATTGTGTTCTTGTGGTTTTGATGGTTGCATGTCATATCATGTGTTTCTAAATTGTGATTTCCATTCCACAAGATTATAGAGGAAATTTGTAATCTCTTATTTTCAATTCAAATTCATTAGTCGTAGAAAACTACTATTAATTTCTACATGGTATCAAATCTTGAAAACACAATAGAAACCACTCAATAGATCTTCTCCCTTAGAATTTTTGATTTGCAGATTTAGTGAAGCAATTTTCTTCTGTGTGGGAAAATGTATTTAAATTGATTGAGGCTGGAGTATGCCCTGGAGGGAACCTCAAATTTCATAGCTTGGAAGGATAGGATGGAAGTTGTACTCAACGATAATGGAGTGCTAGAGTACACCTAAACTAACATTCCAAAACCAACAACAACATATGCATAACAGTTAGCCCAGTGGAAGAAGGATACCACAAAAGCCAAGAGTATAATCCTAGAGGGTGTGAGAGACCACATAGTCTCAAATTTACATGGAAAGGAAACTTCATATGCTATGTGGAAGACCCTCACTGAGTTATTAAAAAATAACACTTATGTCATGAAATTGGCATTGAGAGACAAGCTCAAAAACATCTAATGCAGAAAAATGAAACCATTCCACATTACCTCTCCAGATTCACTCAGGTTAGAGATGAACTTGGAGGAGTAGGAGAAAGTGTGCCATCTTCTGAGCTAGGAAGCCTACCTCTCCTAGGATTTCTGAAATCCTAGCACAACTACCAGGACCTTGTAAATGGAAGGGAAAAATTTCTAAATTTGGAGAGACTTGTTGGAAAAAGTAACTATGTTCGGTCTTCAATAATGTACTTGAGTCATTATGTTATGTACTTGTCAAAAGAATAAAGAAAATATTTTTTATTATTGTAACATTGACTTATTAAAGCATGGGTTTTATGCTTGGGTCATCATTATATTAGTCAAAGTTTCCATTGCGGACTCCTATGGTTAATATCGAGTCTATAGAGTCATTGTATATTCGAAGAGATGCTACTTGGGCTTTCAAATAATGTAAAAAGGTTTTTTATCAAGTCAAATATGAATTATGTGTCCTCCCCATCATGTCGGCCTAAGGACCCCCATTCGACCCACTAGAAGCCTATATATTGAAGGAGGTCAAAGTAATTTGGAGCACTCACTCTTAGGCCAGTTCGATATCTCAAGAAGAGCTTGAGAAGTGCAAATTCTGTTGATGGGAGGACGAAAGAAGTGCGAGTTTTGGGGAGTCTCTAGAGAAGAAGAAAATAAAACTTTTGGTGCCTCTCTCTCTATCTCGTAGTCTGGTTGGGAGATCGAAGTCTCATAAGATTTTGCTATTGCTGGAAGCTGCTGCCTGGTCAAAGTTGCTTGAAGGGGTCAAAGATCTTGGAGGTTGACATGGTTTGGAGGAAAAGTCTAGTCTTGGTCTAGGGTGAAAATTCTTAAAGAATACTATTGAAAGGAAGAATTATATTGACTGGGTTTTCCCCTCAAGAGGGGTTTTTCCCTGGCATGTGCCTATATCTTGTGTCTCTTGTTTTGTGATCTTCATATATGTATAATTGCTTGATGAAAGATAACGTAATAAAGAAGTAAAAGAAGAAAACACACTCACAAGTAATTATCAAGAAAGGAGAATCAAACCCTAATATAATATCCTTGATTTTCCAACATGGTATCAAAGCTAAGGTCAAGAGAAGTCAAAGATAACTTTGTTTGCATGGATTCTCCCTCTATGGTGAACTACATAAGTTTGGGTTTCAACTTTGCTGTAAGATGGATCAAGAAGATCATCTACTACCTATTCAACAAAGTCAAGAGTCAAGGATTCTTAGCTGCCCTTATAGGTTCTCTTACTGATGACAATGCATGGATCATTGATAGTGGAACATCGAGACACATGACAGGTGAAAGTAGGAAACTACACACACTATCAAAGGAGTCATCCTCTCATGTAGTGGAATTGGGTGACAACAAAAACTATGCTGTTAGAGGTCTGGGATCTACATCATTGCAACTGGACAATGGATCAAAGCTGCATCTCCACAACATTCGTTATGTTCTAGGTTTGAAAAAGAATTTACTTTCTATTTATTTTTTAGAAGATAAAGGAGAAAGAATTTCTTTTGTTGATGGAAAAGTATTGGTTTTGGGAATGAACGCTAGTATTGACAAAGCTAGGGTTAGTGGAGTTAGTGAAGGAAGTCTTTACCAGGTTATCACTCCATCTCCTCAAGATCAGGTTCATATGGAAATAAGTCTCGTTGAACTATGGCATCGAAGATATGGACATCTTTATTATAGGGTCATCCCTACTCTTAGTCAATTGGTTCACGGTATTCCTAATATGAAGTTAGACCATGAAGGTGTGTGTAAGGGATATTCTTTGGGGAATCATACTAGAAAGCCATTTGATCATAGTGAATCCAGATCTAAAGAAATATTATATCTTATCCATTTCGATGTATGTGGGCCCATGTCTGAAAAGAAACTTGGAGGTCATCTCTACTATGTAACATCCATTGATGACCATTCGAGGAAGACATGACTTTACCTACTCAAAACTAAAGATGAAGTATTTGATAATTTCAAGGAGTTTATGGCTGAGGTGGAAACCCTGACCGAAAAGAAGATAAAGAATCTAAGGTCTGACAATGGTGGGGAATAAACCTCTAAAGAATTAATTGCATATTGTAAGGATGCAGGTATTAAGAGGGAGCTCATTGTTCCCTACTATCCCGAACAAAATGGATTGGCCGAAAGGAAGAATAGGTCAATCGAAGAAGGCATTTGAACTATGCTCCTTGATCAATATATACCGAAGTTCTTATGGGGTGAAGCACCGATGGCTGCCGTGTACATTCAAAATAGAATTCCTCATAAGAGTCTTGATAATACTACACCCGAAGAAGTATTCATAGGAAAGAAGCCGAGTGTGGATCATTTCTGCATATTTGGAAGTTCAACATATGTCCATGTTTCAAAAGACAAGCAAAAGAAGTTGGACTCAACAAGCATCAAGGAAATATTCGTTGGTTATAGTTTTTCCTCAAAAGCATATAGAATCTACATAAAGGAGGGAAGATACCTTGAAGTAAGCAGGGATGTCATATTTGATGGGAATCAAGCTTACAAGAAATCAAAGGATATTCCTATTGATTCTGATGATGAAGAAGTTCATGTACTTGAAGAAGATGAAGTTCATAATAACTCTATTGCAAATGATGAAGAAGAAGGACTAAGTGAACCTATTTAATATGTGGTTATCCCAACCACAAGGAAGAGGCAAAATTGGTTGAAATCTACATTAGAAGATGTCGATGGACATGAAGATGTGAAAGGGCCCTCCAGGGAAATTAAGAAACCGAAAAGGTATTCTGGTTATGCTAGATATATGACAAAGTTGATTAAAGTCGAACCATCTACATTCCAGGAAGATGAGCATGAAGAGGTTTAGAAGAAAGCTATGCAGGAATAACATCAATCCATCATGAAGAATGCGGTTTGGGAAATCATTCCTAGACCTAGTGACAAATCGGTTGTCACATCGAAGTGGATCTACAAGATTAAACATGCTATTGATGGAAGAACAGACAAGTACAAAGAAATGTTCGTTGCAAGGGGTTTCTCTCAAAAGGAAGGCATTGACTATGAAGAAACATTTTCACCTACTGCAAGGTACACTACCATTAGATTGTTGGTTTCACTAGATGCTACAATGAGGTGGAATATTCATCAAATGGATGTTAAGACCGCATTTATGAATGGGACCATTGATGAGGAAGTGTACATCGAACACCCTCAAGAGGGCCCTATATGGCTTGAAACAAGCACCAAGGGCATGATATGCAAGAATGGATGCATATTTTCTTAGGATTGGGTTTGTGAAGAGTACCACTGATTCGAATCTATATATCAAGGTCGTGAATAATGAGTTCATCATTATTATACTATATCTAGATGATCTATTAATCACCGGTGTAGAACGAATAATTCAAGAATGCAAGAAGATCTTGGCAACTGACTTTGAGATGAAGGATCTAGGATTGATGCATTACTACCTAGGTCTAGAAGTATGGGAGAGACCCGTAGAGATATATTTGGGCCAAGTAAAGTACATCATCAAGTTATTGCATAAATTTGGGATGATGGACTCCAAGCTGATGGTTACTCCTATGATCACCAACCTCAAGAAGTTGAGGAGCTCCAACTTGAGTCTCGTGGATCCTACCTCATATCGTTAGTTAGTGGGTTCCCTAATGTATCTGGTAAATACTAGACCAGATATATGTTTTGCAGTGAACACTCTTAGTAAGTTTTAGTTGGATCCTTGTCATGATCACTAGATAACTGCCAAACACATATTGAGGTATCTTCATGGCACTATACATCACTGCCTAAAGTATGATAGTAAGGAAGTCAAGCTAATTGGCCTCATAGACTCTGATTGGGGTGGCAGTGAGACCGATGGTAGGAGCACTACCGGAGGATGCTTTAGTATGGGAGTTGCTATGATATCATGGATGAGTAGGAAGCAAGATCCCATTTCACTGAGTAGTGCCGAGGCAGAATATGTGGCTGCATGTGAAGTAGGAAAATAAGTTGTTTGGTTAAGAAAGCTTCTGACTGATTTGTTCTATAAGTCTCTGGGTTTTACTGTGATTAATTGTGATAATCAAAGTTGTATCGAGATGTAGGGATATGCCGTGTTTCATTTGAGGATGAAACATATCAATAATAAGTTCCAATTTATTAGGAACTTGGTGCAGGATGGGATCATGAAGTTAGAGTATGTTCCGACATATGAACATGTAGTAGACATATTGACAAAGGATCTTCCTAATAAGAAGTTCGATATCTAAGGAACTTGATGGTTTTGGCAGATATTGGTGATTGTATTGATGATAAAGCAATGGAAGAGATTTGTTGAGGCTTTGCGAGTGAAGAATTTCCTGGGGAGACATCGGGCCGACATTTTGTGTTGATGTTTGGAATCTCGAAATTGAAGAGGTGGTCTTGTTTATTGAGCTTTATTTTGGATACAAATTTGTATGTTTGGGTTAGTGGTTAACAAGTAACCCTGATGGTACCTAGTGATGGGAAGAGATTTTTGGGGTTAAGCAAAATCCCTTTCCCTAAAAAAAATCAATCTTGAGGCCTGTGGGTTATGGCCCACAAAGCCTATCAGAAGCGTTCTTTAGGCCTTAAGCCTTTAAAATCATGGACCATTTAACATTATCGGGCTCCCTTTTAAAATGTTGGAGCCATTTATTTATCGCTATCAAGATTTCCTTTTAAAGTCAGAACATCAAAGCTTAACCACAATACATAGAAACACGGGAAAATCCCAACCAGAACACAAACCTAGATCTTAAATTCTATGTACTTGGACATATATATATCATCGGGTCCGCCTCTTGGTCCATTTCAAGTCCGTTGCGCTGATGGACCGACCCCCGATTGCCGATTATCACTATTGGTGATATTTTCATCGGCAGGTCGCCATCGCCCATTCCATTGTCCACCACCAATCGCACTTATAATGGCTGACTGCAACTTAGCAATGCGATATTTCTCTACCGATCTAACGGTCCTGACTAATTGCAATCCAACAGTTGTGTTTTAATCACAAAATTGCAAGTCACAAATCCTCCAAGTCAGGCTCTGTTTGCTTCAAAGTGCCAACCCGATATGAGCTCTTCGCTCCTCTGCAAATTGATCTAGGCTGTTGATCTAATAGATCTAACAGATCTTGTGTACCATTTCTCCAACCTCCTCTAGGAATTAATCTCTTTCGATTTGATGGATTTCTGTGTTTAAACACAGTTCCTCTACCATACACCAATTCACAAGCGACATTCATAAATATAACAATATCTTATTGGATCGTCATCGACCCTACAATGGTCGATGGTCGATTAACACACTTACGAACAGGATTAAACCCTCACACACATATACGAAATAGAGTTGAAAAGGGCTATAACACAGACAAGCGAAAACCCACAGAATACACAATCTATTCATTATATGTATAAGGTTACATATCTAAGGCATCACAACCTTAGAACGGGTTCTCCTCTTGCTACATTTTTAATCACTCTATTCTCACAATTTCTATCTATATCACTCTGTCTCTCCTCTCTTGAACACACGGGTTCATGACACACACACA
>Ga0139314_100320_pt1 | contig 12197 bp, 14 predicted proteins | sample In2P11_FD_99376 | JGI IMG/M metagenome (GOLD analysis project Ga0139314, IMG submission 99376)
GAGATATCTTTCCCAATTTGCGGTCAACTGCGATCAACTATAAAACTAAAACCTAGATCCCAACTGCATGGAGGAAGAGTTGTGTATGTAGTTTAGATGGTCCAACCACACATATGAGCTTGTGTCCATGTGGTTATGACTGAAAATTACATGTGTCAACCCTGCAGATGGAACCTAAAAACCCTAATCGCATGTGTGAACTTTAGACCCTGCAATTTCAGACCTGTAAAAACCAAATTTTAGATCTGTATGAACCAATCCAATGAAGAGAGAGAAGAATAAGATGTTTGATGATAATGTCTAAATGAGCTTGGGGTCACTTGTATTTATACACTTCCAAGGGTGTCCAATTTCTTGTTAGGGTCAACCTTTCTTTTTTGTAACGTTGTGGGTTTCAATTCAAACATACACTTTCCCTTGTCCAAATTCAGTTCTTCAAAAGTCAAAATTGGTCCTCTTGAAAAGAGGAATCTAGTCCCATGATTGGAATTTGTCACTAAGCTACCAAATTAACACTCCCTCTCAGATAGGGAGGAATTCCAACTGTATCATATGATCATCATAAGTATCCTGTCATCATATCATGTCTCATCTCTACTCAACACTATTTGTTGAGCCATTCTCAAATCTAAAGAAGAAGAATCATCGGGGACCATAAGCTACTACCATCTTAGGACAATGAAGAATTTCCTATGGGACACTTTCACCTCACATCATTTCATAGGGCAACATACATCTTCCGCCCTATGTCGAGAAATAGGTGTGATACAATATCTCATCCATCCTATTGCTTCCTAATCTTCCCAACAATGACCCTGAAGAGCCATGTGGTGGAACACCATGCATCATAAGCTTGGGTGAGATACCCAAATTACTAAAGGTAAGGATCACACACCCCTAATTGCTCTCAACTCATTGGCCAGACGAGGAGCTATAATCCTAACAACCCAGCTTGTAGGTATGATGCAAACAAGGGCATACTCTGTTAGAATAAGATAGGAGAGAAAAATATTCCACCCCATGGGTGACAGATAGGGATTATACCATATTGTACAGAGATCCTCAACCCTAGTAGCCCTACATCTCAATTCCTCTCCCTAGGATCTCATATAGGGGAGAAGAGCTAACTTAATGTCCTAGATCAATGATGCCCCTTATCAGGAGGGGTCACATCCATCAGTCCAATATGCTCTCTCAATACCAAGAACTTCCCTTTCAGCAAAGCCTTGGTGAGAATATCTGCAATCTTCTCATCTATCTATATGTGATGGAGTCTAATGGCTCCTTTCTCCACCATGTCTCAAATGTAATGATTTCATATCTCTATGTGTTTGTACTTGTCACGAAACAAAATATTCTATGCTAGATAGATCCCACTATTGTTGGCGCAATATATCACTATAGTGTCTAGGACCTGCTCAAGCAACTCTCTAAAGAGATTTTCCCAACCAAATTTCTTTGCAACTAGCCATGCTAGCGACTATATATTCTGCCTCTATGGTACTTAATGATATAGACATTTGTTTCTTTCTCGTCCAAGATATCATGGAAGATCTAAGGATAAAACAAAATCCAGAAGTACTCTTCGTGTCTACAACATTTCCTGTTGAGTCAACATCGATATATCCATGTAGTCGAACATATCCGACAGAATATCTCAGACCAAGGGTGATTTTCCCATGCAAGTACCTCAAAAATGTGTTTGGCAACAATCTATTGTCCATGGAGAGACTCAGTCATGAATTGACTCAACGTGTTCACTACAATTCATATGTCTGAATGAGTGTTCACTAGGAACATTAGAGTCCCAATCAACTATTTATACTCACATGGATTCACCAAATCTGGTCCTGTAATTTCTCCACATAGCTTCTTGAAATTCATTTCCATCGGTGTGGCTAAGGACTTGCATTCCATCATTCTAAATCTCTCCAACAACTTCACGACATATTTTCCTTGTGAAAGGAAAACATCACCAAGTTTTTTCCACACTTCAAGCCTAGGAATTTTTGCATGAGTCCAAGGTCCTTCATCTCAAATTCAAAGGCTAGATCCCTCTTACACTCAATCATTAGGGGCTCACTACCTATCACAAATAAATCGTCAACATATAAAACCAAAATCAATGGAATACCTTGGACCACTTTGAAGTAGAGGTTAGGATCGAAATTACTTCTTGTGAATCCAAGATTCATCAGGTAACTATTTATGTCGGTGTACGATGCTCTAGGGGCTTGTTTCAAACCATACAATGCTTTCTTCAACCTGCAGACATGTGTCTTTCGATCCTCTACTTCAAATCCTTGTGGCTGCTCAACATGTACTTCTTCTTGTAACATGCCATGAAGGAATGTTGTCTTCACGTCCATCTGATGAAGGGTACATCCTTGACTTGCAACAAGGGAAAATATTGAATGAACGTTGGTGTATCGAGCCATAGGGGCAAATATATCATCGTAATATTCTCCCTCTTTCTGGGAGAATCCTCAAGAAATGAACCTTTCCTTGTATTTCTTAATGCTTCCATTGACTCCATGTTTGATCTTGAATAACCATTTTGAAGTCACAACAAATTTCCTCTTTGGTCTTGGCAAAACATCCCATACATCATTCATCATAATTGATTCATATTCTTCGGCCATATCATCCTTCCAAACTTGTTCTTTCATGACTTCTTCAAAGGTGTGAGGCCTAACTTAAATCATATTGATCATAGCTACAACATATCCCTAGTACCTACATGGCTTCTTGCTTTCACTAAATGGTCATATGACAGGAATGTGTCTCTCGACATCCTATAATGTATAACAAAGCCAAACTGGCCTCTTCCTGGCAGGGGGATCACATGGAGGAGGATCTAAGGGGTCCATGGGATCCATGGGATCATCAAGAATGTAGCTCTCGCATTGAGGCATGAAAGGAACATATAAAATATCCATATCATCATTAGTATTCTAAGGCAGAGGAGGCAGAGGAAGGTCCCTTGCTTTCCCAAGGGCGACATCTTCGTTGAATGTTACATCCCTACTAATTTCAACCTTCTTTTGACCATAAATATATATTCTAAATGCTTTAGAATCTTCACAATATCCATCAAACGTACCTTTTCTTCCCATAGATTCCAGATTTTTCCTTTTGTCCTTCTACACATGAAAACATATGGGGTAGCCAAATATAAGAAGGTGACTAATATTGGGCTTGACATTTGTGAATAATTCTTCAAGAGTTTTGTTGTCCAATGCTTGATGAGGCACCTTGTTTTGAACATATATAGTTGCATTAGTAGCTTCTCCTCAAAGAAACTTTGGTAATTTTTTATCATGAAGCATGGCACGAGAAACTTCTATAATAGACCTATTCTTTCTTTCAGCCACTTCATTTTTTTCAGGATTATAGGGCACAATCATCTCTTTCTTGATGCCTTCCTTCTAGAAAAAATATATGAATTCATTTGAAATTTACTCTCCACCATTGTCAAACCTAGAGATCTTAATTTTCTTCCATGTTTGATTTTTGACCAAAGATTTGAAATCCTTAAATATTTCAAAAGCTTCATCCTTGTGCTTCAAGTAATATATCCATATATTCCTTGAGAAATCATTAATGAATGCTATATAATAGAGATGGCCACCAAGAGAGTGTACATGTATCAGACCACATATATTAAAAAGAATGAGTTGGAGGATGGAATTTGTCTTGTTATTACTAGAGGGGAATGGTCCCCTTGTCTTCTTTCCATTGGTACAACCTAGACATACTCCATCATGTTGGACTTGAACATCAAGAATTATAGAGACCAATTTTTTTAATTTCAGAAGGGATTCATAGTGTAGATGGGACAATATTCAGTTCCATTGTTCGCTATGATGATTAATATCATGAACCGATTCTAGAAGAGGTCTTCCATCGACTCTATAGAGTCCTTAAAATCTAGATCCCAATGTTAATGCATCTCTCATAGGGGTTCCCACCAGCCAAGTAAGTACTTTTACCTTGATGAAGACAACCCTCATCCCTTTGTCTTCCAAAGCAGATATAGATACCAAATTCTTCTACAATCCCGACACATACATCACATCAGGAAGTAAAATAGATTCCCAGAGTTTGAATGAAATTTAATATAACCAATACCTTTCACGGGATGAGTGGATTTGTCTCCAATAATGATTTTCAAACTTGATTACTTCTCCACCAAATTAGAGAGAACTTCCTTATACCATGAGAAATGATGAGAGGCCCCACTATCAATGAACCAACTATCCTAAGTATCCAGAGGAGAGGAAATAGAAAGTACAAAAATAAGAATATATTCAGATTGATTTACAACATTAATTTCATACCTAGTGTTTCTTGACTTGTTTTAAGGACGATAGTCTTATTCATGATCACTTGGAGTATCCCTTCTTCTTCTTTCATCTCTTCCATCTCTTCCATTACGATCATTCCTTCGATCATCTCTTTTGCTTTGATTATTAAACATGCTATTGTTGCTTCTAGTGTTGTAGCATGGACCATTGTTCTTCCTAGGGAAATCTCAAGCATAATGACTTTTATTGTGACAATTGTAACATTCAATGTGTGATTCTTGTCTTTCATTTCTTATTTTCAATTTTTGAGGAGGAGGCTTCCTTGAATTTGATAGACCTCATTTTTCCTTCTTTTTCTTGTTATGAGTGATGAATGTAATGGGTTCTCCTTCTACATTCTTTTGCATCCTATCTCTAGAAGCCATCCTTGATTCTTCATGAGTGAGTTTTCCAATGAGATCATCCAATGATGGGACCACATTGTTTTTTCTTATATTGGTAATGAAGGTTTCTCGAATAGAAGGGAAATCTCTAAGGGTCACAATCACCAATTCTTTGTCATGCATGGTTTCCCCCACTCTCTACAATTGATCTCTAAGATGAGATATCCTCATAATGTAGGATTGCACAAACTATCCTTTATTCATCTTCATATCTTTGAGTTTATCTTTCAAGGAGATGATTTCATTCAAATTGTTGACTTCATACATGCCAGCCAGCTTATCATACATATCCTTAGACTTCTTCAAATTTCCAACATAAGCAAGTAAGTTATCTTGTAAACCATCAACTATAAATTTCTTTGCTTTTAACTCACCCTTGTTGTACTTGTTCTTGGTAGCAGTGGATTCATTTTACGAAGGCTTAGGTACCATTCCTTGAATGTATTCCAAAGCATCATTGTTATCAACTATGATTTCCAACCTGATTTTACAAGAAACAATGTTAGATGAGTCACCCAACTTCTCATTTTCCTTGAAGAAAGAGGAATACATTTTGACTTGATTATATAGGTTTATTCAACATTTCAAAGATGATTTCTTTATTTCTTGTCTCCTTTGGTCTTGTCCTTCACCTTTGCTCTAATACCATGTTAATTTTTACACTTCTCTATGACATGTCAATTACTTTAGCCCAATTCAATTCTTCAATTAGTAATCTTTAATAACAATTAATAATTTTCATCAATCAACAGTAACTAAAGATAGAACAATATTACAATGAAAATAGGAGACAACCATCACTTCAACAAGAGACACCAAATTTGGTCAATGGTTAGGGAAAAAACCACTATGGGGGAAACCCTTCGAAATTATTCTTCTATTAGATTGTCATAAAATGTTTAGCAAAGAGTACAATGAGCCCATATAAAAGTATCCAACAATATCAACCAAACGATATGAGAAAAGTGATTCCAACAACGATATTGATCAGAGATAACATTCCCAATATGTGGTCAACTGCGGTCAACTGTCAAATTGAAACCCTAGATCCCAACCACATGGAGGAAGAGTTGTGCATGCGGTTGAAATGCTCCAACCACACATATGAAGTTGCATGTTTTTGGTTATGACCGAAAATTGCCTGTGTCAATGCTGCGGCTGGAAGCCAAAAAAACTAATCACACGTGCGAGCTTTAGACCCTACAATTCCAAAAATGTATGAACCAAACTCCACAAACCAAACTTCAGACATGTATGAACCAATCCAATGAAGAGAGAGAAGAAGAATATGCTTGATGATAATGTCCAAATGAGCTTGAGGTCACTTGTATTATAGGCTTCCAAGGATGTCCAATTTCCTATTAGGGCCAACCTATCTTTTTTGTGACATTGCGGGCTTCAATTCAAAAATACACTTTCCCTTATCCAATTGAGTGCTTCAAAATTCAAAATTAGTCCTCTCGAAAAGAGGAATCTAGTCCCATGATTGGAATTTGTCATTGAGCTGTCAAATTAACAATTATCCATATTATTAATAAAATAAGGTTGGTTGTGGAGCCCACTCCACATAAAGAGTATGGGGGGCGCAACTCCAGAGATAAAAATGCAACAATTGGGTTGTTATGGTGGATAGAGAACCCTAGGGGACCACATGGTTTCAGGGAGTGCCACATGGCAAATGAAGTCCATACTTTTATAAAGGGAGTGTAGGTGCTTATGATTATTATGCATTCAATTATTAATTCACTCAGTTGTTGAGAGGACGAGTTAGTCTAGGATTGGAATTCAGTTATGGATTCATTTGATTATTTAGTTCTAGATATTAATGAGCCAATGAGTCGTAAGGAGTGGACTCTAGACTAGCTAATGGTGTGGTTATTCAATTAACTGTATCAAAATGGGTACATTCTGTTTATGTGAGCCCCGATGGCTCTAAGGGTTTGTTGGCCCTAATTATGGCTTGGTGACATGGATTTCTAGTGGGGAACTCAATTTAGAGATAGTCAAAGAGTCCTAGTTTGGATTCTCGCACCAATTGAGGGGTTTATTTCAGATAATATATTCAACACTTAGACATCGAAAAATAGTATAACCCTTGGTGCTGCATGCTGAGATGTTTCAAGTTGACCGTAAGGCATTATGGAAGTGTTGGTGGTGTTGGACCCACCAAAATTCAAGGGATCTCCTCGATATGAAGTCCCAACTAGACCTCACACCGTTTGGTGTAGGAGTCCCATCCGGTACGATGGCATGGTTTCCATTCTCTTAAAGATTTGCCTTATCTCTTTTTGTTCAACACATGAGAGTGTTATGCTTGTAAATTCAAGAAAGTGAGGTGAGTGTGCCTGGTGAGTGCGTAATGTAACTCTGTGTCCAAGTTCTCTTATTGTCAAAAGGGGAGAGGTAAAATTGAACCTCTTGATGAGAGGGAATAGTCCCAACCCAGGAAGAAACACATGCGAACAACAAGAAGGATATTTCCAGCATCTAGCAGAATAGTCCACGGCAGATGGGACCGTTGTGAAAACCAAATTTCAAGGGAAAATATGTACACCGTCCAGCGAAATAGTCCACACGGGAGTGACAGTCATTAACACCAAAAGATACACAAGGATGATCTGTCTAATGTCCGGTGGAGTAGTCCACACGAACGGGACAACAATTATAAACAATACAACACATATTCAACAGTATGAGTACTAAAATAATAGAAGTAGTTCAAATCTATGATGAGACAACATCAAATCCAAAAATCTCCTAGTCTACCATGATGCATTGTTTTCCATTTTAGTGTAGGTGACCGGGAGAGGGACAAGGCACTAAGATTGCAAGAGCACAACATAGGTCAAGATGCGGGGCTCCAGAGCACTGTCGGGAAAAACTGCATAAATGTCATTAGGATACAAACTTTCACAATCCAAGATAGCAGTGACATCTATGGGGAAAAAATTGGCTGGGAGGCAGAACTACGTAGTTTCCAAGAGGAAGTCTAGACGGGGTGTCGAGGAGTTGCTGGGGAAATTTGTGCAATTTTTCAAGGGAGAACTGGGTAGGTCGTCCAACTAGGATTTGCACAATTTCTCCGGAGAGGACAGTGCGGGCAACAAGAGGCACTGGCAGAAAAATTTGTGCAGTTTTCCAAAGGAGCACAAAGTCAGGTTGTGGGAGCTGCTGGTCAAAATTGCGCAATCCTGAGAAACAGTCTGGGCCTGGACAGTTATGCGTAGTTTCTGATCTCATTACAGAGCGGGGAAGAAGGGATAGATGGGACAACTTTGCGCAATTCTTGAGTTATTTGCAGAGTGGGCAAGAAGGGATGGCTGTCAAGACAATTCTACGCAATTCCTGGGTTGTTTGTAGAGCTTGCAAGAAGGCCTGGCTGTCAGGAAAACTCTGCGCAATTCCTGGGCTATTTGTAGAGCGTGTAAGAAGGGTTAGCTGTTAATACAACTCTGCACAATTCCTTGGCTCTTTGTAGAGTGGGCAAGAAGGGTTGGCTTGATAGCTCTGCACATTATCTGATTTTTTTGCAGAGCAGGCACGATGGGCAGGACAAGACATCTCTGTGCAATTTTGGAGCTCAGTAGATCTCGAGGTCACAACTAAAGTTCTTTGTCTGGTTGACCAGCAGGAGGCTTGACGAGAGATCTTGTGGGAAGTGCAAAGTGGATCGGATTTTGGGACAACTTCTGTGTAGTTCTGGAAGTGATTCAGCTGGCTCATTTCCATAATTGCGCAGAGCAGGCGACCCGAAGGACAACCTCAAGCTCTGCATAGTTCTGGGAAATAGTGCAAGTTCACTAAGATCGGGTCTGGTTGACGGAGGGTTGTCCAATCAACAGATTTTCAGGAAAATTGACTAATTATGAAAGCAGGTGTAATTGTGCAGACACGACAATGTGATCACACACTTAGCATGACTCGATGACACGACACCTCAAACCAACAAGACAACATGTGCTTAGTAAGACTAACTCGAAGGTTGAGAATGACAAGTGCGACAATTTAAATATGTCTTCGAATGACCGTGATGACACTTACGCGACAAGGTTTACAACTTAGTGTGTGAGTGCGGCTGATGTCGACAGAGTGGAAACAACTCATACAAACAAAGACAAACCTTCAAAATTCTATAAAAAACTCACAAGCATGACATAACGATCAACATGCCAAAAGACGACTGGTGATCGATCAAGCAAAGAGGGTGTGAAAACTCAACAAGAGCTCATGGGATGAGCTCAAGTGTTTGCGACCATCAAGTTAAAAACCAAGGAAGGCTTCGAAATTTGGATGTAGACCAAAATTTTGGAGGGTGTTGCAGCCGCTACAACAAGAAGGTAGGCACTATTGAGGGATTGACATGGTGCAAATATGGGTTGTGCCACTTGGGCACAAGTTCGGGGAAATATAGTCTGTGGTTGGACACTGAGGCTATTGGGGTTGGTGCCATGGCCAGGGTTTTTATTATTGTGAACAACTTTTGCCTATGGAGTTGTTGCCCCAACTCGAGGTTGACTTGTGGTTGAGGCTATGAACCACATGGTCTATGACTTGGAGGAACATGGAGAGTGGGAAACCATTCAGATCTTCATTACCAGATAAGTTTCTTTGTCTAATAATATGTTTAATGGATGATTTTTTTTATGTGTATTTTCATGTTCTGATAATAAACCCTAGAATTGGTAATGGTTGTATTTGTATACCATGCATATGTGTGTGTGTGTGTTATTGGGATGAAAACCATAGCATGGTTTGGAATAATTATATGTATTATTGTGTTGTGCATGCTTAACTGTGATTGGAAAATTAGTTAATTAAATGTGTGAATGAATGAATAATTAATCCATTGTACTCGATATTGAGTATTAGTCATGTTATACTTGGCAATAGGAAAATTTTGCAATAATGAAAATGATACTAGGAACAAGTTATATTTATGACAATGCTAAGTACATTTGTTTCAGCAGATAATTTAATTATGCTAGGTAGTACTCGACAATTTCGTTATAGTAGTGTTTCTTGGCCGGGGGTTGCGAATGTTAAATATCATAATAATGATAAACTATATTTTATCTTATTAAATTATACTTTTTGTTTTCAAAGGGACGGTTATGAATTTATATTTAAAACAAAGGTTGGTTTTTCGGCCAAAACCCTTACATATTTCTTCGAAAATTTTACCTCCAGAAGCCCAAAACAAATGAGGCCTATTCTTGTGGATTTTTTACTTGCTATCCTAAAACAAATGAGGCCTATTCTTGTGGATATTTTTACTTACTCTACTAAAACGATAACCATTATATTCTCTATGGAAGGAGACTGTGAAACTGATAAAATTTACAGTGCACAAGAAAAAATAAAACAAAATTTAGCTAATCGAAGACTAGACTGATGTTCCATGTTTTTTCCAAACATTTTCGTTAGTCAAAACATCTTTCTCGGGCTAGGGACTCGCTTCCCTTTTTGCTACATAAAACATTCGCTGGATTCATCCTCTGTTGTTGCCAGGTAGAGTCTTATCACATAATATTCTTCCAATTCAACCATTTTGCAATTCATTACTGCAAGTTCAATTCAAATTTTTCTTTAGAAGCAATTCATTTTCATTTGCATTAGCTCCTACTCGACTTAGATAAGAACTTAGAAGGATTTCTGAGCTTTCTACTTTGCCTCATTCCGCTGATTGAAAGCACTCAAAAGGTCTTCCATGGTTTCAAGAATATTATTCGAGAAAGAATTCACATCGACCTATATAGAATCATGGTTAGAAGGGCCAATATTCTCCATGGGAAGATTGCACCTTGTGAAAAGTTAACTCGTTCCACTCAACACACAGAAGTTAGCTCTAATTACCAAATTATCTCTGATACTATACCATCCCTTACTCATTTTCCTCAGACGTGTTTGCATATGAATATATAAGCCTTTGGAATCCTGGAGACGAGCCTGCCATGTCCTCCTTGACCGTGATACATTCTCACTACAATTATTAATTGAATAATGGAATCCTCCTATTGGTTCAACATTCAGTTCCGCAGTACTAGGTCCAGATGAGGCAACATGAGCAATTCCAGTCACAACATCTCTTCTAGTTATAGGAGGACCACTTGATTATCCCATTCTATCCTCTGTAGAATGTTGCATCTTGCCATTGCTGGGATTCCTTTGATTTTCATTCCATTGACACAGTGTTTTCCACCATGTAGGGATTTAACGGGTCTTTGGGAGCGGGAGCTGATGCCATCGACGCGGGTAACCAGGAAACCTATCAGTAAGCTTTTCATTGCGCAGTAGCCGCCCTCTAGACCAACCAGAATGGGCATAGCTCCACCGATGGTAGCGTGAATGGCAGGATAGGAGCGGATCTAGAACCAATCAGATGAACTCGTGATGACACTCAATATTTTGGACTCTTCCAACACGCCCTCTCTGCAGGCATTATCCACCCATCCGTCCAAGCTTCCATGCATGGTAATATTGTCCTCTCCGTATGCCAAGTAGCAACTCTGGAATGTTCACCACATCATTTTTATTCCCTCTTTGGGCATTTGCTTGAGGCTTTTCCGCCCCTTGGGGCTCTGTCCACCTGTCCGGCCAAAGTTTTCATGCATGGTTTCTCGCTTCATCCGTTTGCCAAGTAATGACCCTCTGGAACTCTTGCGTCAGCCTTGTTATTCCCTCGTTTGGCACTCGCTTGAGGCTTTCTGCCCTTCGGGGCCTCACGAGTCTGTAAGTTTCAAATAATGACCTGAGCCTTCCCCATGTGGCTCTGCATGACCATCCTGTTTCCCTCTTAAACGTATGATTTTTACGTGCTACGGAATGGATGTCGGGTGCATTGGTTCCTGGTTCTCACGTTCGGGGTATTCGGCTCACGCTTCAGGTTAGTTTTTCTTTCTCTCTTGTTTTGTATAGAATTCTCTACCCGTTACAATCTACAGGGAATCAAGACTGGTATGGCGTTTGTTTCATAGCGTTCTTCTTTACTGCAAATTCTCAGAATCAGTTTATGATATTACTGGTTTTCATGAAGCGTTTGTTAGGATGTTAAAGGAACTTGTTTTTAGAATTAGAAAATTCGTAGTTTTTAACAAACCCTGCTCAGATGTAAGGTTCAGAATTGGTCAATGGTGGTGCATTTTCAAAGTGTACTGTTGTTGTCTGGATTGCGAGGAACCATCTCCACAGTTGTAATCTTAGGTCCAGAGGTCTCGTAATCGAGCCTCCCCAGCACCTGGTAAGTGTAACCCCTTTTTTCCTCCCATCTGGAATTTTTTCCGATGAACGTCTCTGCCCCTTACTGTCCCAGAATTTTCAAATTAGCTGTGGCTCTTAATTTCTGACGTCAGACTTACATAAGAAAGGTACGGGTCATATCTAGTAAATTCCTAAATATCCATCTAGGGGTCAAGTGGCGGCATAGGTGACATCACTTGTAGCAAATACC
>Ga0139314_100321_pt1 | contig 12188 bp, 8 predicted proteins | sample In2P11_FD_99376 | JGI IMG/M metagenome (GOLD analysis project Ga0139314, IMG submission 99376)
GACATCATCCTCTTGCCCAATAAATATAAGAATCATTATGGTTGTAAAGTTGAAATGGGTAGTGAGTTACCTATCTCTCACTAACCAGTAATAAGATTATTATAACATTAAATTGAAACGGGTAGTTAGCTACATGTTCCTGACTAATAACTAATTAAACCACTATGATATGGTGGTGAACCCTTAGGTTAACTAATTAAACCACTGGTGAACCCTTAGGTTAACCAATTAAACCACTATGATGTTGAAAGGGGTAGTTAGCGACTTGTTCCTCACTAATAACTAATTAAATCACTATGATATGGTGGTGAACCCTTAGGTTAACTAATTAAACCACTATGATATTAAAATGGGTAGTTAGCTACATTTTCCTTACTAATAACTAATTAAACCACTATGATATGGTGGTGAACCCTTAGGTTAACTAATTAAACCACTATGATAGTGGTGGTGAACCCTTAGGTTAAGGTATTCCTTTATTGAATATAAATAACAAATGTAGGTTAATAAGGTAGTAAAGCATTGGTATTTGGCTATTTATATAAGGCTCTTGATTGAAAAGAAAAAAAAATTAAGAGTATGTTAGTATTAATTAGTATTTAATATTAATTTTAAAAATTAATAAATATTATTTATCGATATTTTAGATATTATTAATTAATTTATAAGGTATATAAGCTAATGGAGAATATGATGTTGAAAAAGTTAAGAGGAAATATTTATAATGTTGTTTGCATCAACTCATGAAATATATATTTTAATGGAGATAAGGATGATGAATAAGTTAACATGGGAAAACTATTAAGGTTCATTGCGTTATGATTTTCTTTCACTATTATGTTTTCTTTGTTTCTTTACCTAGGAAATATTGTTTTACAAGTTTGTATTTTTCTTTGTTAATGAGATTTAACAAGGAATTTGTTACTATAGATGTCAAAGTATATATAAATCCATGGATAGTTTGGGTATTTACCTTAATAGCACTTTCATCTTCATGCCTAAGCAACCTTGGGAAAGTATTCTAGTCAACACTTCTAATTATAAGTGGAGATAAACTATGTCGTTCATTCCTTGAGTATTGCCTTTGTAGTTTTTCATGGCCTTTATCACTTGGTTGTCTTAACTCCAATACTTGTTCTTCGTAAATGAAGGTGGTCATTTACATTCATTAATGTGCTATTAAGTCTCTTATTTTGAAATATTTTTCCGCCATTCTAATTAGCGTATCTCAAACCCCATATCTTAGATCCAGATTACCTATAGGTGCATTTATTCCCTTTCCCACTATTCCCTAAAAAATGTCACTAATATCCTCTCATTTTATTCATATTAGCAATGTTTCTTGGAGGTCTAAATCATTAAATAGGTATGGTTTCCTACTAATTTCACTCAATAATTTCCTATGTAATTGAGTTTTGCATGAAATTTATTATTTGCAAGGAAATGACAACAATTAAAGGAGGATTCATCTCTTTTATTTATCGTTATCTTATCAAGGACTTTAGGGCCTTATTGTATTTTTGTTATGATACATCTACTATTGAACTTTAATCTGAAACATTGTACATTACTTCCCAACAATTTGTGAGCCCATGAAAGGTTCTACTTGTTGCATTTTCTTGAAGTAATAATGCCTCATTTCTTTACAATTTTTTAAACATTTGCGCATTTACGTATATCTCTTATGAGATGAAATCTTCTTTATTGGTTGGCTTTAAATGATTCTAGGTGGGTTATTTGGATGACATGGTTTTATTTGGAATTATAAATAAAATTATCTATCTTATCACACCAAAAGCGATCTTGGTTATGACATACTTTGTTTTCTTAGACATATGAAGTTTGATTAAAAGGGTTCCTCAACAATTTGAGTGTGAACCCAAGCTAGACTACAGAAATTCGATATTGGTAGAAAGCTTGGAAATTTGAAAGAAAAGGAAGACAAAAGTACAACAATGTTGCTATGATGATGTTTTGAGTAGCAATGATTATGTTTCGAAAGCATTATTTACCAAGTGGTTATAGTGAGCTTTTGAGGTTAACAACATATTGTTGTAAATTCCCTTTGAACATAGAATTTAAAAAGATAAAATCCTAATTTCTTTCAAATACTTGGATAAAACAACATCCTTTTTCTTTTTGGAAATTTGGTTAAAACAACAACCTTTATCTTTTTGGTAGTCTAGTTATTTCTTGATTATCATGATACATGTGAGTTTAATTTGCAATTATGGAGTCCTCAATTGTTTACGAACATAGTGTTGTTCAAATCCCATATTTGCAAAATTTCAATGTGAGGAAATAGTGATGTTATATTAATGTCAATAGCATATGGTTATTTATGAAGCTTATTGCATAAGGTACCCATGACATCTTTTCTCGATGGCTCTCCATCAAATATCACTTTGATGTGCTCATTTGCTTGGCTTCTCACATAATTATTTTCCATAGTCGTGCATGGGGACAACCATACATGGATTGATAGGGTAGTATAATGCAGTTTCATGGCATGTGCACTTTATGAGGTATTTTTGGGTTGATATGTCGACACATGATGTAATGTTTTGAATACAATATTGTGTAATCATGTATAATGTGCAAGGGGTTGTATGAATATAAACATTTATCGCTTTCATACTAGAGGAAGAAGGGATGTCATAAAGAGTATTAAGGGGATTTATAGTTGTTTATTATGAATCTTGTACCTTAAAAATGATAAGAAACCAACAACTATGGTCCACTTCGAGGGAGGAACCTCCTTTTACAATGAATACAATGTTTAACATGAGATTGGTCATCCTAAGACTAGGTCTCCTTAGTTTATATATATATGAGACAATTATACAATTATAATGAATTTGTACAATGAAATATTCTAGTCAACATCACAATATAATAATATAAATCTAATAACTCAATATCTAGGGCTTAATAAGGGTTTTTAGGGTTGGCCTTATAGAGGGCTTAACAAGCCCCTCCCATTTAAACAATTCTTTTCCTCAACACTTGACTAAATATGGGTGTTTTTGGATGCAAAACTCATGTTTCCTTGTTGTCCCTTCCATTGGTAGCTTCTTCTAGTTTATGATGTACTCGATAATTGCTTGATTTCTTAGCTTCTTAATCCTTGTTTCTCTGATTGTTTCTGGATCTAGTATGATTTTCCTTCTTCATTAACATATGGTAGAATAGTTCAAATTGAGATCTTGTCATTGATTAACTACTTTAAGAAAGAAAGATGGAAGACTAGATGTACATGTCAATATGGAGGAACTCCAATCTGTAAGCCATACTTCTAAATCTATGGAACACCTTATAAGGGCCATAATACCTTAGTGTTGATTTAGTTCCATTTTGTTCCTTGAGGGACATTTGTCTACATGTTTTTAGTCTCACAAATACCCAATCCCCCACTTCATATTCCATTTCACTACGATGTTAATCTACTCGTTTTTTAATCTTATTTTGTGCTATAACCAAGTTGTCATCCAATAGATTGAGAACCTCTTGTTTGTGCCTTATTTTTTCCTCCACTACTTTAGCTTTTATGGTCCCTTTCAAGGGTTATGCGATGGATGGAGGTTGATACCCATAAAGTGCCATAAATGGGGACACTTATGGTGAAATATGGAAGGATGTGTTATACCACCATTCTACCAAGGGAAACCACTTGACCCATTGTGTCTATTTATTAGATGTAGAGTGACATAGATATCCTTATAAATATTTATTCACAATCTCTTTTTCCATTGGATTGAGTATGGTAAGATGAGATATGAGCCAATTGAATACCCAAATAAGAAAATATTTCTGTCCAAAAATTTCTTGCAAAAATTAGATCTTTGTCACTTAAAATAATCATCGGTATTCCATGCAACTTTTGGAATATCTCCATGAATTCTTCTATCGTTATACTTGCTTTGAGGATATGGGTAAGAGATAAACAATGGGAATGCTTTGTCATTTTATCGACCACTACCGTAATGGCATTATTTACTTCATATTTGGGTAAATCTGTAATAAAATCCATTGAAACTTCTTCCTAACTTTGGATAGGAATGGCTAATGGTTGTAGGAGCCATGGGGTCTTAATTTTCTCTCCCTTTTTCCATTGGTGTACCACACATTTAGCCACAAAATTTTGCACATTTTCTTTAAGACCTTCCCTAAAAAAATATTTCTTGATATTATGGTATGTTTTCATGTTCCCTAAATGTCTTCCCTATAGGAAAAGTGTGTAATTATAAAAGGACCTTCTATTTTAGCTGAGAATTATTACATAAGAATAATTTGATCCAGACTTACGTAGGAACGAAACAAAATACATATATAAAAATAGACACAAAGATGCAACTTAAATGAATCTTCATTTCATTAATATCAAGGAACTGAAAGATGCTTACATACAAAATGTAAATAAACTAGCTCGATTGATGGTAGCTTATCTCTAAGAAGAGATGTGGTGACTACTTTCCTTTGAATTGTGTTACAATGAGGCTCAAGGGACTTTTTATTATTGAACAATAAAGGGAGACCCTAAACAACCAAAACCCTAACCCTATGAGATGGAATGCTAAGCGTTTGTGGACCCCATTGGGGTTAGTTGGACAACTAACTTCATAGGGTCGTAACTTGGTCATATGATCTCCATTTGGCATGTACAATACCTTGTTAGAAAGGTCTTTCCAAGTAATACAATATTTGTGGCATGCCCTTTCTTATGGCTATAGGCTTGTTTTAGACCTAAAATAAATGTCGTTTAGGGGGTTCAAAACAACTCCAGAAGTTCAGGACTCGAAAATTGCTAAAACTATTAAATTATGCTATAATCAAGGAAATTGATGAAACTAGCTAGAGGTCCAGGTGGAATAGGCAGGTGGAAACCAATATCCACCTAGATCAATTGCCCTCGCCCTAGGAAACAATGGTCCCCATTTCTTGCATAGCCTCCATGAGGTGAGGATATTATAATTAAACTTGGTCCCTAGTGAGCCACTTGCCCTGGTGAAGGAGTTGGCCTACTTTGACAAATCGAGACAACTGGATCCTCTACTAGCAAGTGTTCTTGATCTGTGTTTCCATGATCTTATCAGTTGTGGCCTATTTGATACAACTTGGTTTCAGCTGCTCAACAATGTGTGATGTGTCCAACAATGGGGGAAAGTATGGCCACAATAGGTCAACATTGAATACTGGGTGCAGGACAAGGAATTGTGGAATGCCTAGCTCAAAAGAATTTTATCCTATAGCCTTAGTGATGGTTTGAGGCTCGTATCAGAGCAAGTGAAACTTGCGGTGGACCCTAGTGAGATGCTCCTTCTGCAAATGTATCTAAACTTTGTCACCAACTTGAAACTTGTGTGGCACCCGATGCTAATCATGATGTTATTTGTACTTAGCATTTGCTCTATCCAATATGTCATGGACATGTTGGAAGATGTTCTTAATGTGTTCAATGAAGTTGGTATCTCTATCATCTTCGGATTGGACGTGAGTCGAATCTGCGTGAGTAGTTGCAAGTGGTATGGACACATCAATGGGACATAGTGGCTAGAATACCAACCCCACCTGAAAGGGGTTGTGGCTAGTTGAGCTATGGAGAACTCTTTTGTAGCTGTGCTGGAATTAGGCGAGGATTTCATCCCATGTGCATGGATGCTTCAAGTTGTACATGTGTAGGATGTGCACGATCATCCTATTGACGACCTATGTTTGGCCACTCGTTTGGGGGTGGAAGGTCATGGACTTAGTGAGCTTGGTATCCAACAAAGACTAGAGGCTTGATTAGAATGTACTTAGGAACTTGCTATCCAAATCTGAGATAATGGACTGTGAGATCCCAAAGTGTACCCATACTTATTCAAAGAAGAGTTTGGCAATGGATTATGTTGTGATACTCTTCTTGTAGGCCTCTAGAGTGACCATCTTAGAAAATCTGTCGACAACCACGAAAACGTATTTGTTTCCATGTTTGGTAGAAGGAAGGCTCGACATGTAATCCATTGATATGGATTCCCAGGGCTGACTAGGAGTAGGAAGAGGAGTATACAGTCCTGTCTTCTTGATTGTAGGCTTGGAAATGACGCAAGTAGTGCAGGATTTGATGTACTTCCCAACATCTTGTTGAAGGTTCAGCTAATAAAAATACTTCTGTAACATTGACACTATTTTTTCTACCCCTGAATGTCCAGTAACCCGACAATAGTGCACTTCTAAAATCATCTTGGCACGCTTTATTGAGGGAACACAAAGGTTTTCCAGGTGGCATAACAGTGCATCCTAGAGGTGAAATTATGGAACTTTCTTGCCTTCCAGGAGCATCTGGTTTGTGGTGCTAAATTTTGTATCACTCTTGTGAATATGCAGCCATCCCAAAGTCTCATGTCCACAAGAGTCGAGCATAGTGGTCAGCACTATAATTGGTGATCAATTGAGGTATTACGCACCATTATTGGTGCCTCCCTTCTTGTACTTAATGTTCAAATGGAATTGTTGCATATATGTGGACCATTTTTTATGGTGATCATTCTACAACTTTCCTTATGTCTGTATGAACTTTAAGGGTCGATGGTTTGTGTGGATAACTGTTTCTTTCCACAAAATGTAATTCTTCAATTGTCGGTAGGCCTGCAAAATGGAATACATCTCTTTTTCATAGGTGTGATACTTTCAGACTATATCTGAAAGTGTCTCACTATGATATGGCACCAGATACCCTTGCTCGGTAAGAACTACACCAACAGAATAGTCGGAGGTATTTGTATCAAATTCAAATGGTTATTGTAGGTTTGGTAATGTGAGAACTGGTGCAGAGCAAAGGTGATGCTTCAACTCAACAAATGCCTTTTGTTTGGATTCAGACCAAAATAACTTTTCTTTCGCTCTGCCCTTGGTGACTTGACTCAAAGGCCAAGTGATATGAGAGAATCCCAACATAAACCTGCAATAGAAATTGGCAAGGCCTAGAAAGATGCAAAGCTTTATTAGAGTGGTCAGGGCTAGCCAATATCGAATAATTGGTATCTTGGTTAAGTCCACATGCACACCTTACTCATCAATGATGTACCCCAAATATTGAACTTGGGTCACACCAAAAGTGTAGTTCTCCAAATTAGCACACAATTTGTGTTGTTGCAGGGTTTGGAGGACTAGTCGAATATTATGTAGATGATCTTCCCAACTATGGCTAAAGATTAGGATGTTATCCAAATATACTACCATGAACGAGTTGGTGAAGGGCCAAAAGATGTCGTCCATCAACCTCATGAAGGTTCAGGGGGAATTTGTCAACCCGAAAGTAATGACCAACCATTTGAAAAGGCCCTCCTTGGATTTGAAGGCAATCTTCCACACATCAAAGTGTTCGATTGATACTTGGTGATAACCAGACTTTAAGTCAATCTTGCTAAAATATTTTCCCCCCTTGAGCTAGACTAGAAGGTCGTCAATTCGTGGGATTGGATACCTATTCCCAACTATGATCTTATTCAGCACCTGATAGTTAATACAAAGCCTCCAGGTTCCATCCTTCTTCTATACCAAAACGATCGTGCTCCCATATGGCAATGAAGTTGGCTTAATGTGCCCTTTCTACAACAACTCATAAATCTGCCTCTTGATTTGATCGTTCTCTAGAAAAAAGCATCAGTAGATTGGTCCATTGGGAAGTGGCGTGCCTAAGGTCAAATCAATGGATTGCTTGACTTGACAGTGTAGGGGTAGCCCTTTGGGTGAGGTGAATATGTCCCTGTACTCCTCAACAACCTTGTCCATCTGTTACTGCCATGCGAAGGAGCCTTGTCTAGAGGCTGTGGATGTGGCCACAATATTACTCTTGCTCTGAAGACGAATCATAAGGAAGAAAAATTATCGGTCTGAGAAATGATCTTACTACTTTGTTTAGCAGAGATCAAAGAAAAGGTGGGAGGTGACGCTACCTCTGGTATCCTGTACAATTTCTAACCCAAAGTAATAATAACAAAACAAGGTCTAGATTCATATATAATATGATGCTTCCATAGGTATGACTAACCTAATAAAACATCACAAAATTCTAGAGGGGAAACATCACACAATACCTCATCTGCAAAGGGCTTCATGCTAAAGGAAGGTGACATTGTTGGCTGACATAGACATCTCTCCCTTGGTGGAGCCACCCAATGGTGCACAACTGTGGGTGCGACATTATTGGAAACTTCAATCTCTTAACAATCTTAGTTGAGATCAAGTTATTTTGGCTCCCATTATCAACAATGAAATATATCGATGAACCCTTTACCCAAATATGTGAGCAGAGGAGGTGCTCCCCCTCCTCTGGATCCTTAGGTTCCACCTTCTAGAGCTTAGTGATGGCTACCGTTGCAGTGGGTTCTGTGTCAATGATATGTTTTCCCTTGTCAGTTCCCTTGTCAGGTTCCTACTCAGAATTAGAGAATGCATCCGTCTTTGAGTCTTTTAGCTCGACCACCAGCGCCTACTCTACTTGACATTAGTTTATGTTGTGAGTGGGAGTTTTATAGAACTCACACCAATTTTTGGTGTCCTTCGCTTTCTCGTTATTCTTGGCTTATGACTTTTAAGAGTTGTCTTAGCGGGTTGTGGACCGACTCTACCCTTTTCTCTGTGGCTTGGGGGATCCTTTGCTTTGCTTTGGGTTCACATATCCAAAGTTTCGCTTCTTCTGATTGAATTTTTGCTCAATCTTCGCAACATATCGATATGTTACATGAGCGAGGAGATGTTTACGAGCTCCATTTCTTCTTGAATGTATTTGTGCAAACAACCATGATACTTGAGCACTAGATGTTTCTCAAAATATTTGATACCCAACTTTGTGTGCAAGGTATGGAAAATATTCGTCAACTCATGCACATCTTGACCCCTTTGCTTCCGCAGCATAATACATTATATGTACTTGTCGTCATAGCTCCCAACAGGGCAATATTGTTCCTTGACAACATATCAGAAAGAGTTCCAAGAGGGTATGACTAAAAACAAAGAGGGTTCCTCAGCCTGTCTCTCACAGTAAGTTTCTCATTAGTCCTTGACATGGGGGTTGAGTTTAAGTAGTGCAAAAGTAATCTTCTCCCCATCAGAGAAATTATGGACTAAAAAGTAACCTTCCAACAGATTTAGCCATTTATATATAACATATGCATATATTTTACCTTCAAATATAGGGATATAAAAGTTAACTTGTACCTTGAATGGGGTAGCTCCTCCGAGGTGACTGCTCGATGAAGATGCATTTCCGGTTGGCATCCGCTGAAGGATTTGGGAAAATTTGTCCACTATTTCATTCCTCTGTTGCTTGTGGGCTTCTTCGAGAAACAATTTAATAGGATCTCCTGCTCCCTCATATTTCTTTTCTTCTGCCATGGGAGGTTGTCGGTCTCTACTGGGCCTATTTTTTAAGGGTTCAACCATTTCAAGTCGCAACTCCTTATACCCTAACCTCATTGGGGACATGCACAAAAAAACAAAGAAAGAGCAAACCGCTCTGATACCATTGATCCAGATTTATGCAAGAACGAATAAACATAAAGACAGAGATGAAACAAATCTTCATTTCTTTAATGTCAAATAACTGATATATGCTTACACACGAAATGGAAATAAAATAGCTCGGGCAATGGCAGCTTATCTATGAGAAGAAATGTGGCAGCTACATGTGTCTAAACTATGTTACAATGATGCTCAAAGGATTTTTATTATTGAACAACAAAGGGAGACCCTAAATAACCAAAACCCTAACCCTGGGAGATGGAACACCAAGAGTTTGTGGGCCCCATTGGAGTTAGTTGGACATCCAATTTATCGGGGTAGTAACTTGGTCATATGATCTCTGTTTGCTACATATGGTACCTTGTTAGAAAGGTCTCTCTGAGTGCTACAATATTTGCGACAAGCCCCTACCTACGACTACAGTAGCCACCATCAAGCTCCAGAAGGGGTTCTTTACCAAGTTATCCTTTGAAATGTTCTTTACCATGAGACTCAACTTTTGGAATTATTGAATGTGCTATGTAGTTGGACCCCTTTTCCAAATATTTACTAATTGACTAAATAATGTATTGCCCTTAATGTCCCCATAATGTGCTATCAATTCCTCCATAAAAATGGACCAAGATACAATATAATACTTTTTCCTTTCAGAAAGCCATTAATAAAATAAAAATTGGTTCTTTGAATTATAGTTATATTATCTTACATTTTTCATTTAGGTAGTTAGAGTATGCTATTTTCTTTGTTCCTCTCAATGATCTAAGAAAATCGTAAACACATTTTCTCTGCATAACTTACTTGAGTTATCATATCAAGGAACAAAACATTCCTGATGGAGTCCCATTGTACTTGGCACTAAATATATGGTCTTTAGAGCATTTGTGGAGTCATTATAGAAAGCTAGTGTATCTTAAGATATGGTAATGGAAAATAAATAAGGAGATCATTTGGTGGCTAAATATATGAGGGTTAAATTGAAGTGAATATTTCTAATGCTCGTAAGTCATTTCATTGTAATCCTATGAGTTTTTGAAGGAGTTGAGGTTCATCTCATTTCACTCTAGATGTAATACAAGTGAGCAAGTATATGAACTAAGTCAAGACAAGGAAAGAATGAAGCCCTTAGGATTAAAGTGAATTATTTGCATGCACACATATGTTTTTTGCATTGTATTTAATATTTTCTTTCACTATTTATAGATTGAATTTTAGTTCTAATAAGTGAATCTATTAAGTCAATGCTTGAAGATGGTAGTAGGCCATGGATAGGGTAGCTAAGAAAACTGGTCACTTGGCAATTAAATTCTAATTTTCAACCTTCCTTTCATACACTAGTACAAAATGGCTAATTAGTTACTAAAAAAAGGACTAAAATTTTCATATAAATTACCATTTTTTAGTCGGTGACCAGTAGTAGCTAATTTAGAGTATCTTATAACGCGGCCAACTTTTAGTCATTTGTAACTTAGTCATTAATTGGTCGTCTAAATTTTGTCATCTAGTAGTATATTTAGTCATAAATTTGGTCATTAATTTAGTAATTTATTTAGTCATAAATTGTCACAATTAATGACCAAATATATTACTATATGATCATCCGAGAAAACCAATTAATGACCAAAGAAATATGACCAAAATGTTGGTCGTGTTATATGATACTGTAAATTAGCTATTAATAGTTATATATATGCAAATTTTAGTCATCGTTGGAAACCAATTAATAACCAAATAAATATGACTAAAATGCTTGTCTTGTTATAAGATACTATAAATTAGCTACTAATAGTCATATTTATGCAAAATTTAGTCATCATTTGTAATCACAAATTTATCATTTGTAGTATTCTTTAATTTGTTTTTGTAGTTTCATATTTATTATATAAACGACTAATTTAGTAGTTTATATTAATTTTATTTACTTTTATTAATAATTATTATAAATGACTAATTTAGTCATATATTCATTTTATTTGTGTTTATCATTAATCAATATGAACTATTAATTTAGTAGTTTTAGATTGATTTTATGTGTTCATTATTAGTCAACATAAATTAACTAATATGATTTTGTGACTAAATTAAAAAAAATTCCATACAATGCACATGTTCATCTAATGTGAAAATGCAAAGTTACATTTGCTTATTACAATACTAAATAATATCAAATACAAATATAAATAATTTCAACCATGTAAATTATATTATATGAAATTTCAAGTATTACAATACGAGTTTTCAACTTAATATTGGTTGGACTACAATTCACACATGAAATAGTGTTTCATCACTTCAAAACATTATAATTATTTTTCTAAGGCATTGTAGATGAATTCACCAACTCTAAAGACTTGACCATCAGTTTGTATGTGTGTGTCTCACACAATACACTGGCTTTAAGGGCATCGTTAGACTGGTTCTCTTCTCTCTCTTTCTTCATTTTTCACTCCAATGTTATTGTTCTCTTTCTTCAATTCCTTCTTCTTATCATCAATATTGAGTTCATCTTCTGAAAATGAAAAAAGATACAATGTAGAGTATAATACATCAAAGGAAATGAACATTGGAATATAAAATGAAGTAGACTATAAAGGATTTATATGACATATATCTCAACATCAATAATGTCAATACCATTTTTTCCCTAGAAAAGTAAGAAACTCAAACGAGTTTTCTTCAGTTGGGCA
>Ga0139314_100323_pt1 | contig 12176 bp, 4 predicted proteins | sample In2P11_FD_99376 | JGI IMG/M metagenome (GOLD analysis project Ga0139314, IMG submission 99376)
CATTATTCCTAATGATTGTAACCATTGGACCTATAATACAACATCAACACCACCCATTTGTACTGCAATCATGGGACAATCCAACAAGTCCCCGCCATATTGAGCTTAATACTATGGAACTTCCTTGAACAATTTATGGTGCCTCCATCTGCAATCATTACTTGAAACATGGGTGTTCAATATATGAAAGAATTGAGAAGTTTTGCTAATTTGTAATTGATGGACTTATGAGTATTTTCTGAATCAATCATCAATTTGACCTTTTTATTTTTGATATATCCTTCTTTCTTGAGGGTTTGTGGAATCTTGATGCTAGCCAATGCATGAAAATATATTTTTGGAGTAGTCTTCTCTAACTCTAGGACTTTTTATGGTTTGAATTCTTGATCTTCTTCCTCTTACAATTCTATGTAGAATAATTTATTCTCGTTTCATTTATTCCCCTTATTGTACTTACTATCACAGTTGAAACATACTCCCTTTTCTCTTCTTTCCCAAAATTAATAAGAAATTAACCTTGTTGGTTTAGGAGAGGGAACATGATATTTTATATACTTATTAGTGACTAATTTTTTGGTGACCATATTTTAACTTTCAACATTCTATGCCAGAATGAAATAATTATCTCGAGATTTAGGTTCAACTGGACACATCTCATGTTGGATGCTTTCCTTTAAAGTTACTGTAAATAGTTCTAACCAATTATCCTCTAAAATATTATTTTCTTTGTGATGACAGACTTGGTTACCCCAAATAACAATAACCTAGGCTAACTCCACACACATGGTTGTATTTACATTGAGGAATATTTCATGCAACGTTAGCATATGCAGTCAACTTAAGAACATGGAATTACTTGGATAAATTCCATGAGATATTTTTATCTTTCACCTCCCAATATCTTCATCACCTCATCCAACTGAATACATATCTGTTTAGGAAATGATATAATGAGTATGCAAAACGGGCATTGAAAACCCAAATAGGAAGTCCTGAAATTTTTGCCTGTAGGTGCTACGAAATAATTTCATGGCAAAGTTAAAATCCTATAGGCGTTGCAAAATTATTTTGTAGTGCCCCCAAAAAAAATTGTATTGCATATTTCAAGAAGGTAAAATGACTTGGCCTTGTTCCCAATCGACTAATCACAACCCTAACTTTCCTTTTGACACAAATAACAACTTCATATGCCTTTATTCACCTCTTTTCCAAGGCTAACTCAAATTTACCAATCAGGAATAAATCTACAAGGGTTCGATAACATTCAACAAAATAGGGTGCTTTGTATTTCTCCATATGCAGGAACCCTACAACTATATTGACTGAAACCATACTAGCACAAGCTATAAGCTACGGGTGTGGTTTATAACCCTCGAGAGCACTATTACTAACCTCAGGGGAATCCACAACCAAACAAACATATCACATTCCAATCTCAGTGCTCAAACACATCTACTACGTTATCCCTACCACAAACCATGTTCATTGAGCTATTACAAGTTCTCAGTTGCACCAGACATTCCTTCTATAGGGTTTACAATAGGAACATACTAGCTTCATGAATAAATCATAATGATGAATGCTTCAATATTCATATTCTTGACATAAATCAACTTAACAAGTATAGACTTCAATAGATCAAATATTCATTAACAATATATAGAAAGAGAAGTTAACAAACACATAGGCATATAAACAAACTTCTCATTAATCAAATTCAACTATACATTAAATTAGCCAGATATAAAATGTAGCACATGCCTCTTTTTACCTTTGTCTCTTCTCCTCGCTATGGAGCTTCTCTTCTTCTCCTCCACCTCTTCTGCACTTTTTTTCTCAAACACTCTTCCTCTTTAAAAAGAAAGCTAACATGGGACAACCAAGAGTCACAAGATGAATCATTTCCTCTTCCCCACCAAATGAGGGAAACTGAAAATATATTTACATTAAGAAATACTTCATCCTACTTATTCTAAAAAAACCTCACTTCCTAAGGCAAATATTTACCATTTCTCACAACAACAAAAAATTAAATTTCTCCTAGCATTATCACGTGACCATCTCATCACATGGGCATTATTTTGGTCGAAGCTTCATCGAATTTTGTGCTCAATCTATGCACCTACATCAGACTCCCAAGGTATGGAAAATTTTATGATCTACTCATCATATGCATATAGTATTCTCATACAACTTCAACTCGTGATCAGTTGAAACACACCTCTGTAATAACTAGTCTCCACCTTGCTACATGATACCTCACCAAACTTTCTCTTGAGTTTAGGATTTTGGCATCTTTTTGGCTCTCTTATCTAGAACCCTTCGAGCACTCGTTTATCTAAACTACTGCACATATCCTCATATTCCTCTATTTTCACTTGCACAGTGAAAATTAAAAATATTACAATATCTTTAATTAACTTGTGCCTTCTTCTATTGCGAACTCTGAACTTTACTTTCCGTCAAACTATTCAAATTTGCCAATACATTTCTCAAAGATTTCCTCAAAATCATAGGTTGTCTTTTCATACAACCGATTATACCTTCCTTCTTTCCCTTTATCAATTTAATCTTCTAATTCAGTCCTTGGATGGAAATTGTTGTCTTCAGGCTACTGTATACCTTTTTTTGTCACAAAATTTAAACAATATTCATTTAATACTAGTTTATTCCCTTCCTTACAACCTGCTAGTGGTAGATCGCAGTTTCATCTTCATTGTCATCCAAGGAAATATTCTCTTTTTCTAATTTTGTTTTTTTCATTATGAATATGCAATCCCTGGTTCATTATCCTCTCTTCGAAGAGTTCCAACTCCACATATAATTTAGATTTTTTTTTATTAAACTCTATGCAATATCCCCCACATGGAACTTTTGCCAACCATTCCTCCAAAAAATCTACCTCTTCATAAAAGAACAATCCTTGTTCAAATTTACATATAAAAACATCCATTTCACACTCATTTGCTCTAAGTTCTTCTTTCAATTTGACATACTTGTTATATCTTATCTTCCTTTGCAAGGAATTCCAACTCACCTTCTTCCTACTCATTATCCAAGCATAACTTTGGTCATCTTAACTTTCTTGTAGAAACTATTTCACATGATTGAGTTTTTACCTTAACTCAACCATATCCTTCTCAAATTATTCATCACTCATTCCTTTGAGTCCAACTATTTTGACACTTTTCTTCTTATACCTGTGGCTTTCCTTTGAAGCCCTACTATGACAAATAATAGTAATCTTCATTTCTTCCTCTTGTGAACTCTCCTTGTCTACTAGTTAGCTGCAACATGCCCTTCTTTTCTCTATAACAAGTTTTTTACTTGTCACCCATACCAAGTCACCCTCATAGTATTTTCTCTTCTCTAGGTTCTCTATATTAGAACCTTTTCTTGAGCACTCTTGCTCCTCCACTTTCAAAGTGTTTGGCTGCTGCATATTCAATTTCTCATTCTTCTTATTTTTTAGAGAATTTATTTCGTTGTTGGGTTCTATTTCCATTTCTTCATCTAAGACATTTTCCTACTCCTTCTTCTTTGACATAACTTACTTGCTATGGTAGCTACTACCAATTCAATCCGGCAAACACAATTCTTTTAATGACCAAGTTAGCCTAAACATTGTTATCTCTTTGTAATTTTCTCTAGGTTGAGGAGATAAATTCAAAGGTAACCACAAAACTACTTGTAAGATAGAATGTAGCCCTTATAGCTTTAGAGAGGGTTCTCTCTATCTAGGATGTTAAATTACTCAGATGTTAGGATAGGTATAGTACTCAAGTGCTCAATAGGGTATGATTTTTAAAGATTTGCTGGTAGTAAAGGAGACAAATCCATTGGGCATGGATTCATGTCTACCTGATTATATTTCCAGTGATGAATAAAGAAAAAATGGAGCTTCTACAAGGGTGAGGTAGGTAGTCTCTTTAGATATTTTTAGTTTGATTTCATTGTAGGAGAGTGAGTGAAGAAAAAAATAAAAATGACAAAATAGCATCAAGCATCAAGATGAATTCTAACTGTCACTTTAGAAGAAAACATAGATGTCTAGCAAACTGAAATAGAGCACTATTTTGAGTGAATTTTGAATTAAATATTGGTTTAACTAAACAAGAAGATACATTTCAAAACATGATTGTCATAGATGATGACTTACAAAGGAAGGAAGAACATATCCAAAGCAAACCAACTCAATAATCCCTACAAATTCCACCTTTGTATTTCATTCACTATAAAAATATCTCAAAAATAATAGCAAAACACAATGTCTTTTCTCCTGAACCTGACCAACCATTTTCTCAACTAACATCACATCATAAATATAATAAAATGAGTCAGTTACCACCTTCATGGTTCAAATTTCTCATTAGTAGTTTTGTTTCTGATTTCTGCAATGAAAATAGAATTGGCTGCTAAAGACTAGGGATTGCTTAATTAGATCTTTTCTAAGCATTTTACATTAATTTCTCATCCCCAAATCGCGCTTGTGAGTCACTAAATCATTTATTAAAACTAATAAGACCATAAAAAAAATTTCATAATATTTTTACTTGGGTAACTTGGTCAAAAGGTTGATTGTGTGAAAACACAATGACGAAATTGCACAACCTCCTAGTTCAACAAAAACACATTAGAGAAGCACATCAACTAATATTTTTTGAATATATCCTAAAACATAAGCCAAATTGATTTTATTTTTTTTTACAACAAGTTAACATCATTATAACTCTTCTCCACAAAAAAAAAAATGAGCCAAATTTGACTCATGGATCTCACGAAAATACAAAAATGGTTGTAGATGATGATACCACATTTCTAAAAACCCGTGAAGCATTTTGAAATGAAATTAAGTGAGCTTATTAATCTCATCCCCATGCATATACCATAAGAATTTCATGGAAAACACGTACAAGGTTTAAGAGATATGGTGAAAATATGATGACCACGTGATAGTGCAATGCTCCATGACTGAGATACCTCCGGTCGATCCTTGAGCTGCCTGGTGACTCCAACATGTGTGAAAATTCATGTTTCACCACACAAATCCTCCAATTTTGACAGTTTCATGCATAGCTAAAAATGCAGTGCTAGTTGAAAAAGGACAACACCATCTATTTTCATGGTTTGAGTGACAGTGAGGTCTCTGAACAAGGTTCTCATGTTGGTGATGATGCTAAAACTAAAATAATCATGCCACATACCCCTTTTAAAACTATTTTGACCAAAAATACAAAACATTCACCTCCACACCAAAAAACCCTAACACTCATGATAGGGCACAAAAAATGTTGTGAAAGCTGCTTATTCAAAAATGACTTAAGAACTCGGACTAACTGTATTTGCAGGAGGGATTTTATGAAAAACTATATTGCCTTTAAGGCACACAAATATTAGGCAAGTAACTAAAATTTAGTTGCAATGGCATGTCATACTTTTCATATGGAAGCTTCAAATTAAAATTTTTGACAGTTTGGAAAAGGTAAGCACAAAAACGCAATACACAAAGAAAGTGTTGCGATGGAAAAAATTGTAGTGATGGTTAAATTTGGTATCTTATGGTTTCTATGTTGTTTTCTTAGCTCATGCATGAAATTGGGTAATCATTCAAAACCAAGGTATTGAATAGAACTTGAGTTTGCACTTATGGGAGTGATTTGACCACTGGGTTGAAAGAAATGCAACATTGTCTGCAAACGTAACTCTCCCCTTCCTCCTTTGTGGAACAAACAAGAGTGACCACACAACGATCTTCTGATGGGAAAAATGGAGAGATGGCAGATCTTATATGTAGATAGTCATGCAATTAACCTCCCAATGTGGCTAGGAGTGGATTTGATGGTGATAGTTACAATTTGAACTTGAATGACCAAAACTTAGCACTTGGAAAAAGTGCAACATTTGTCTTCTTAACTGTTGTACTATTTTTTATGTCGTGAATACTCATTATTTTACATGTAAACTAACTCAAGACCTATGCCTATGATCAGAAAGCATGGCAGCACAATCTTTCTCATGATTACTTGATGTAACTTGACCCCTTGGGATATAAAAGACCATATTTGTGACTCTTGACACAATTTGACATATTTACAAAGAATAATAAAAAATTTATTTCCACCTAAGACCTAAAGCTTTATCTTCCACAAGATCATAGCCACACTTTTATGCTTTGACAAAATTTGAAAGAAAAAATTTGTTTTTGACTACTATGACTATAGGATAGTAACAAACATCGCATTCAATTTTATAAGATCTATAACAAGATCTCATATTCCACAATCTTTCTTGGATCTACTTGCTGAACCAATTCATTTCCAACCAATACATTTGTTTTTTCCCAAGATCATATCAACTCTTCATTCCCTGCAATCATCTCAATCACTTCCTAAGAATTCAACTTGTCCTCCTCTTGTTGTAAGGTTATTCTTCTCTTCAAACTCTTTTTATTGTCAAGATGTATTAAACCCTGGAAATTCCATATATGCCTGGATCAAATCTTCTTAAGATGCTAGCATCTCCACTATCACTTCATGTCACTTCCCGCTGTATTATAACTCTAAAATCCAATCTCTACTATTTTGATTGCATTACCAGAGAATGAACATGATACAATATTCTCCAACGAAAGTAGTTTACTTTGATACCACTTGATGACAGACCGAGTTACCCCAGCTACTAATAACCCCAGCTAACTCCACACACATTCTTGTATTTACATCAGATTCATGAATATTTCATGCAACATTAACATATATAGCCAACTCAAGAAGATGAACTTACTTCGATATATACCATGAGAGATTTTCATCTCACCTCCTAATATCTTCCTCACCTCATCCAATTTAATATGTATCTATTTAGAAAATTATGCAATGGGAAGGCAAAACAAGAATTAAAAATCCAACACACAATCTTGAATTTTTTGCTTGTAGGCGCCACGAAATAATTTTGTAGTGTAGTTAAAATCTTGTAGGCACTCTGAAATGATTTCATAGTGCCCCCAAAAAAACTATATTATGGATTCTATGAGGGTTAAATGACTCAGACTTGTTCCCAATTGACTACTAATGGCCATAACTTGCCTCTTTACACAAGTAATGACTTCATACGCCTTTCTTCAACTCTTTTCCAAAGGTAACACAGATTTACCAAGTAGGAAAAAATCTAAAAGGGTTTTGATAGCGTTCAACAAAAAAGTGTGCTTTGTATTTCTCCATATGTAGGCACTTTGCAACTACAACAACTCAAACCATTCTAGCACAAGATATAACCTACATGTGTGGTTGCTCAATCCTCGAGCACACTATTACTAACCTTAGAGGAATCCACAACCAAACCAACATATCACATTCTAATCTCAGTGCTCAAACAAATCTACTGCATTATCCCTACCACACACCATGTGCATTGAGCTATTTCTAGTTCTCAATCACACCACACATTCCTTCTTCAGGCTTTACAATAGGAACATACCAAATACATGAACAAATCACAACAATGAAGGTTTCAATATTCAGATTCTTTACATAAATTGATTCAACAAGTGCAGACTTCAATAAATCGAGTATTCATTAACAATATAGACATAGAAGTTAACAAACACCAAGGCATATAAACAAACTTCTCATTAATCAAATTCAACTATACATTAAACTGGGTAGATATACAATGTAGCCTAGGTCTCTTTCGACCTCTATCTCTTCTCCTTGCTTTATAGCTTTTCTTCTTCTCCTCCACCTCTTCTGCAATCTTTTTCTCAAACAACCTTCCTCTTTAAAAAGAAATCTAACATGGGACAACCAAGAGTCACAAGATGAATCCTTTCCCCTTGTCCACAAAAATAGGGAAACTAAAACTATATCTACATTAGGAACTATTTCCTCCAACTCATTCTAAAAAACAAAACTCACTTCTTAATGCAAATATTTAAAATTTATTACTAAAAAAGACATTCAAATCTCTCCCAACATCATCATGTGACCATCCCATCACATGGGAAAGATTTTTCTCTTGTCTTCATCGAATTTTGTGCTCCATAAATGCACCTACATCACTTTGAGACTCACCTTTTTGAATTATTGGATGTGCTATGTAACTAGACCCTTTTGTTGAATATTTACCAATTGATTGAAGAATGTAATTCTCTTAATATCCTCATAATATCAATTCCTCTATGAAAATGGATCAAGATATAACATAATCTTTTTTCTTCTCTCAAATCCATTAATACCATACATGTTGGTCTTGTTCTAAAAAAATGGATGCAATATTTACCTGATGTAGTTCTAATTATTGATCCATTTGAAATCTCCATGTTATAGGATCATTACCATCAAACTTTCCCATATTGATCTTGAAAATAGAGTGGTTCCTTGGTGCTAACTTAAAGCCCTAACGATGTGGATATTGGATTGAAAATTCATGATTATGGTTCTGGGATTCAATATTTATTCTCTCCAATTGTGACGACATACTCCTTGTATGAGATTTATTATCAACAACATGCTTCTCCTCATGTTCATGATTTCCTTGAATCTCCACATCTCTTTTAGGGAGGTCTTTTAATAGAATGTTTTGTAATACTTTTATGTATTTTTCTAATGGATTTTTGCACTTCTTCCTTATTTTCATTCATATTATTATATTCCTTTCTTATTTGCATTCATATTCTTTTCCATTTTTCTTTTATTTTTTTCTCGATAACCTAAGAAATCCACCTTTTTCAATGTACTACCATCATTTCATTAACTTTCTTCTGTAATAGATATAACCTAAATTTTAAGTCACATTCTTCATAAGTTAAGGATGAGCCTTCAAAATATTTAATCGGTGTAGTAGCCTTCTTTGGAGGCATGTTGGAAAATAATAGTATCTCTTCTTTATCACAACTTTCAGTCACAAAAAATGGGATCTTCTAATGAACAAATAGGTCACTTATAAGTTATGTACCTCAATTTAGAGAATATTTGAATGGATAAAGTTTTTCTTGATGTATATTTGAGATTTGAGTTATTCTGGATTTGAAATTTTGGTTTGTAATACCCTAATATGTATTTTCTGTAATTCCACAAGTTTGAATAGAAATTTACGTGCCAAGTGAAAGTTATGGTAACATTCTTAAAACTTATTTATTTTTGGCCTCTTCCCATGAAAAAATATTGTCTAGTGTGCCACATGTCCAATTATTCAAATATAATTTTGAAATTTGTACATGATGTATTTATATATGTCTCTTGTATTTTCTAAATATTTCATAGTATAAAAAATCCCAAAAAAGAAGATATAGAAAAAATACCAAGCTGACTTGTATAAAATTTATTTCACCCTAACTTTCACAAGATATAGCTTCGAAAGTATAGTGAATAAAATTATGAAAATTGAAGCAAATGTTCCCCAAGATTTTTCTTAACATGTTCCAAGTTTCAATGTATGAAACCAACCAGAAGAAAATTTATTACGAAAACGCTAAAATAACCTATTTGAAACTCATTCCTATTGGCTTATGGCAGGTTGGCATGTTGGAACTGATGTCAACTTGGTTGTGGATTACGCCTTCATGAAATTGTTGATGTTATAGGTGTTTCAGAGGTGATTGAAGGTTTTCACATGCTATACATGTACTTGACAATGTGTTGAAGATATTGGAAGTAGTTGTGGGAAGAGAGGACTTAAATTTACCTAGTAACAAAGACTGTCAAGGGCTTCAGATAGTCACACGGTGGCACTAAGGAAGTGGTGTAGGATTTCTACTCTATGCTCGTAGTAATTGATGTAGTTTCCCAGTTCAAAGGTTGCGACACTATTATAGGATTTAAAAGGAGAAATCCACAATCACAAACCAATGTTTGTCCAAGGTAGAGGTAAAGGTGGAGCAATTTTATTTGATCGTTAACTATGTTGAATTGGTCTCCAAATTTGCATGAATGTAATCATTGAAGTGGTTAAAGAACACATTGAATGAAGAAATGGTCCTCCATGTAATTGAAAATTTGGTCAACAAAGTAATGTGAAGGCATTAGCACCTTGGTGATGGAGTTAATTCATCAATCAAGTTGAATTGGTTTGAGTTAGTTAGTGTTTGATCCATTCACATTTAACTTGTTTGATTTGGTCATCTGGACTAATCAATTGAGTTAATGAGTGTGTGCATCTATTCTAGTTTTATGCGTGGGTGAATCATTTTAAATGGCATAGGCATAGATAAAAAAACGGTTGGATGGATTGCAGATGAACTTGCTATTTATGTGTTTGACAAAAAAAAATTAGGTGTGTGATCTAATGATTGCAGTGTGAATAGAGTATGTATGATATTGTAGTAAACTTTAAAGGTACATTGATTCAATACTGATATGATGCTACCTGTATATGGAGTGAATGATGTAGTGTTGTGCACTAGCATAATGATGAAGTTTGCATGCAGGTTGGATGTCATGTAGCCTTAGGACTGAATTGTAGTTGGAGCAAGATCATATGTATTATGAGTTGTGTAGCATACAGAGATATGGTGTGATTAGTGCGAATATATTCCAATTGTACGTCCTTTAGTTGAATTGTAGACATGTAGTATATCAATCTACAGACTTTAGAGATCTATAAGATGATTGTGGATACTTGTAGAGTGCATTAAAAAATGATGGATTATTTTGATTACTACATTTAAAGCAGATTTCTAAGTCTAGTGTACCTATTGTGTTTATTTTTTTATACATTGATAACATTGCTATTGTTTCAAAGGTTCCTAAAAGTTGTTTTATCATGCTAACATGAAATAACAGATCTTTGTTAATATTGGTAATCGTATTTTTCATATAAAAAACTCTTTAATCCACATAATGCATTGTTATGTCATCTATTTAGTATGGAATTGTTGAAATGTCCCAGAAATTTAGAAATTTCTTAGTTTTACTTGATTTTAATGACCAATGCACTTTTCTCTTTAAAATGCTTGTGGACATTATCAGATAGAGTGAAAATCCACATGGTCCATTTTGACATGGTCCAACTTAATTAAGAATCACATCAACATTGATTTCATCCTTTTGGTCACTCATGGTTCACCTAAAGTATAGATATTTTTATATGGCTCTAGAATATGAACCCCTTTTTATGCAAAAAACTTAGGAGCGACACTCATACTATAAGAAGAAATTCTTTATACTTGACTAGGAATCTTGGATCATAAGAGTGTTGTAGACCATTTGTTTTCAAAGGATAGCACTATTTTCATCCTTCTATTTTCTTCATCATTAATGGAATTTTGAGAGGGAGATATGAAAGAGAATTGAAGAGAGTTTGGACTAGAGAGAATGATAAGGAATTTAGAGACAATGCATCACATATATGTATATATTTGTTTCTCTAAATCATTTGTTCCTATAATGGAATCTCCTTTCTTTCTCCCCAAACATACTTTTCTTGATTTTATATTACCTTTCATGGATATATTTTCCATTAAATTGTGAATAAGATTATAAGGTTATTATCTTGTTTAATTGAATTAGAGATGACATTTTTTCCATTTTAGTGAGGGAAAGGATTTTTCTCATCTTGTGTGCAATATTTCTAGGAAGTATTAGCCTACCTTTCCAACTCAATCATTCTCAAAAGAATCTTCAACAAGAGCACATCATAGGAAAAATCATAGCGTGGTTTATCTCTTTCTTGCTTTTCTTAATAGAGTAAAAATTCAATTTTCTTGTTGGTTTTCATTAGTATATTTGTGTACTAATAGGGATAAAGTACTACTCATTGTACCAAAATTTTTAATAGTAGCATGTGACAAGTTACATGACTAGGATCTGGTATCATAGAGTTGTGTCAATAATGTCATATTTGTAGAAATTTCTCTATAAATAATCTAGCTCTGATACCATGTAGAAATTCTACAAATTCTCTACAAATCTATCTCTAAGATCATGTAGAAAATTTAACTGCAAATTAACTTGATAATGCAATATACCAAATCAAAATACTATAATATACTTCTACCATCAATTTGTAGAACCTTAAAGATTGAGCAAGAATCGAGCTGAACACATATAACTAGAAGAATAAGAATCAATGCACATGAAACGTAGAAAATACTCAAGGGAAAGCCTCAGCTAAAAACCCCACTATTTGTATTATCGTACAAGGTGGAAATATCTTAGAATTACACAAAGCTTTATGCTACA
>Ga0139314_100326_pt1 | contig 12164 bp, 10 predicted proteins | sample In2P11_FD_99376 | JGI IMG/M metagenome (GOLD analysis project Ga0139314, IMG submission 99376)
CTACGTTTCAATTTACTTATTGGGCTCTCAAATAAGTAACTAAAAGGCGTTGGTCGAGAGTTCGGCAACTAATGGCTCACCCTTTCTTTCATGCTTAGGAAAGAGCTTAGTTCTTTTGAATGAAAGAAAGAAAGAGCCAGGAGTCCTAGCCGATCATTGACAGAAGGTCATTGACATAAAGACATTACCAGAATAAGAGTAGCACCTCTAGCGAATCACCTTTAGCCTCACCTAAACCAGGGAAGGGAGGGAATAACCAGAAGCCGGATAAGCCCTAGCCTCCTACCACATGATGCCTACGATATATTTACTTACGTTGATTCACACAATAAGAAGAGGAGCCATAGGCCAATCAATAATGTTAAGGAGCTGAGGACAATTGATGATGGATTTTGAAGAAAGAGCTGGATGATGGATAAGGATTCTGCCTGCCCATCAGGAGTTGCCGGGATATGAAGAAGGAAAGGTGCGGGATGGGGACAGCCTTGATTGATTTGATCGATGCTCAGTTGAGAGGAGCCACAGGTAGGGATGTCGCTGGATAGATTGATTTCGGGCTGCGAGAAACAAACAAGTGATGCACTTGGGAATGGGTGCGCCAAATGAAAACCCATACGGGTACGCTCTTATACCGAACTATTGTTGATATTGGGATTGCTAGATTTGATTCATTGAGCAATAATGAATGAATGGCTTCTTAGAGGAGGGCCCATTGGACAGTTTTACGGGTGGCCTGGGTGCATTTACTGCAGAGGTCTTCCGGGATTGGCATTTAGTGATTGATTTATCGAGACTGAATTCTTCTGATAGGGGTGCACAACAGAACAGGACAGTCTTCTTAGATAGGCACGGACAGACGAATGAAGACTAACCAGGAGAGGATAAGATTGAGCCAACCAGCACATCGAATCAACACGGGGATGATACGCTACGCCACGGGGCGGAATCATCGACAGACACTGCGAATAAAACCTACCTGCTGATCGATACAACTTGCTGCTTGCCGAAGGGAAGTCTCTTGCCTTTCTCATCTTGCTATCCTTGGAGATGATGAATTTGCCAACGTTTGCTTGCTTTCTCACTGCCCCTATGTCCCCACCAGATGAGAGATGGCCCCCCAAGTTTCCAACATACACGATCTAAATAAGATAAGTCCGCACCGCCAGACCAGAGGAGAGTCAAGTCCTCTCCCTTATGGTCGAGCCTGCTTGCGCATCCTTACCGCCACCAGATGAGGAGAGATGTCCCCCAAGTTCTCCAACTGATTAGATAGAGCCAAGTTTCCAACAGACCGCGTCGAAACAGCCCCGGCACGGCACACGGCAGGGATGGCACACGGCACTATGATCGACACTTTGAATCACAAAACTACCCGCCTGCTGATCGAAAGGGAAGTCCGCACTGCCAGACCAGAGAGAGGAGAAGTCCCCTTTCGATACACCTTACCCGAGTGAGGAGAAGTCCCCCTTAACAACATGCCCGATAGAGGAGGTTTCCCCCATACCCCGGGAAGGCACTATGTGCAGTGAATGAAGGCTATGCGCATGCGACCATAGCTATGTTAGCGATACCTTCACAACAAGAGCGATTTACTACTGCTTGTTATATGCAATTCACCTTTTGAGGGTCATACGCCTGAGCCATACAAGATGCACATAAGTAACTGACATAGCCATACAGCCAGACACAGCCAGTCATAGCCTTACAGAGCCAGTGCAGCCATACATAAGCACCAGACATAGCTGCCAGACATAGCCAGTCATAGCCAGTCATAGCGGACATACAGAAAGCAACTGACATAGCGGCCTTACATAAGCAACAGTCATAGCCTTACAGTAATACAGAAACAGTCATAGCCGTAGAGCTTATTGATCGACACATTGACCGCCAGACGAAATAGATTGAGTTCCACGGATTAATAACTGAATCTTCTTTCTCGCTGCTCCATTCCATCCCCCTGTTGTTCTTGGTTGTCGGCCTGGTCTCTCGTCCTTTCTACTAGCTTGCTTGAGGGGCGTTGTTTCTCATTATTCTGGCTTGTGGTTATCGCTGTTGTGGCCGTCGTGGCCGTCGCTGTCGTCGTAGGGTGCTGCTGGCCTTGGACTTGCTCCTGCTCTTGGGTTTCGATCTCGATATCTGGATCTGAACCTGGATCATCCGGAGCTGGATCACGCTCACGGTCATGAGGAACTAGACCAATAACATATATATGTAGATATGTTTTTGCTGGTGGTTCCACTTCAATTACTTTAAGGGATGCTGGAAAAGGCCGTTGGAACTATATCTTCTAAAGCTGCTACTGGGACAGGAAGATATGCTAGGTTTGAAATGCCGGTGGTGGTGAAACGGTAGCTTCTGGATATTGTGCTGGATAAGCTGCTGTTCTAGGTGCCTTTGCCCATCCTATTGCTTACTATGCTACTCCCGCTACTGAGCCAACTGCTGCTTCAACTGCTGCATCAACGACAGAATCACCGGATGCTGGTGGTGGATAAGTTGGAAGGTATGCGGGCTATGGGTATGTTTATAGGTATACTAATGCTAGGTATGAGTATGGACCAACCTGCTTCGACTGCATCACCAAAGGCAGGTTTAGGTTATCCAATACCAAGAAATGATTGCTTAGTCGCCACTTTCATGCTTGCCTACTACCACCTCGCCCAGATACCCCTAACCGCCAACAGCAGAAGTCATTTACCGGGATCCTATTGCGGTAGTGCCCAGTAGTCATCAGTCAGTAAGAAGAAAATCCACTTAAGTGTTCCGATGAGAATGATTGATTCCTCGGCCCCGCAAAGCAAATTGATTAATCGGCGAATTAGGCGGTTTGGTGAATTCAGTTCCAAGCGACCTATTTGCCTGCTCCGATCCAGGTAGCCCAGCCCGAGTAGCCAAGCCAAGCCGAGTATCCCAGCCCAGCAGCCCATGATCCCATGATCCCAGCCCAGCTATGATTGGCAAAGAATCCTGGGATTGACAACAGGCATTGACTAGCGGCATCTACACCTGTATCGACTACCAGCATTGAGTACCGGCATCGACTCTTGGCATACATCAACTAGCGGCAAAGAATCCTGGATCAGTGCATCGAACCTGTATCGAGTAGCGGATCGACTCTTGGCATCGACTCCTGTATGATAACTGGGCACGTGGGATTGAAAACTGGTCACTTTCAACCTCCTGGTCACGGAGTATAGGTCACGGAGAACTGGGCACGGAGAGTATGGTTTATGTACTACGGGGCATGGAGAACTCAACATGGCACGAAGACACCTCCTGTTCACGTCTAACTGAGCATGTGGTATGGACAACAGTTCACGTCGAATAGTTTACTTATTCTAGGTCGTATAGCACGGACCTTCTATCACTGACTGGCATCGACTCTTGTCTCGACTATTGGTTAGCCCTATGGAATGACCCTATGGCGACCACTGGTTATCAGCTAACCCTATGGAATGACCTTGGCAATGACTACCAGCTATCATCGGCAATGACTAATCCTGGCAATGAGTGGAAATTGTGAACATTGGGCATCATATTTCCTCAGGTCTGTTGAGAACGGACATTTCCTTCCTCTCTTGGGTACGAAGTAACGATGGGGACCTACCTTATTTCGGGTATGCAATGAAGGTGACTCGGGTATGCAATATGGGGGGCTGATTCTCTCGGAAATAACCTTTCGGAAATGACCTTCCGACAATGACTAGCTATTGGCTGACCTTCTTACAATGACCTTATGGCAATGATAACTATCGACGGCTGACCAGCTGGCAAGGACAAGTGAAGCGTAGATATGTGAGTATCGGCCATATGAAGGCAAGGATCCGCTAAACGTTGTATATTTTGGTAGTAGTGCTTAGAGTAAGGTTGTCTATGCAATAACAACCACTAGTATGTAGGCGTTTTCTTTTTTCTGCACCTACCTGGATCTATTGAATCACCACCTGGAAATCCTAGGTATTAGTTCCGTGCCTCCTTAGTCCTCAATGAGCAAGACACTTTACTTACAATGGACAAGTCTCACGTAGATATGCTACGGCTTTATGGTATGGCAATATCCTCAATGTGACTGGATAAGATGATACACTATACTGGCTATTGGTGGCTTACCGGCTTGCAATGACCTCCCAGCAATGAGCTATGCGGGGCTTTGCTGGTGCCGTAGCTTGCTTTCCCTCCCCTGTTGGTTGGATGTGACGATGCTCTTGGCCGGTGGTAAAGGCTGTGAATCGTTGGTCGGTGGAACCACCTCTACCTCTACCGTAGAATGTGTGCTATCAAATAAATAACTCACTATCAATCCCTGCCACCTCATTCAACCCCGTTCACTAGAGCCCGCCGGGATGCGAGTAAAGAAAGCCATAGAGGCATATAAAGAATAGCGTGGATAAAACAGTATCTAAAGTACAGTAACGCGTTAGCTTTATAAGTTATACTGTAGTCATGCCCTAAGCCCTAGTCCAATCAACAAGTACTACGGGATTCATTCTACACACTTTGCTTCGTCGCTACGCTTCAACCTGGGAGACAAGCTTCGCTTTGCTACGCTTCCACCATCAAGCTAGGCAATATTTCATATGCAATAAGGGAACTAAGTAACTTATTGGGTGAGGGGCTTTCATTTCGGTCACTTTCATTCAATGTCAACAGACAGGTCGGGGGGATCCATAGGTCAGGTAGGCACCCACTCCAGATTCTTCACCTTAGCTGCCATTATTCCAAAGTTATTTGCCATTGTCGAGTAGTGGCTTCTCTGTTCTTGCACGAAGGATTTCATTGTCAATTATGTTTCCTGTGCATAACCACCAGCAGCATAATAAGATATGGAAATAGGAGCATAGCCCGCCCGGACCAACAAGCGAAGGCAGAGTGAGTAAGGAACAAAGAAAGCCTTTTCCGTTCTTCCATTACTTCACTGCCTTAACAACCAGGTACTGTGGTGGGTTTAAGACCTTACCATGAAGAAGCTATTACCATAAGCAGACGATGGGGTGGGTTTATGCCCAGGATTGATAGAGCTTACCTTCTGAAGAAGAAATCATGCTTCCTTGCACTAGGAAGCGCAAGCCCCTCCGGGACCTTCTTACCGCCTTCTCTACAATGCCTACTGTACTTATGTGCGGGGGACCCCGTCAACCTCCCCCCACAGCTTGCTTACTTTACACAGTGTTACGGGGGGGGAAACAAACAACCTTAACACGACCGGAACGGATACTGGCCCGTACCTCAGGATAGTGATAGAGAGATATGATAAGTGCATGACCCGAAGAGAAACTCTTGTCATTGTAGGGTGTTTTCGGTCGACCGAAAAACGTCCCCTCTCCCATATGCAATCAAAGAGAGGGGGAGAAGGATGATAGAGAGATAATGTGAACAAGGAAAAGACAGCTACGTAGAGAAAATCACGCCAAAAACTATACCATTTGGGTAACTAGAGAAAGATATAATGAAGAAAGCATAATTACATATATAAATAATGACCATCAGTGTAGACCGATTCACTTACTCGATCTTCTCTTCCCTTCTCTGGGGTGAGGTATAACCTTTCGCTCAAATCAAGGTACTGCCTGGGATCTTCATAGCTATCAGGGTAAAGTGTTCGCAGTGATCAAGACCTGCCTAATAAGGTATTAAGGGATCATTGGTAATAGTATAGCCTAGTAATAAAAGGATAATAACGAACGATAGCGAGGTAGAGTAATTGGTCGACTCGTCAGGCCCATGGCCTGAAGACTGCAGGTTCGAACCCAGCCCCCGCCTCCCAAAACGATATCTAGCACAGGGTCGTAAAGTAAGGCCCTTTCTTCCCAGTCCCGATTCACCCTCTTTTCCTTAATAATGTCGACTAGCTATACCTGCCAATAGAGATACTTGCTCTACCCACCATGATAATAACGTTCCTAAGCTCCTATGGTTTCAAACTTCCCACCAATATCACTGAGCTCACCGAACCAATGGAGATAAGGAAGGGTTGCTTCCCGAAACAATCTCAATGAATGAGTGTACCCCAGCTGATGATAGAAAAGATAGAGAAGTAACGATAGTTAGAGAAAAGAGATGCTGTTTCAAACTGATAACTGATAACCGATAGAGATGTTGAGATGCGTACCTGAGCTTCGTGAGTAATATTTCGATTCATCCGCTTTCTGCCACCTTCCTCTAGTTGTCCGATAGCTATCATTTTCCAGTTGGCAATAGAAAGGTGCGAAGCCGCTTGTCCCTCCGGGGGCAAGGACCGGTAGGGGCTCGACTGATAAGGACCCTTTAGGGGGCTCGACTGATAAGGACCCTTTAGGGGGCTCGACCATAAGGACCTTTAGGTGCTCGACTGTTAAGGCCGCCATCGAGAGGAGAGGAGAGGACCGGTAGGGGCTCACCATTCCGATGGTGAGGACCCGGTAGGGGGCTCGACTAAAGGGAGAGGATTTATCACCGAGCCCTGTTAATGCCGCAACCAGTGAGTAATAAGCTCGTGGGGATTACCAACCTCTGCTATACTTTCTCTCTTCTCTACCACCTGGCTTTAGTTGTTATACTCCACCACTTCCAGCTTTTCCTGCTCGTAGGTATGATGCCCCAACTGCTAGAATTGAGTGCCTGGGGAATGAGATGAGTGATAGGGGTCCTTTCCGAGCCAGGGGCGAGGCTGTTCGACGGTTAGAAAGAGATATTGGTTTAGAATGATATATGCTTAGAAAGGCTTACTTGGGTGGGAGTAGGAAAGGAATGAGAAATGATTGAAATGAAAGGTATCGATATGCGACCATTTACCCTTACGCACCTGGAAAAAGCTACTCCTATGGTTCTCTCACCCGGTACTGAGCCTTCTTGCCTAGGAGTTGCTTTCTGACACTTTGCCGTTCCGGCTAAAAGCTTTACCCTGTCCTCAAAAAGAATGCTACGAATAAAGGCTCTTGGATTGGAAATGTCTACCTTGCTTTCCGAGTGACATGTTCCAACCCAACTGAGCTTAGAATGCCTGTGTTCGGTAACTCTCTTATCTATATCTATTTATTTGTTAACCCGCTATAGCTACTGTTACTGAGAAGGTGCCTGCTCCTACCGATACTGTTCATGATATGACTGAACCAATTGAGATTAGAATGCTTATTAGATTCCTCCGTTAGTAGCTTTAACCATGATTTCTATTTTACCTCGTCCTGCCCCAACTGCTAAACCGATTGATGACATTTATTCATGTATAGTAATGGATGATGGATAAAAGCTAGGGATCATTGGGTAACCCGTACGAGTCGATAGGGGTACCTTCTGAATGGCTGGTGGCGGTACCTCCAATTTTGATTCTTCTGTTTTAACCATAAGCTTTTCATCTTTCCAGTTCAGTCACTTTTGAACCGGAACTAAATACCATTTCCGCTATGTCTGCTACAACTCGATAATTAGGCTATCCTACCACGTAATATAAGGATGCTCCCAGGTAGATCCGAGGGAAATGGCTGAGGAGTAATGAATGAGTACTTAAGTGGTTCACCGGCACTAAGAAATGCATGCTGGTACGATTGAGTAAGTTCCGCCTATTCTCGTGCTTTTGGTTTTGCCCAATCTTAATAACCACACTGAATTCAACCTCAGGCACCGCGTGTTTCTAAGCTTATACCGCAGGATTCATATTGTATACCACTTTTCACTTGAACTAAGATATTCAGAGCTTATTCCATAGAAAGTCATAATCCCGTATACGTCATCATAATGAACTCGAGGCGTATCAGAGTACATGGCATAGTACTCCAGCTACCAATTAAGCTATGTAACCTGTTTCTTGTTTTATCGTGGCATAAACTGAACCTGGGGCTATATTCATTCATGAACTGGATTATCCTGGAACAATTACAGAGAGATTTGATTGCCCGGGATCGCGCCCGGATACAATGGACCGCATTTTAGCACCTAGAAAAAACCTACCTAACCGCTTCACCCTACTTGCTTACCAATCATCCCTACAAACCGTGGAGTAGTTAGATTAAGCCCAACCCTCAGGAAAATAGGGTAGTTGCACACAGGAGGGATGGAAGGTGGGAGCGGACAGATCGACGGAACGGAATGCATTACTTAAGATTAACTTACCGCCAGACACTTACCGACAAAACCTTACTACTTACCACCTGAATGGAACACTCTTACCTAGTTATTGAATTGAATTCTTGAACTTAGCTTTAGAACCTCTTTACACCCTACCTGGATATTTGAATGGCCATGGAAACACGCAGAAGAGAGGGCTTTTTCACACGCTTTCAGGAAAAGTGAACACCCTACCTGGATCACACTGATATGGAAATGGAAGCGAAGGGGCATGGGACTTTGCTTTACACACACTTTCCAACCTACCTGGACAATTTCATTGGAATGGGCGCTGAAGAGAGAGAGGGCTTTCTCGCTATCAGAAGAAGACGGAGAAGGGAATCGCACAACCCTCACATCTTAACACACGAAACACTTAGGAGATATAGACCCTGGAACACCAATTACCTGGATATTATCCTCACACACTTTGATAGAGGTTTGGGAGTTCTTCCACTTATGACCAACTAGGGAGCACCGGGCCAAGCCCACAGACACATTACTTACTTAATTATACCACAGAGACCGAACCACCCGCTCAACCCAACACGAAGGAACCTCTGCCGAACTACCTCGTACCTACCTCACACGCCTCAGCTTTCCCATCGTTGCTAGAGGGGGCTTATTCCATCAAGACATCCAGACAGACCGGAATGGATTGCTCCATCTAATCTTGAGACTCTTGCGAGCTTGCTGGTTACTTGCGTATTGCTGGGTGGGGGAGGAAGGACATGGAAGGCTTTGCTGGCTTTGTATCGCCGGCTGGTGCTTAAGCGCTTTTGACGATTGCCCACCGAGAGAATACGATTACTTCACTTTGAAGGGCATCTTGAGGTCCACGCGTACACATTACTTACGAGATTATCACACATAGCCCGCCGAACTTGCTTACATAGCGAACCGGGTTGCTTACACATCTTTCCTACCTGGAGATTAAGATGCCAATGGAATCACCTGGAATCGAACTTACTGCATTACCAACACCTAGCTTATTGAACGATTCCACTTTGCTTTTACACTTATGATAACTCCATCCCTCGCATTTCCTAGGGTGAAGGCATAAAGAAATGTCAAGAGTAAGGTGATCCGTCGGTCCTGAGAAGAATAGGTAATAGGCAATACCCATAAGGTAAAACGTGGTACCTCTAATTCTTCATAAAGCAAGGTAGTGAAAAGAAAAAAGATCCTGGTGTAGTACCCCCACCCCGATTCAAGGCTGAATAAAGAGATTCTAAGTAAGGTTGGGTGTGCCTATAGGTGGGTGGGTAAAGAAGGGCGGTTAGCAGGTTATAAAAGGTAAAGGCTCTTATCTGAGGTCTCTTCTATTCCTAGGACTGAGTCTTTTAGAATTCCTAACTATGATCTGGCCGGGCAACGCTCGGTCAAATCATTCTATTGGTACCCGGGAGCCGGGGAGATGTATTAAGTAAGTGTGTTGTAAGCTGGTGAATGCTTGCTTTGCTGTATGAAGCCCGTACGTACACCGCACCGAAAAGCCATGCCGATTCATCTCGTCTGTCTGTGCTGTGAATTTAGAAAACTTACTGAAATGTGATTTGATTTAGATTAAACCGTGTATGGAAGGGTTTGTAGGCATTCTATCCACAGGGGTCTGGAACTCGCATTTGTCTTTAGGCAAGTCGATTTGTGAGAGCATATCAGGCTTCGCGCCTCCATCCAATCCGGTGCTTCAAAGATAAGGGATCATTCCCGACTCCCTAAGTGCATTCATTCATCAAGTAAAGATCGTGCTCTAAGCGCCTCATTAATCCAAGCGGTATAAGGAGTTAGGAAACACAAAAGCTAAGAGGTCTAAGGGTAAAGGTTATTGTATCATGCCATCCAATCCTGGTTCTCTAGTTGAGATTCCTAAAGGCAAGTGTGATAAACAAAGCATATTCTGGCTGGGCATAATATACTATCAATGTCTGAAACTCGTCCCCATCATCTAATGAGGTTGCTCTGATCAAGTCATCCAGCAGTACGATATCAGGTAAAGGCCCTATCCTCTCGACTGACCATCCGTCCCATCCCATCCTGTCCGGAGGAAGTTTATAGCAGTAGCTCCAAAGCGCTCTTCATTCAGTAAGTGTTCTAGGGCATATATATATATATTAAGGTGGACAGGCAGGTAAGGACCGGCAGGGGCTCGACTGCTAAGGACCCTTTAGGGGGCTCGACTGATAAGGATGCGTAAGCAGGCTCGACTGTTAAGGCCGCCATCACCCTTTAGGGGGCTCGACCATAAGCCCCCCCACCCAATAAGTAAATTGAAGAGGAGAGGAAAACATCAGTAAGTGATAAGGGAAGGGGGAAAGCTTTTTTGAAGTCTTGAAGGGAAAGCGGACTGAATGGGGAATGCGGATTGAAAGCGGATTGAACGGCCATCAGCATCAGATTTGTCTTTTTTTCTATGTGGTGACAACCTCACTCGAACTCCTTCCTCCACTTCCGTCGCCACCGGGCCGCCGCTCGCTCCTTGTCCGGCCAGCATGTAATAGACTCAAATCAGTATCCCATTCCGTGTGTTCCGCTATCATAGATGTAGAGATGTCGAGAGTATTGTGCACCCCTATCAGAAGGCAGTATGGGTAAAACAAGAAATCCAATCATTCCATCAGTAAATCTAGCAATCCCTATCTCAAATAAATGAGGTAGAACAGTATAATCATATATAAGCAGCTACGTGTAAGTAGACTTGGAAAATGGCATCTGGCAAAAGTATCCAAGTAGAAAGGCTAAGTCAGAAGGTTCAAGGTCTGGCCTGTGCCGAGGCCGGGTAGGCCATATCTCAATCAATATCAAAAGAAAGAGACTATGGTTAAGGGATCTGTCGGACTAGTTGTACTTGGTGAGGTTGTTGGTGAGAGGCTAAGGGTGAGACTGACTAGAGGTTGGATGCCTAAAGGTAAGGCTAAGGCTTCTGTTTACAGGTGAGCGTATTCAGTTGGACTTGGCGAAAGGCAAAGGTAAAAGGCAGAAGGTTACAGGCTAAAGAGTCCCTCGGTGAAAGGCGGCATCTGCTGAGAGGCTCCCAGCTATGACTACTGCATCGACTCTTGGATCGAGTACCGGCATCTAAACCAGGCATCAACTCTTGTATCGAAACCTGACATAGAAACCTGACATTGAGTGGATCAACACTTGGATTGGCACCTCCTGGCATCGACTATTGGCTATGCTCGACTATCATTATGTTGGGCCTTTTTCATTAGGCTTTTGGGGCTTGTGATGAAGGCTGAAGATATAAAAGGTTCAAGGCTGTATAAACCATACCCCTTCAGATCGTTTATCTATTATAACCAAGTTGCCAAGCATTACTACCAACCAGCGTGCGCAGTCCCTGCTGCCTTCCTTCAGAACCCAATCCCCCCTACATTACGCGCTTTCTGAAACCAATAGAAGCGATGGCGGCCTTTTAGTTCTTCAAGTTCCTCTCCTCTCCTCTCCTCTCCTTTACCCACCCACCTATAGGCACACCCAACCTTTACTTATTGGGTGGGGGGGCTTATGGTCGAGCCCCCTAAAGGGTGATGGCGGCCTTAACAGTCGAGCCTGCTTACGCATCCTTATCAGTCGAGCCCCCTAAAGGGTGATGGCGGCCTTAACAGTCGAGCCTGCTTACGCATCCTTATTAGTCGAGCGTGCTACGCACCCTGACGGACCTAATCAGATCAGTGACAATCTTTAATAAGTAAATTGAAAAGCCTTCTTGCCTTTAACATATTGAGTTCGGGAGTCATAGCTCGTTTCAGCTCCATATACAGATTAACCAGTCACAAGAGAGGAAGCAACGGGAGCAAGCACCCCCAGCAGATGCATTTGATCAAGTGAAAGCATCAAACACAAAGGCATAGGCGGAGGCAGAGGTAGCGGATTCTCCAGTGGCGGAGTAAGTTCTATTCGGAGATCCCCTAGTTCCATAGCCCGCATCCCTTCCATATTTAGAACCAGTTATTGAATGAAGAGCGCTTTGGAGCTACTGCTATAAACTTCCTCCGGACAGGATGGGATGGGACGGATGGTCAGTCGAGAGGATAGGGCCTTTACCTGATATCGTACTGCTGGATGACTTGATCAGAGCA
>Ga0139314_100328_pt1 | contig 12159 bp, 12 predicted proteins | sample In2P11_FD_99376 | JGI IMG/M metagenome (GOLD analysis project Ga0139314, IMG submission 99376)
TTGAGTCACCGCACTACAGCTGACACAGGCCATCATTTGTCTGCCCCTGACAAACAAGATTCGCATGATAATTGCTGCTGGTTCGATGCTATACTCTTTGTCATTCCACAAGGCTAAGGGATACGTCTTTCTAGCCAAAAGTGAAGGTTGCAATCCTGTCTTGGCACAAACTGTTTCATATGCTAGCACTACTGCATGCTGCCGAATGGGGCATTTTATGCTAAATATTACAACATCTGGAATGGAGATTGATGAGTGTTTGCTTATGTATATACGAATTATAACAAACCAAGGTGACCAGCGAAACAAAGACAACATCGAACGAATGAAACACTAGTACAAAGTGTCGTGCAGCAATGGTACACTAGCTCAGTGAGCCAACTTTCTGTTGGAGTTGATGATAATTGTTTGCGTTTCAGGCTCCCTGCACATTCGTTAGCCTACAATCTGATGACAGGAACCTACCGGCTTCTATAAGAAGCGCTCTGGGGTCTTTGGTCAAGATATGAATAGAAATCTTGATGATCAACACGCTTTCGCTCTTGATGATGGCGAGAGTGAGGTTCGTCGTCGCGACGAGAACTTTCGCGATCATGCTGTTCACGCCGACTCCTAGTGCTTGGATTACGGCTTTCTTTTTTAGTCGATTCCTGTCTGTGCAGGCTTTGCAGGCTTTGCAGACGATGATGAGCTGCTACATCCACAGTTCTTGTACGTGTAAGTCCTTGGTGAGGTTTCCCTGGGGTTCCGAAGATTGCAAGATCTCGTTTTTCGAGCGCTGCCTGCTGCTGGCGCTCGCGGTCTTCTCGACGTGCAGCTCGTGCTCGCTCGTGTGCTGCGCGGCGGCGGGCTTCCTCCCGTGTCACTGGAGGGCATTCCAGTATGTGTTCTGGTTCGAGACGGAAAAGACTGCGTTGCTTGGAATATGGCGGCGCTCGATCGCCTCGGCTACTACGACTGTAGTGACGACGAATTACTTCGTCAGAAGTCAGTGGGCCTGAAGACATCGTAAAGTATCTGTGTATTTGGTTCTTGTGGTTTTCTAAATACTTGATTTCTCGATCCAGTCGAGATAGGATTCTCAAGTTTCAGGTCTTGTTGGTAGATCGCTTATACAGAAGGTAGCACTCAAAGGGTCATGGGGGCCCTTATATACGCAATCAATCCTCCTTATTCATGCCCAAACGAGGTACGAACACGCGTGATATCTGCTGTTCGTAGGACCATTCCTCTTGTCAACGATATCACTGAAAGGTGACAAGCACTTCCTTGGTGACAACCAATGTCGTAGTGACAATGGAAAGCTAGTGTTCCACACAATGGGCATTGTGAAGTGACAACACGATCTTCCTGTACTGACAAGAAGTGCGAAAGACTTCATTGTCTGCTTCTATGCTTTCACACAAAGAGTCACGTCCGATATCATCCAAGATGGATGCGGCGGTCGAAGTAGAGCTTGCCATATTCTAGGTAAATCTGCTTCAGATTCCATCTCATCAGCAATACCGATAGTGTCAGAGAGACTGGTTGAGAGTATGAAGACCTACCGCTGCAGTTTGCTAACTCGATATGCCCCGATTGCCATGGTCGTCCGTCGTAATGAATGCTGCCTGCCAGGGGACTCTTGATCAATCAGATTGAAAACTATTTCTGTCACGTAGAACGCTGCATAGACTGTAATCTTTGGTTGTAGCCAGAACAGAAAGCTCTTACACTATCGCAAGACCCTTTGCCTGGCTCAACTGCTGCTTGAAGGCTAGACCTAATTCAAGGAATTCCATAGCCTATGATGCAAGCTTCGGATTTCAAAGCGCGTCCCGAAACGAACAGGTTGCCATCCAGAACAATTGATATATCTGAATCAGAGAAGAAGCACTGCAATCACCCAAAACCAATTGAGCACAAGACTAAAGTCGAAAGTGCAGGTGAAAAGGATCGAGAACCCACCCACCGCACTGATCGGGGTGCCGAATCTCAGAGCAAGCAAGGCGTGTTTGATGACCCACCAACGCACAGTGGATGGCACTTAATTGACATGATGGAAAAGATTGATGAAGTTGAAGAACATGGAGACGGATCACCCGCTATAAAGCAATAGGGCGCTATCGAGACCGTATCGAGATGGCGAAATCCACGACACACAACAACACATCCTCAGCAGCAGACGGGAGGCCGAGGGGAATGACAAAGAGTATAGCATCGAACCAGCAGCAATTATCATGCGAATCTTGTTTGTCAGGGGCAGACAAATGATGGCCTGTGTCAGCTGTAGTGCGGTGACTCAAAAACCGACTCACCGATTCAGGGGAGTCTCACGTACCATATCAGCAGGAGTTGATTGTGTTGAGTGCTAAATGTGTTTGGTGAACATGAGGCAAAACCGACGACTAGTCCCGTTCTTCAGCACTGCCACTTTTGAGCTGACACGATCTTGTCAACAGAAACAACACCGCGTTCGTCGACAGTCGTGTGCAATGGCTGAGGACATCCCATCTTTTGGATGACTGAAAAGGTGAGGAGGAATACAAGCTCTGGCACACGTTAGAAAAGATGATATTTAAGCAGTGAAAATACAGGAGACTACTCCTTCCAAAGACGCAATATGGTCGGTTTATCTTCGGTTGACCCATTGAGTACTACTGCGTCACGACATCAATAGTAACATGTTGCATACACTGCTCTCCTCAATGCTGCGTACCCTTCAAGCAAGAACGAGTTTGTGCAGGCAGGCCTCTCGTTACCTTACCACGCGAGCTCGCTTGTCCAAAATCATGTCTAACCCCTCAAAAGCTCGTGTGACGGCAACACATGATCTGCCTGCTTCTGAAGCTAAATGGATTAACCTCCAAAGACTTGACTATATCGATGCCAAAGGTAGAGAACGCACCTGGGAAGTTGCATCTCGTAAGACTCGTGGTAAAGCTGGCATCGACGCTGTTGCAATGGGAAACATAATCTATCACCCTTCCAGACCTCCTTCCACAATTCTGGTCTTGCAATTTCGTCCTCCTCTTAACGCGACAACTGTTGAATGGCCTGCTGGCTTGATTGATGCGGACGAGACACCAGAACAGGCTGCAGTACGAGAGTTGAAGGAGGAGACAGGGTACGAAGGAAAGGTAATTAGCATGAGCCCAATTGTGGCAGCCGATCCAGGCATGACGAGTGCGAACATGACATTGGCGATGGTGGAGATACACATGAAAGAGGGAGATCCCGAGCCGGAGCAGCATCTGGATGAGGGGGAGAATATACAAAGGGTTACCGTGCCATTGGATGAATTGTATGATAGATTGGTGGAGTTTGGAGAACGGGACGGCTTTGTCGTTGCGGCAAAGTTATATCATTGGGCCGCTGGGGCGAGGTTTGCGAAAGACCATCCAGACCTATTCAAGACAAAACTATAGGTCGTTGTCATACAAACGTTGCCTCGTCGAGTAGGCAGGAACAGCATGGTCAATCTGGACAGCTCTATCCGATAGCGATGCACCACGAATGCCTACCACTCGTATATGTTACGGGCATGAACGGAAGAACGTTCGGAAGCCTCTGCGTCCTCGGTGAAAGCGTTGACTCGGATGGGTAGGTCGTCGATGTTCAATCAAAGCATTTTCTCATCTTCCACTTACACACCCGACGAATAGACCCAAGGCTTAGGCACTGTTCCTTCACAACGAGGTCACCTGGCTTATTAGTTCTGCTCCAAGTGCAATTCACAATTGATCCTGCTCCTCAAGATCTTGGAAGCTTGCCACTTCTAGTCGTTCAAAACTTCACGTATACACACTGCGCCCACTGGCCAACAGTCGGTGGCCACCTCATATTATTCGCGCTGCGACCACGCCAATACTATGTCTCTTCGCAAAGTTGTCAACAGTGACCATGGCAGTTCACAAAAGGAAGAACACTCGCAGTGAGTCTTACCTTCTCAAAGCCAAGGCCACCACTGACCAGTAGCTAGCTACACCTCATCCAAAGTCGTCACGATCTTCGTGGGTCCCAAGCAAAAGGCATACTATGTACATCATGACCTTCTTCGTCAAAAATCTTCATATTTCCGACATATCCTTCCTAAGATCTATTGGCCTGAAGAGGATCCCAAGGCAGTCGAGATCATGAGCGAATGGATGTACCGAGGCTCTCTGGACAGACAGGTGCTCGAATGGAAGGACTCAAGACGTATGCTCCCCCGGGTATTTCAACTCGCTCACTGGAAAAGGCTTCCCGGTCTGCACAACATTATGATTGACATCTGGCGAGAGGATCTCGATCAAGCTGGCGAGTATCCACACCCAGACACTTTGGGTGATATTTACAGAAGGGGCCTCAGTGGAACACCAGTACACGCTTTCATTCTCAAAAAGATAGTCTATTGTATGATGACGGACAAGAAACATTGGCAAGCAGGCTCACAAGAGTTTGAGGACCTATATACAACATGTAGTGAAGAAGACTCCTTTACCAAGGATCTGCTTAGGGAGATCATGGCATACCAGAACGAACCTTATCCAGATCCAGCCAGTGGTCGGGGCTGCCACTTTCACGTTCATACCGACGGAAGTCCATGCAAAACATGAAACATCAAACGACTAGCTCTTCTGATCGCTACGCTCTTCTAGAGAGTAAGAAAGCTCACTGAGCTCTTGCGGTGTGCTGTGAAGTTTGGGGAGTCAAAATTGGAAAGAAGCTACGAAAAAGTGACGACCGAAGTGAGAGAATCGCGTTACTATGTAAATGCTGATACTACTTCAATGGCAGCTAAGATCAGCTGCTCGATGAGCGCAGACCAAATGAATATGCATTGAAATTATCACAAGTCTACTGAAGAGGCTGGTTCAATACTATCAAGTTTGTTACCACCAAATCACTTTTAGCTCGTTCGTACACTGCTCTAGATCAATCGAACGTTTTCGACACGAAGAAAACATGTCCATATTCCCTGATCAACCTGATGACTCTTCTCAACTTTGATATCAACTGCGCTTCCATCAACTGGACCCTGTCAACCACGCCCAAAGTCCTTGAAACATCAAGTCAAACTCAACCCAACCATTCAACCACATCGACAATTCTCCCAATCCCTCCTGCCTCAGATGTACCTCATCCATAGCACATTGCCTACGTTGACACTATCAAAACCAATCCCTATTCTCGGTATTCTTGACTAACCGATCTTGATTCATCTCGATGTCTCAATTGACATCACAGATAGCTGTACCTTACAATAACATCTAGAGCTCATTATTCGTCAGTCCTAAACCAGCCAACTCGCAACACGACACCAGATACATCTAGCACAACGGCTAACAAGTAGTGTTCAAGGAAGGAAGGAACGATTGATGAATTGTAGTCGGTTATCCCCCTCCATATATTCATACGCCTGTTCTACATACACTTCCATTTCCCGATCCGACTCTCTCTTGCTAGTCCGTTGATCATGCACCAAACTATGGTATAGTATCGAAGAGATTGGCTTAGTCTACCTCTTTTGGTGATGCGTTGCACCATAGTGATGTTAGTTAGGTATGGGATATGTTTGTCCGTCGTCAAATGTTCTGTTCGGAAATGCATGATTCTTGCTGAACTGAGGAAGAATTGTTGTGTGAGTGTGGATAACGGGGGATTCTGTTGTTAGGATGGCGTATGTATAACGGAGTTTCGGGTGACTGACCAAGATTTGGCTGGGGATGCAACTGGGAGCTGAGACGCTGGGTGATGTTTGAGATGGTATGGGGTTATTGCGCTTGGTTGAGGTGTATAAGGTTATTAAGAGTCATTTTGGGTCGACGATGTTTCTGAGCAGGGCATGTCAGGTTTGAGAAAGCATAAAAGCGATGGCACGTAAGCAATGAGCGCAGAGGAAGAAATGTTGCGGATGGAGGAAAGCACATGCCATTCTGTGCAAAACACTTTTCGAGTGCACGCCCGCACCGAACGCCATCGCTATGCTCAATCGAAACGGGGTGATACAAGCGGCCCTACTGGACCGGCTCGATTGGTGTCTGAAATGTTCTCATATCAAAATCGTGCGAAGGGGTATCACGTGAACGATCATGAATGTGAAACATCCACTTTCTTCGCTTCACTCTCGTAGCTTATTTCGCAACCGCAGCGCTCAGCACTTGCGTCCTGAAGAAGGCACCTTTGGTCTTCTCGATAACAGTCTGGTATACACTTTGCGAGGGATGATTCATGACCACTGTTCCCGCTTTGTAGTCGATCTTTGCATCGACCTTTGTATCTCGAATGAGGTTGACGATCCATTTCTCACCCTCTGAGTCAGAGAGACCAAGTCGAGTTGAGAGATCCCTATCCAAATTGTTAGTACCATAACATGAAAAGTGAGTATGAAACTTACTTGATGTCGATCCGCTGATGGATCTTGCAATATGATTCTGAAATAAGGTGTCGAGCGGATTCAACAAAAGCCTCTGTCGAGCTGCCAAGGAAGAAGTCGTTCTGCAAAACAGCCTCAGCTTCCAATAGCTTCCTCTGCGCACCCTCGAAATCAAAGTCTACGTAGAGCGCCTTGACGAATTCCGTAACAGGGTCCTGGTACTCATAGACTTCCTGCTTGACCACCCTAATCAAGTCTTTTAGTTGTTTCTGATAGTTGTGCGAGTTGTTCAGTCTTGCTCGGTTTGTGATGACTGCAGCAGCCAAATACCGCAAAATCCACGGGCACGCAGTCTGGATTGAGGAGATAAAAGCTGGCGAGAAGTACAGCTCTGTCAACTTGTCTTTGGCGGGTTCGTAGTTGAAGAATGGGAATAAGGCATAGTGTACCAGAGATTCTCGTGCGGTTAATTGTGCTCGCGGGTTATTGAACAGTCGAGTGTCAATGTGCTCTTTCACTTTGTCAACCTCTTCCAGTGCTTGCTCCCATTCTTCACTCAAGATTTCGCAAACTAATTTGCCCCAAGTGGCCTTTACGACCTTATCGTTGTCGGTAGACAGCACCCGGAATCGATATAAAATATCTGCCGCATCTGGATATTGTCCGCATTCATACTTGAACCGGCCGTAATCGTAAAGAGCGTCCACCATTTGTTGAGTAACGTTATGTTGCTCTTCGAGGAACTTCAGATTGGCCACCTTGTCACTTCGCAGTTGAGATGTAACAGCCTCGTCATTGAGAAGACCAGATAGATGCGCGGTCTCCTCTTCATATCGACCCAATTTGCTCAAGACGTCTTGCTTTTTCTTATCAAATTCGGCTGGCGCAGTTTGTGATTTGTAGACATCATTGTGTAATTGACTAACAAAGTCTACCATGTTTGTGTTCTTGAGAAGATTATATGTAGCGAGTTTGAGATCATCCGCTCGCTCTTGCGAAATGTTTTCTGCATGCGATTCATGGTCAAGAAGTGGGTAGATAAGATGTCGATCCATGCGTCGGATGATTTGATCAAGGAAGACATATTCGCCGGTGGTGTCCTCCAATGGAGCCGCCGTGCCGTTCGTTGTCGCCATGGTGGTGGTTGATGCTGTAAAGGCAGTGGAGGGACTTGCGGCGCGAATATCAGAACGAAGTGGCAGTTTGTGTGGCACTAACGAAAGTTCTACCGCAGCTATACCGACGATCACATGACCGTTCCATCGTTTCAGCATGTTACTCCGTGCTTCACGAGGAAAACTGGCCGAGAAACAATCAGCTGTGGTTGATTCGATCCTTTTACGTTTGTTAGATTTCGTGTCGTTTCGTCTCAAACCTGCCGGACCGTATCGGACACTCTTCGCGATTGAGTGCTCTGTTTCGCGCCTCGAGGGATCCCGCTCCCGTTCATTGAAGCACCGACATAATCACGCTCCGCGTCGAATGTGTGCTTTGAACTTCTAAGGCTTTACACCCACTATTGCGAAGATTCGACACCCTTGACAGCATTCGCTTCTCACAACTGTTCATTACCTAAAGCTGGCAAAATGTCGTTTCCTGTACCTTCACTATCTCTTCTGAGAGCATTTTCTCGACCTTCTGCTTCCGCAGCCTCAAAATCCATACAATGCCAGACCCGGTCTGCGTCCAGCAAGTTTCCGAATTTCGCTCCTCGACATAAATATGCACAGGTCAACCGACTAGACAAACTACATCGCCAACAGAAGAAAGCCATGAAGCAAGAGAAGGAAGAATCGCATACACGTGCTGCCCTACTAGAACAGTCGCTACAGCCAGAAGCTTCAACCGCCAATTCTAAGGACTTACCTTTTCACATGAGCAGAACAGGAACAAAGAACTTACCAGTGTATGAAACTGTTAAAGCAGGAGGTTCCAAGCACATCACACAAATACGAAAGTTATCAGGTGATCTTCAAGAGATGCAAAGACAGCTCAGAGTTGTGCTTCAGTTACCAGAGATAACAGTGGACAAGAAAGGAAGGAAGAAGGAGCCCGTCATGATCAATCATCTCACACAGCAGATCGTGGTTAAGGGCTGGAGAGGACCGGAAGTGAAGAAGTGGGCTGAAATGGTTGGATTTTAGTGACATATTCGATGTAACAACGTTATCACAGAATTTAATTTGAGCATGAGTGCGACAGTTGAACGGCTCGATTTGTGCAATGTACATCACAGCAGGGGCACCCATTCAAGCCACGTCAAGAACTACAACGACCTGCCTACATCAAAAAGGAGGCTGTATGGAGGCATGGTCCCAAGCAGTTTTTTCGAGATACTAAATATAAAAGACTCGATTCAGCATTTAACCCACAGATACATTCCCACGAAAGGACGTACGGTTTACCGTACCGTGGGAAAAGTTTTGTCGCTCAGACCATTGCTCATCACTAATTACTCCCAACCAGCACGCCTTATTGTCAAAGCCTGTAGCTGAGTAGAAACCAATATACAGTACTACATTTCGTATATCATGCACCAATTCTCTCTGAACTTGATGATGAAGTCGCGTATCGTACCCGATGTCGGGACCGCCACCACATCCGTACATGAATCTATATTCATACCTACAATACCTACTTTCCTCATCGTAGCACTTGCATCTCAGCGTACTGTAGACACCGAGACTCCATCAAGCACGGAAACAAACGTATTCAATTACCGTGTTCTCCATACCCGTCACATCTCTTCCAGTAGTGCTTGTGCCATTCGAAACATCTCACAGCCTGTTGCGTTTTCTGATATACTTGTCAAAATGTATGTTACTACAGTGAGTGGCAACCTTCATGACTGATATAAGAAATCGAAGGGCGATCGTGTTTTGTATTGTGTTGGTTGCTTAATTGATACGTGGTCGGGGAAATATGACTCTACGTTGATATCAACTACGCCGATTTTTATTCATCTCCAACTTCCTCGAATCAGAATTGCTTTGGTGAATCAAATTCGCCCTGTGTATTCACCAATGACTAATGCACTGTATTTGTATAGCGACGAACATTAGCAAGAAAACACAAGTAGTTGGTACTTTCGTGTACAGACAACATGAAACCCAGACTGGTTTGGAGAACAAGAGTAAGGTTGTACTAAGGTAGAATATAGCATAATACATCAGGCACATCATGGCCCGATATCGACTGTATATAAACTTCCTTATGTGAAAACGCCCGCTTCCCCTAATCCCACCACCCGCTTGAACGCAAAGCAAGGTAAAGCAACACCGCTCCAAAATCTCAATCAACCCATCCACCAAATGGGCGCGCAGACTAATCATACCGCACACTCGGCATCTCCTGCATTTCCAGCGTCGGCCTATGCACGCCACGTCCCGATATCTCCTGTGGTTGCTGCTGCAAAACACCACCGGCCATCCATCTCGTGTCCCCGGGCGCGCTATCCATCTCGGCTTTCGCGCCTGCGTTATACTGATGCTGATGCTGATGCTGATGCTGGTATATCTGATCCGAGTACGAGCCCGCGAGCTCCGGTTTCTCGGGTCCCATGTTGTAAAGCGGTGTTGCTGTCTCACTGGGTGGTCGTTCGTTGTGGTCTTCTGAGGCTGTGACAATGGTGGTCTTGGCGTGCTACTAATGCTGTACAGTACTGATCCTCGTCTGAGATTATGATCCTGACTCGTCACCAAATTGATTGCTGTTTCAAACCAAGGTTCACTTGTTGTACTTGTGTATGCTGTACTTATGCTTCCAATGACAGCATCGAAACTAGTACATTTGTTAGAGATAGGGTCATTCAACGAGTGCTTGTGCAGTGCTTAGATTCAATGTAGGTAACTGCTTTGCAGCACGACCATCGAGCAATTCCCTCGAAAAGAACGACCATTCAGGTACGTTTGTGGGCAGCGCCCAAGCCACAATCGGGAGACTTGATTTCAGCCCTAAATTTAGCACAAGCCCTATGAAACATCTGGCCAATCATTTTTCTTCTTTATTGACCTCAGGTCTTGTAACTCCATACCAATGTGGATTTAGACGACGGTCCGATGCATGGCGGTGGTTTGTTGGACCTTCACATTGTTCGTGTCTGGACCATGTGACGATCTTGCTACTCTGACCAGTGATTGGCGTTGACCTGAAAGTGCTGTTACCAAATGGAGACTATGAAACTTGCTGCCAATTCCTCATGGGGAGTGGGCATCATGCTTGAAGACCTGAGGCGGAGCAGACCGAGGCCTTAACCACGTCTTGAACGGTGCGACTGTCTTCATTCTATACAGTTCGGTCTCGGTGACACATTGGTATCCTCAATCTTCTTCCAGCGTGACAGCGTTTCTACCTACCACTTGAGATCAGTACAGTCCGAAGCCTGTGTGGCATCCTCGAAACTTGTTCAATTGCAGAACCAACAACACTGCGACCACTTCATAAACATGGCGCCGTTGCGCGTCGACTGTTTTCTCGTTGCTCTGTCCGCGCTCTATCTTGGCACACAAGCTCAGAGCTGTGACAAAACCGTACAAGGGCCTATCGTCCTCCCTGTCAGGAACGTTTCGGTAGAAGATGGAAAGATTCGAAGAGGAATGCAATTCCAATATGGAACCTCGATCCAGAACATAGCAACCGCTGTCTCTCAGTGAGTAATACCACCTCATCTGCTACAACGTGTTTTAAGAACCGACTGACCCCTCCGGTAGAGGCTGGAATGAGACTTACATTTACGACGAAAGTGGTCAGTGTAGCGAGATCGCAACTGATTCGTGTACTATGATACGTGGAGGAGCATGGAACCAGGGGAACTCAACGACCTGGTCGAGTTACAGCAGCCTTGCCAGTTTGAATTCGCAGGACAATGTCACTGGCAATGTTGGATCGAGTGGACAAGCGGGGACCGATATTCTCACCATCAACTCCACATTCTCATTGAAGAATTTTCCTATTGCAATTCCGAGAATTGCTGGTCCAGATTACAGTACCTTTGGACTCGGGAGGGGTTCCAGAATCTTGGATGTCGCTCGAAATGCTGGCGCGATCGCTTCGAGATCATACTCTGTATTCTGGGGTCAAACAGGAATTTCACCGGACAATGCACACGATGGCGCGGTCGTGCTCGGGGGCATTGACCAAACACAAACCACCGGGACAAACTACACCGACACTGTCAGATATAACACGAATTGTCGTTCCGGAATGGTCGTGCCCGTAACAGACATGCGCGTCTCACTTCCAACCGGCGGTGGCGGTAGCTTGTTGAGCGGCGGTACCCAAGGCCAATCAGTATACTACTGTCTCGAAACTGAGTTTCCAATGATTACCATGTTAAGCGCACAATGGTCTGAATGGGAATCTCTCGACCGCAGCGCCTATAGTACTGGAAACGCCAACGTCCGAGCTGCAGCCAACCCCAACATCTGGGGATTAGTATATCCGACCGTCAACGTCACAAAAGCAAACCTAACCATCACTATCGGCAACAGCCTCTCCATCACCATCCCAAACCATCAACTAGTCCAAGCATACTATACCTTCGACAGCAACGGTACAATATCAGTCAACAGCACAGTGCGCGAACTCATGATCAACCCTCTCCAAGGCGGCAACACAAACGACATGCCCAAACTCGGCATGACATTCTTCCAAGCAGCTTACCTCCACGTCAACTACGATCAAAATGCCTTTACCCTCTGGCAAGCTGCGAACCCCACTGGTCCAGCCAAATACGCCGGTGTCGGCAGTTCAACCGTTGGCTGCGGCACCACAGATCCCGGCAAGAACGGCACATCGACCAACAACAACAATAACAACAATAA